>Ga0157369_10002690_pt1 | contig 21198 bp, 18 predicted proteins | sample C25metaG_FD_113461 | JGI IMG/M metagenome (GOLD analysis project Ga0157369, IMG submission 113461) | Corn rhizosphere microbial communities from Kellogg Biological Station, Michigan, USA - C2-5 metaG | ecosystem: Host-associated > Plants > Roots > Rhizosphere > Soil | place: USA: Michigan...
AGGAGCAGATCGAATCCCTCGGCGCCAAGTTCGTCGACGTGCCCTTCGAGACCGAAGAGGAGCGCCAGTGCGCCGAAGGCGTCGGCGGCTATGCCCGGCCCATGCCCGCGACCTGGATGGAGCGCCAGGCCAAGGCCGTGCACGAGCGCGCCAAACAGGCCGACATCGTCATCACCACCGCGCTGATCCCCGGTCGCCGCGCGCCCACCCTGCTGCACGAAGCCACCGTGGCCGAGATGAAGCCTGGCTCGGTGGTCGTCGACCTGGCCGCCAGCCAGGGCGGCAACTGCCCGCTGACCGAGCTGGACCAGGTGGTGGTCAGGCACGGCGTCACCCTGGTCGGCTACGGCAACCTGGCCGCCCGGGTGCCGGCGGACGCCTCGGCGCTCTATGCCCGCAACCTGCTGGACTTTCTCAAGCTGGTACTCAGGGACGGGGCCTTCCACCTCGACCTGGCCGACGACATCGTCGCCGCCTGCCTGATGTGCCACGGCGGCGAATTGCGCCGCAAGAACGCCTGAGCGCCCGCTCTCCGCCCCTCACAAGGACTGCCCCCATGGACCTGATTTCCGACGGCCTCTACAACCTGATCATCTTCGTGCTGGCCATCTATGTCGGCTACCACGTGGTCTGGAACGTCACCCCCGCGCTGCACACCCCGCTGATGGCGGTGACCAACGCCATCTCCGCCATCGTCATCGTCGGCGCCATGCTCGCCGCGGCCCTCACCGTCACCCCGCTGGGCAAGACCATGGGCACCCTGGCCGTGGCCCTGGCGGCGGTCAACGTCTTCGGCGGCTTCCTGGTCACCCGCCGCATGCTGGAGATGTTCAAGAAGAAGGCCCCCAAGGCCCCGGCGGAGCAGCGCTGACATGAGCATGAACCTCATCACCCTGCTCTACCTCGTCGCCTCGGTGTGCTTCATCCAGGCGCTCAAGGGCCTTTCCCACCCCACCACCTCGCGCCGCGGCAACGCCTTCGGCATGGCCGGCATGACCCTCGCCGTGCTCACCACCCTGGCGCTGATCCACAAGCTCGGCAGCGAGCTGGCAGTACAGGGCATCGGCTACGTCATCGTCGGCCTGCTGGTGGGCGGCAGCGCCGGCGCCTACATGGCCAAGCGCGTGGAAATGACCAAGATGCCCGAGCTGGTCGCCTTCATGCACAGCATGATCGGCCTGGCCGCGGTGTTCATCGCCATCGCCGCGGTGGTCGAGCCGCAGTCCCTGGGCATCGTCGCCACCTTCGGCCAAGCGATCCCCAGCGGCAACCGCCTGGAGCTGTTCCTCGGCGCGGCCATCGGCGCCATCACCTTCTCCGGTTCGGTGATCGCCTTCGGCAAGCTCTCCGGCAAATACAAGTTCCGCCTGTTCCAGGGCGCCCCGGTGCGCTTCGCCGGCCAGCACCCGCTCAACCTGGTGATCGGCCTGGCCATCCTTGCCCTGGGCCTGGTCTTCACCTTCAGCGGCAACCTTGGCGCCTTCGCCGTGCTGGTGGCCCTGGCCTTCATCATCGGCGTGCTGATCATCATCCCCATCGGCGGCGCCGACATGCCGGTGGTGGTCTCCATGCTCAACAGCTACTCCGGCTGGGCCGCCGCCGGCATCGGCTTCTCGCTCAACAACTCCATGCTGATCATCGCCGGCTCGCTGGTGGGATCGAGCGGCGCCATCCTCTCCTACATCATGTGCAAGGCGATGAACCGCTCCTTCTTCAACGTCATCCTCGGCGGCTTCGGCGGCGCGACGGAAGCCGCGGCCAGCAATGGCAGCGGCGAGCAGCGCCCGGTCAAAGCCGGCTCGGCGGACGACGCCGCCTTCCTGCTCGGCAACGCCGACAGCGTCATCATCGTCCCCGGCTACGGCCTGGCCGTCGCCCGCGCCCAGCACGCGCTCAAGGAGCTGACCGAAAAGCTGGTCCATAACGGCGTGACGGTGAAATACGCCATCCACCCGGTGGCCGGCCGCATGCCCGGCCATATGAACGTGCTCTTGGCCGAGGCCGAGGTGCCCTACGACCAGGTGTTCGAGATGGACGACATCAACTCCGAATTCGGCCAGGCCGACGTGGTGCTGGTGCTCGGCGCCAACGACGTGGTCAACCCGGCCGCCAAGAACGACCCCACCTCCCCCATCGCCGGCATGCCCATCCTCGAAGCCTTCAAGGCCAAGACGATCATCGTCAACAAGAGATCCATGGCCAGCGGCTACGCGGGTCTGGACAACGAACTCTTCTACCTGGACAAGACCCTGATGGTCTTTGGCGATGCCAAGAAGGTCATCGAGGAGATGGTCAAGGCGGTGGATTAAGCCGTGGCTCCTCGCGACCGCCTGAGTGGTCGCGAGGAGCTGTTCGTTGGCACCCCATAAGACATACGTTTCTCTCTCGAAGTCTTTAGGCTTACGCACTCAACGCAAGGCTATTCAAGCAAGGATCAGCATCGCTCCTTCGACCGATTGCGCCTTCAGCCTTACTAATCAGATTATTTCTCAGCGCCTCACCTATCCCCTACCCCCCAATCGAACGCTCACGCTCCGGGCTCTCCCAGCCCTCACAAGGACCGTCCCCATGCCAACCTCCCGCTCCCTCCTGGTCGCGTTGCTGCTAGCCAACACCGGTGCCGCCTGGGCCGCGTCCAATACGGCCAACGTCCAGCAGAACGGCGGCTTCAACGTGGTGAACCTGAACCAGGGCAGCGAGCTGTCGGCGCGCAACCAGGCGGATATCCAGCAGCGCGGCAGTTTTCTCAATGCCCAGGTCACCCAGCAGAACGATGCCGATGACCGCGTGCGGGTGCTGCAGACCAATGGCAAGAGCGCTGTCGAGATCAACCAGGCGTGGGGCTCGCAGCGCCTGGTGGATATCGAGCAGCGCGATGGCGGCTATGACCGGGTGCAGGTCGATCAGGGGCCGGGCAGTGGTAACGAGACGGTGGTGCGGCAGAGTGGTTTGCGGCAGGACACCTCTGTCCATCAGGACGGCGGCTATCACCGCATAGATATCGAGCAGGACAGCTACGCCGCAGGCCAGAACACCCTGACGGTGCGGCAGGATGGCCTCGACGGCAAGCTCGACCTGGCGCAGCATGGTGACCGCCAGGACCTGCAGGTGACCAGTTTCGGCCTGCGCAACGGGGTCTGGGTGAGCCAGAACGGCGAGGACTCCAAGACGCTCATTGAGCAGCGCGGCAATGACAACTATGTCGGCCTCAAGCAGGCTGGCGAGCGGGTGGATTCCAAGGTGGTGCAGGAAGGCAACGGCAACGATGCCCGGGTCCGGCACTCCAGCGGCTACTCGCGCCCCAGCAGCGTCGACATCGCCCAGCGCGGCGATCTCAACCGCGCCGATGTCAATGTCTATGGCGTGGGCAGCACCCTGACCCTGGCGCAGACCGGTAACGGCAATGGCGCCTCTGCCACCGTCTCGGGCGAGGGCAATCAGCTGGACCTCGCGTCCACTGGCGACGGCAATGGCATCAATGCCTATTACCTCGGCAACGACGGCCAACTGAAGGTGGATCAGCAGGGCAACGGCCTTGGGGTAACGGCCTACGTCACCGGCGACGCCTCCCGCATCACCGCCAGCCAGAGCGGCTTCCAGCACACCGCCGACCTGACCCAGAACACCGCCGGCAATGCCATCAACATCACCCAGAGCGGCTTTTCCAACCACGCCGTCATCCGCCAGTAGTCAGGGATCAGCGGGGCCAGCCCCCGCGCGCTCCGGCGGCGGCTGAGGTTGCTGCCGCCCCGCTCGCTCAATCTTTGCCCCAGGCGGCCGCTACCCTTGAGATGTACCTTTCAAGGAGTCCGCGATGTCCAGCACGCTGTCGGTGAATGGCATTGGCCACGGCATCTTGCGCGCGCCCACGCTCAGGCTGGGTGGCGCGACTGCCAAGCCCACCGCCGAGGACGAGGCGGCCAAGGTGGAGCAAGCCAAGAAGTCCAAGGGCATCGGCAAGCCCAATCCGCTGAACCAGATCAAGGACCAGGCCGAAGCCGACGCCGCCCCTGCCAGCGAGAAAGGCAGCACCGGCAACAAGACCCTGGATAGCCTGCAGAAAGCCATCGACATGGCCAAGCGGCAACTGGAGCTGGCGCAGAAGCAGTTGCGCGCGGTGGAGGCCCGGAGCAAGGGCGAAGGCAAGGCTGACGAGGCCAGCCAGGCCGCGCGCGAGGCCGCCCAGGCCAATGTCGCTGCCGCCAGCGAGGCCCTGACGACCGCCTATGCTGCCTACACCGAAGCCCTGAAGAAGGCCGGCGAAACCACCAGCGGGGTCAGCGCCCGGGCGTGATGCTGGCCCCCTGACCGAACCACCTGGGCTACCCTCGGAGGCTAGTCACGATCTGGAGGGCGCACTCGCATGGCAGCCAAACTCAAGGACAAGACCGCGCTGGTCACTGGCGCGGCCCAGGGCATAGGCGCCGCCATCGCCCGGGCCTTCGCGGCGGAAGGCGCCTTCGTCTATATCACCGACCTCAACGCTGACCTTGGCCGCGCCGTCGCCGCCGAGCTGGGGGACGGTGCCTGCTACCTGCCCCTGGACGTGCGCCTGGAAGCCGACTGGCAGCAGATCACGCGGCAGATCCTCGATGAGCGCGGCCGGCTGGATGTGCTGGTGAACAACGCGGGGATCACCGGCTTCGAACAGGGCATGGTGGCCCACGACCCGGAACACGCCAGTCTCGAAGACTGGCATGCGGTGCATCGCACCAATCTCGATGGCGTCTTTCTCGGCTGCAAATACGGCATCCGTGCCATGCGGCAGGCAGGCGCCGGGTCCATCATCAATATTTCGTCGCGCTCCGGGCTGGTAGGCATCCCCGGCGCGGCGGCCTATGCCTCGTCCAAGGCGGCCGTGCGCAATCACAGCAAGACGGTAGCGCTCTATTGCGCGGAGCAGGGCCTGGCTATCCGCTGCAATTCCATCCATCCCGCCGCCATCCTCACGCCCATGTGGGAGCCCATGCTGGGCGATGGCCCGGACCGCGCGGCGCGCATGGCGGCGCTGGTGCGAGACACGCCGCTGCGGCGCTTTGGCCGCCCCGAGGAGGTGGCGGCCGTCGCGCTGCTGCTGGCGTCGGACGAAGCCGCCTACATGACCGGCAGCGAGCTGAATCTGGACGGCGGCCTGCTGGCCGGTTCGGCGGTGACGCCCGCGACGGCGGAAGCGCCCTCGCCCACTCCTCCCTGACCTTGACGCTCAGCCGCCACTGGGCGCCAGGCTGTCCGGCCAGGTCCTCGCGGCGGCGGCCAGAGGTCCGTACTGGCGATGTCGATATCCATCGCCAGCAGTCCGCCGTGGCCATCCGTGAGCAGCTACCTGCGGCAGGCCCTAGGCCGGCTGCCAGGTAGAAGGATCGCGCAGGTCGCTAGCTATCCGGATAGATGTCTGCCGCGGTGATGTCCGGGAGGCTGCCGCCGGCGCGCAATTCGTTGATGGCGTCGCGGATCACCTCGTAGAGCAGCGCCGTGTTGCGCACCAGGGCTTGGTTGAGGGTACGCGACACCCGCGCCGGCCGGGCGGGGTCGATGAGGGTGATCAGCAGGTTGTCACCCTGGGATTGGATTTCGTGCTTGATGGGAGGGTCCAGCGCCGCCAGTTGACTACGAAGAGCTTGCATAGAGCCAAGGGTTCTCCAGGTGGTATTGCTCCTTACGACTCGACCGCTGGCGCCCGTGTTCCAGCGCTTCGCTCGCCAACGTCGGTCAGGGCTGACGGGAGCCCTTACCCGCCCCGCCCTGCACAGCGCCGTTTCACAACGGGCGCGCACCTGACCCTCAGCGCACCGACTCAGCGGCGGAGACGAGAGAGTGCCTGGCTGCGGCGGGACGACTGCCGCGGTGGCCGAGCGACTGAGTTGTCAGCGGCGCCGTTAGGACTTATACCTTTCGATTCATCATTATTTTAATAAGAAACGGAAAGGCCTCAATGAACAGCATTCGCACCGTGCGACGCGCCACGGCCACCCTGTACTCGGCCATGACCTTCCTGCTGCTGCTGACCACCCTGGGCGTCAAGGCGGACGAGCCACCCAAGCCGGTCGAAGGCGACTTCGTGGTGCCGCGCTTCACCTTCCATACCGGTCAAACCCTCGACGACTTCCGCCTGCACTACCTGACGCTGGGCAAGCGCGGCAATCCCGTGGTCCTGGTGCTGCACGGCACCGGCCAGCAGGCGGCGGCGATGCTGAGCAAGGATGTCGGCGGTCAGTTGTTCGGTCCGGGCCAGCCGCTGGATGCGAGCAAGTTCTTTATCGTGATTCCGGATGCGATCGGCACCGGTAGCTCGACCAAGCCGTCGGATGGCCTGCGCGCCGCCTTTCCCCATTACAACTATGCCGACATGGTGCAGGCGCACTACCTGCTGCTGACCCAGGGGCTGGGGATAGAGCACCTGCGGCTGATCATCGGCAATTCGATGGGGGGCATGCAGACCTGGCTGTGGGGCGGCCTGCACCCCGGCTTCGCCGATGGCCTGGTGCCCATGGCGGCGCAGCCGACGGAGATGGCCGGCCGCAACTGGATCATGAGGCGCATGCTGGTGGAGTCCATCAGGCAGGACCCGGCCTGGAACCAGGGCAATTACCAGTCCCAGCCGCCGTCCCTGCGCCTGGCCAAGACGATGTTCGAATTCGCCACCAGTGGCGGCACCCTGAACTACCAGGAGATCGCCGGCACCCATGCCCAGGCGGATGCGCTGGTCGACAAGCGCCTGGCGGCCTCGGTGGCCGTCGACGCCAATGACTTCATCTACCAGTGGGAGTCCTCGGCCGACTACAACGCCGAGCCGGGGCTGGCTAAGATCAAGGTGCCGGTGCTGGCCATCAACGCCGCGGATGACGAGCGCAATCCACCGGAAACCGGCCTCATGCAGGCAGCGCTCAAGCAGGTGCCGAGTGCCCGCTATCTGCTGATTCCGGGCAGCGCCGACACGCGCGGGCACGGTACCACCGGGCTGGCCAGGCTCTATGCGGCGGAGCTGGCGCAATTCGTCGCTAAGCTGCCCAGCGTCCCTGCCGGGCGCTAGGGCCCTGGCCTAGAGCGGAGTCGTTTCTTCCTGGTAGATCCGCAGCCCGCGCGCCTGGTAGTTGGCCAGGGCGGCCGGGTGATCCAGGGTGCAGGTGTGTACCCAGACGCGCTCGGTGCCCACCCAGTCCCAGGCGCAGCGGAGGGCGTGGCTGAGCAGCGGACCGCCGAAGCCGAGCCCCATGAAGGCGCCGGCCAGGCCGAAGTAGCGGATCTCCACGTTGCGGCCATCCGGGCGGTACAGCTCGTAGTAACCGGCGATGGCACCGCGGTGATAGGCGACCCAGGTGCGGTGCCCCTCCTGCTCCACCAGTTCGCGCCACTGCGCCTCGCTCCAGCTGTCGAGATCGCTCCAGTCCCAGGCCTGGCCGACCAGGGCATAGAGAAAGCGGTTGAGTTCGGGTTGCGGCACCTCGCACTCGACGATCTGCAGGTCGGGCCGTGGCGGCTTCTCGCGCAACTCGGCCGAAGACGTCATTTCAAGGTAGAAGGTGGTGCAGGTCCGGTCCATCGCCAAGACTCCCTGGAAAAGGTCAGCGCCGATTGTGACCAGACCCGGGGGTGCGCTGCCAGTCTGATTGCGACCCTTGGCAAGACTGTTCGAGCGCGGCAGCGCGACCTTGCCCTGGGGGTCCGAGGTGGTATTGGATGAGCCAACCGAGCTGCCCGCTCCCTTTCGAGGATCACTGCCATGCCCCTCTCGTCGCGCCTGACGCCCCTGTCCGACCAGAACACCACGCCCGAGCAGCAGCGGGTGCTGGACGCCATCCAGAGCGGCCCGCGGGGCAATCTCGACGGTCCTTTCCTGGCCTGGGTGCACAGCCCGGCGCTGGCCGATCACGCCCAGCGGCTGGGCGCCTTCTGCCGCTATGGCACCCGGCTGGACCTGCGCCTCACGGAGCTGGCGATCCTCACCACCGCGGCCTGGTGGCGCTCCCAGGCGGAATGGCAGATCCATGAACCCATCGCCCGCCAGGCGGGCCTGGCGGAGGCCGTGATCGAGGCGCTCAGGCTAGGCGCCGTGCCAGCCTTCGAAACGCCCGCGGAGACCTGTGTCCATGCCATAGGCGTCGCGCTCTATGACACCCGGCGGATTCCCGAGGATCTCTATCGCCAGGGGGTGGCGCTGTTTGGTGAAGCGGGAATGGTCGAACTGGTGGGCGTCTATGGCTACTACAGCCTGGTCGCCATGACCCTCAATGCCTTCGCGGTGGATCGGGGCGGCGATACGCCCCGCCCCTTCGCCGAATGACGCCGACGCGGCCCTAGGCGGCCACCGCCGCAGCGCCGGCCCGACCGCGCCAGGCCAGGACCAGAGCCATCGCCAGGCCCAGGGCGGCCATGCCGGCGCCGGCCAGGGAGATCGCCGGATAGCCGAGACCGGCATCGATCACCGCGCCGCCCAGGGCCGCGCCGAGGGCATTGCCCAGGTTGAAGGCACCGATATTGACCGCCGAGGCCAGGTTGGGAGCGTCCTTGGCGGCTTCCATCACGCGCATCTGCAGCGGCGGCACCAGGGCGAAGCTGGCGATGCCCCAGACGAGGATGGCCACGGCGGCCGCCAGCGGCCAGCGCATCAGCACGCTGAAGGCCAGCAGCACCACGATGAGCACGCCCAGAGAGGCGATCAGGGTGCGGTCGATGGATTTGTCCGCCGCCTTGCCACCCCAGAGATTGCCCAGGGTCAGGCCGACGCCGAACAGCACCAGCATGGCGGTGATGAAGGCGGTGGAGCCATGGGTCTCGCGGGCGAGGATGGGCGCGATATAGGTGAAGACGGTGAACATGGCGCCCGAGCCGACCACGGTCAGCCCCAGGGCGGCCAGCACCGGCGGGCGACCCAGCACGCGGATCTCGGCCAGCACCCCGTCGCTCGGTGGCAGGGCCACGTTGGGCAGGGCGAACCAGAGCGCGGCCATGGTCAGCAGGCCGAGACCGGCGATGCCCCAGAAGGCCTGGCGCCAACCGAGCAGCTCGCCGAACCAGGTGGCCAGGGGCACGCCGCCGATGGTGGCCAGGGTCAGGCCCATGAACATGGCGGCGACCGCCCCGGCGCGCTTGTCCGGGGCGACCACACTGGCTGCCACCAGGGCGCCGACGCCAAAGAAGGCGCCATGGTTGAGCGAGGTCACCACCCGGGCGATCAGCAGGCTGGTGTAGTCGGTGGCCAGCGCCGACATCAGGTTGCCCAGGGTGAAGATGGCCATCAGGCCGATCAGCAGATGACGGCGCGGAATGCGGCCGGTGGTCAGAGTCATCAGCGGCGCGCCGATCAGCACGCCCAGGGCATAGGCGCTGATCAGGAGGCCCGCCGCCGGGATGGAGACGCCAAGATCGGCGGCGATGCCGGGCAACATGCCCATGGGCGCGAATTCGGTGACGCCGATGCCGAAGGCACCGGTGGCCAGGGCCAGCAGGGGTGGATTGATACGCATGGGAAGGACTCCTTATCTATGCCGTGAATGCTAAGCTCCTCGTTCGAACGCCGGTAGACGGCGGTTTTGGCATGCACCTTTGCCCTGGAGTCACAAGTGGATCTTAATGGTCGCTCGGGAGAGATGGCGGTGTTCGCCCAGGTGGTGGCGGCCGGCAGCCTGTCCGCTGCCGCCAGGGCCCTGCGCCTGACGCCTTCGGCGGTGAGTCGCTCCATCGCCCGCACCGAACAGCGCCTCGGCACGCGGCTGTTGTTGCGCACCACCCGGGCCATCACCCTCACGGCCGAGGGCGCGGCCTATCTGCGCGCGGCGCGGCGCATCCTGGCGGACCTGGCCGAGGTGGAAGACGCCATCGCCGACCAGGGCGTGCCCAGAGGACGACTGAGGGTCAGCGCCGCCCTCGGTCATGGCCGCATGACCCTGGTGCCGCTGGTGGCGGCCTTCAGCACGCGCTATCCGGATATCGTCGTGGACCTGGCGCTGGGCGACGAGGTGGTGGACATCCTCGCCGGCCAGGCCGACGTGGCGATCCGCTTCGGCCAGTTGGCCGACAGCCCCCTCAGCGCCCGCCCCATCGGCGTCACCGGGCAGGTGGTGGTGGCCTCGCCCGCCTATCTCGCCCGCCACGGCACGCCCCAGGTGCCGGAAGACCTGCTCGACCACAACTGCCTGAGATTCAACTTCCGCCGCGCCCTGCCCGACTGGCCCTTCGTCCGTGACGGCCAGGCCTTCGCCCTGAAGATCAGCGGCAACATCGAATGCAACAGTGGCGAGGCCCTGGCCCTGCTCGCCCGCGAAGGTGCCGGCATCGCCCGCATCGGGGAATTCAGCGTGGCCGAGGACCTGCGCAGCGGCGCCCTGGTGCCGCTGCTGGAGGCCTGGAACCCGGGCGATCTGGAGCCCATCCACGCGGTGTTCGTCGGCGGCTCGACCATGCCGGCGCGGGTCCGGGTGTTCGTGGATTTCCTGGTGGAGCGGCTGGGCAGCTGAAGGTGCGCGGCGCGCCCGGCCGGCCCACCTCGGGAACTCCAGCCGGCATCCCTGCCCTAACCCCCCACGCCCGCATCCATGGCGCCCCTTCGCTGACTCGCAACGCTCCAATCGTTCGCTTCGCTGGCCTGAGGGCGCCCCGTTCGCCGGTCCCTCTCGTGTCTTGCCAGGATCCCGCTCTGCCATGTCCGCTTCCGCTTCCCCCGCCGTCGACCCCGACCAGAAGGCCTCGGCCCGTCGGCTGATCTTCATTACCGTGCTGGTCGCCACCATGGGCGCCCTGGCCTTCGGCTACGACACCGGCATCATCGCCGGCGCCCTACCCTTCATGACCCTGCCACCCGACCAGGGTGGCCTGGGCCTCAACGCCTACACCGAGGGGCTGGTGACCGCCGCCCTGATCGTCGGCGCGGCCTTCGGCTCGCTGGCGGCGGGTTATCTCGCCGATCGCTACGGCCGCCGCACCACCCTGCGCCTGCTGTCGATCCTCTTCGTCGTCGGCGCCCTGGGTACCGCGGTGGCGCCCTCGGTGGAGCTGATGGTGGTCGCGCGCTTCGTGCTCGGCCTGGCGGTGGGCGGCGGATCGGCCACGGTGCCGGTGTTCATCGCCGAGATCGCCGGGCCCAAGCGCCGCGGTCGCCTGGTGAGTCGCAACGAGCTGATGATCGTCAGCGGCCAGCTGCTGGCCTATGTGCTCAGCGCCCTGCTCGCCTGGCTGGTGCACGACAACGGCATCTGGCGCTACATGCTGGCCATCGCCATGGTGCCGGGCATCCTGCTGTTCGCCGGTACCTTCCTGCTGCCCACCTCGCCGCGCTGGCTGGCGGCCAAGGGCCGCATCGAAGAAGCCGAAGCCGTGCTGGAGCGCCTGCGCGACACCCCCGAGGAGGTCGAGCGCGAGGTCCAGGAGATGCGCGAGAGCGAGGAGCAGGCCAGGCATCGCCCACCCCTGCGCGAACTGCTCGGCCAGGACTGGGTGGTCAAGTTGCTGCTGCTGGGCATCGGCCTGGGCTTCGTCGCCCAGTTCACCGGGGTCAACGCCTTCATGTACTACACCCCGATCATCCTCAAGAGCACCGGCATGGGCACCAGCGCGGCCCTCACCGCCACCATCGGCAATGGCGTGGTCTCGGTGATCGCCACCCTGCTCGGCATCTGGGCCATCGGCCGCGCCGGACGGCGCACCCTGCTGCTGATCGGCCTGGTGATCGTGGTCGTGGCGCAACTGGCGCTGGGCAGCGTGTTGCTATGGCTGCCGCAGAACCTCACCCAGAGTTACCTGGCGCTGGCCTGCATCCTGGTGTTCCTGCTGTTCATGCAGATGTGCATCGCCCCGGTCTACTGGCTGCTGATGTCCGAGCTGTTTCCCAACCAGGTCCGTGGCCTGCTGACCGGGGTAGCGGTAGCCGTGCAATGGCTGTGCAACGCCACCGTGGCCTTCAGCTTTCCGGTGGCCCTGGAAGCCATCGGCAACTACACCTTCTATGTATTCGCCGCCATCAACCTGGGCTCGCTGGTATTCGTCTATTTCTGCCTGCCGGAGACCCGCGGCAAGTCTCTGGAAGAAATCGAACGCCATCTGAAGAAAGAGCTATAGCGGGTCGTTAGCCGACCGATCGGCGATTTTCCGGCTTGCTGCGGACCAGATGGAATAATTTTTCATTCCGTATCAAGCCGGACTTATCCAAGCCGATGCAGAGTTAAGGCATGTTGCCGTCACTCTTCGCGCAGCGCGCGACCGGGGCTTTCGATGAACATCAAACAAAAACTCACCTCGCTTTTCGCGGTAACCGCCTGCCTCCCGGTGATCCTGGTGGCGGGCGTGGTCATCATGAACGTGCGCAGTCAGGCCACCGGCGACTTCCTCGACGGCAGCGGGCGCGAAATCCGCCAGATCGATCGCAACATCCAGCAGTTCTTTGCCGGCATCCAGCAGAACGTCGACTTCCTCGCCAAGGAGCCGAACATCCTGGCCCTGGAGGGGCTGAAGAACTACAGCGGCGCCGATGCCGCCCAGATCCCGCAACCGGCAGCCGGCCAGCAGGCGCTGAGCTATTTCACCCGCTTCGCCAAGACCCATCCCACCACCGCCTACCTGTCGGTGGGCCTGGCCGATGGCGGCTACGTCAGCTGGCCGGACGACGCCAAGCTGGCCAACTACGATCCGCGCGTGCGCCCCTGGTACCAGGCGGCCATGAACAATCCGGGCAAGGTGGTGCGCACCCCGGCCTACTACTGGGCGACCGACGACGTCTCGCTGATGGGCGTGGTACGGACCATGGAAGACGCCAGCGGCAAGGTCCGCGGCGTGGTGGGCCTGGACATCTCGCTCAAGCAGCTCACCGACCTGGTCAAGAGCATCACCCTGGGCCAGAGCGGCTACCTGATGCTGGTGGAAGACAACGGCAACGTGCTGGTCGACCCCCGCGATCCCAAGCACAACTTCAAGCAGCTCAAGGAGCTGGGCGACGCCTACCAGACCCTCAGCGACATCCAGAGCGGGCTGGGTGAGGTCAATCTCAACGGCACCGACTACATGGTCAACGTCTATCAGGCCAAGGACCTCGGCTGGAAATTCATCGGCCTGATCGAGCGCAGCGAAGTCATGGGCAAGGCCACCGCCCTGACCTGGCAGATCGCCGGCATCACCGCGGTGCTGGCGCTGCTGTTCGCCGTGCTCGGCGCGGCCTTTGCCGGCATGATCGTGCGGCCGATCCGCGGTGTCTCCGCCGGCCTGGAATCCATCGCCCAGGGCGAAGGCGATCTGACCAAGAGCCTGAACGTGCAGGGCAAGGACGAAACCGCCGCCCTGGCGGGCTGGTTCAACCAGTTCCTCGCCAGCATCCGCCAGCTGGTGCAACGCATCGGCCAGGCCTCCAACGATCTGCAGCAGGCCTCGCAAACCACCACCCAGGCGGCGGCCAGCATGAACGAAGTGGCCGGGCGCCAGCGCGAAGCCGTGGAGCTGGTCTCCACCGCCTTCAACGAGATGGTCGCCACCTCCAACGAGGTCGCGCGCTCCTGCAGCCAGGCCGCGGCCTCCGCCGACGCCGGTCATCACAAGGTGCAGGAAGGCTACGGCCAGATCGAGAAGGCCACCGGCAACGTCAACCGCCTCAGCGGCAGCCTGGCCCAGTCGGCCCAGGCCATGGCGGTGCTGGAGCAGGACAGCCACAACATCAACACCATCCTCGACACCATCCGCGGCATCGCCGAACAGACCAACCTGCTGGCGCTCAACGCCGCCATCGAAGCGGCGCGGGCCGGCGAGCAGGGGCGCGGCTTCGCCGTGGTGGCCGACGAGGTGCGGGCCCTGGCCAAGCGCACCGCCGACTCCACCGGCGAGATCGACGGCCTGCTCGGCAGTCTGGCGCGGCGCACCCAGGAGGTCACTCGCCAGATCGAGACCAGCCTGGAGCTGTCGCAGACCAGCGTGACCTCCATCAGCGAGGCGCGTGGCAGTTTCGAAGGCATCCGCCAGTCGGTGGACGAGATCCGCGACCAGGCGCTGCAGATCGCCGCGGCGGCCGAGGAACAGCATCAGGTGGCCGAGGACATCAACCGCCACATCGCCCAGATCCACGACGACGCCCAGCAGGTGGAAGGCCTGGCCCAGTCCACCACCCGCGACTCCTCGCGCCTGTCGCAACTGTCGGGCGAACTGGATGGCCTGGTAAGGCGCTTCAAGGCCTGATGACTTTTTGGCGGTAACAGAAGCCCCGCGGGTGATTCCGACGGGGCTTTTTGCTGGGCGGGATTTCGGTGGCGCGTGGATAAGGCTGCGCCGTTATCCACTCTACGCAAGCTCCCGCGCTGGATTGCCCCCTCCCCCCCCCCTGGGAGAGGGCTTGGATGAGGGTGCCTCTAGCAAAACCGTAGCGTGGAAAACGGCGCAGCCTTTTCCACTGAGTATCGAACACCCCGTTGGGCTTCGCTCAACCCAGACTACGACGCTGGTGGTAGCAGAAACCCCGCGGGTGATCTTGGCGGTTTTTTTGTTGGGCGGGATGTCGGTGGCGCGTGGATAAGGCTGCGCCGTTATCCACTCTACGCAAGCTCCCGCGCTGGATTGCCCCCTCCCCCCCCCTGGGAGAGGGCTGTGATGAGGGTGCCTCTAGCAAAACCGTAGCGTGGAAAACGGCGCAGCCTTTTCCACTGCTGGATCTGGCAACCCCGTTGGGCTTCGCTGCGCTCAACCCAGCCTGCGACGCCACGACGCGGTCCCGATACACTCCCCTCAAGCTCCGGACGGCAAGCCCTGGTCGCGATCGCCACGCAGGCTGCTATGGGCGGCCTGACAAATCTCGCGCAGGCCGCTCTTGAGGCCTTCTTCGAGGGTGGGGTGGTAGAAGGGCATGTCGAGCAGCGAACTGGCGGTCTCGCCATGGATCAGCGCCAGCACCAGCAGATGGCCGATATGGTCCATGCCCGGCCCCACCATGGCCGCGCCGGTGAGCTTGCCGGTGCCCGGCTCGGCATAGAAACGGGCGATGCCCTGGTTGCGCGCCTCGACCCGGGCACGGCCCTGGTCGTGGTAGGAAGAGGTGCCGATCAGACTGCCTTTGTCGGGCGGACTGCCCAGCACGGCCACCGGCGGATCGGTGAAGATCAGCGAAAACAGCGGCGACCTGGGGGTGGGTCGGACCTCGGGATAGCAGGCGGCATTGTGCCCGGCGATGGCGCCCTCGTCGGAGGCCTCATGGAGGATCGGCCGGTCGTGGTCGGCATCGCCGGCGATGAAGATCGACGAAGAGCCGCACTGCAGCGTCTCAGGGTCGTAGACCGGGGTGCCATGGTCGTCCAGCTCGATGCCGGTGGTTTCCAGCCCCAGGCCCTTGAGCCGTGGCGGTCGCCCGGCGGCCACCAGCACGTAGTCGAACGCGCCCTCGCCGCTCGCCGCGCCGGACCAGGACAATCGCACGCCCTCGCCTTCGCGGCGGGCGTCCACCTCGACGTCCAGCAGCAAGGTCAGGTCCTGTTCCAGGATCTTGCGCAACTCGGCCTTGACCTCCAGATCCTTGAGCGCGCCCAGGCCATCGTCCTGGCCGAACAGGGTGACGGCCACGCCAAGACGGGCCATGGCCTGGGCCAGTTCCAGGCCCACCGGACCGGTGCCTATCACCGCCAGGGAGCGCGGCAGATCGGGCAGCTCGAAGATCGTCTCGTTGGTCAGCGCCCGCTCGCCCAGCGCGGCGAAAGGTTCCGGCACCAGGGGATAGGAGCCGGTGGCGATGACCACGCTGCGAGCACTTATAGTCTTACCATTACTGAGCTGTAGACGATCCGCCGCCACGAAGCGCGCCGTGGCCTGCTGGGCCACGCCCGTGGGCAACTTGGCGAAACCCTGCTTGGTGGCGGCGACGAAATGGTCGCGCTCACGGCGTACCCGCGCCATGACCGCCGCGCCATCGACGCTGACGCTACCCACTTCGATGCCGAAGGTAGCGGCACGGCGGACAGCGTGATGAGCCTCACCGGCAACGATCAGCAACTTGGAGGGCATGCAGCCCACGGAGGCACAGGTAGTCCCGGCCCAGCGATCGTCGATCAGCAGGGTCCGCGCGCCCTGGCGCCGGGCGGCGCGTTCGGCGGCGAGGCCGGCGGTTCCGGCGCCGATCACGGCGACATCGCAGTCGAGATCGGCAGAACTGGAAGGGGCTGCGGGATCACTCATCTCATCACCTGACGTTGCGAAGGATTAACCCGACTCGCGCCAGGGCTCCAGCAAGGGACCCCAAGCGCAGCGTTGAGGTTGCATTCCCAAGGCGTGACCCACTTCGACAAAAAACCGACAATTCTTGTCAGGACCGTCAAATTCCATGCCACTCGTCACTTTATACTGGCGAACTGGAACCATTGAGGGTGTCCTATCCTCAATTAGCCAACTTAAATGGACGCAGGCACTCACATGGAACGTGACATCAGCAAGATTCCGCTCATCAACGATTGGTCCTACCTGATCGCCCTGGAAACCGGCCTGTTCACCCGTGGTGAACTCAGCGGCGTGGTACTCAAGGCCCTCAATGACCAGGCTCGTCTGCTCTCCCGTCGCTACCTGGTGCAGAAGTCCAAGCTGGATGTCCGCAAGCTGTCGCCGGCCGAGACCGAGATCCTCGATACCCTCAGCGACACCGCCGCCAGTCTGAGACGCCGCCAGCGGCTGCCGCACAACATCGTCAAGAGCCTCAGAGCCGGCGGCCTGATCGCCGCGGTCGAGCGCAGCGTCTGCGCCTCGGGCATCCTGCAGTGCCACAACGGCTTCTACGAAGACGGCCTGGAGCCGGGCGCCTTCGAACAGATCGTCATGCGCCATCCGCATGAATTCGGCGATCACGCCCGCCAGAGCGCCGCCCTCTATTTCGCCCAGGAACCCTTCGCCCTGGAACAGTCGCAAGACGTGCACGAACAGCCGCTGCAGGCCAGCGCCTGATGAGCGAGGCGTACGCAACGACCGGGGCGGCCGGGAGGCCCCAGACCCCGATCGCCTGCGCGCGCCTCGCCGCCCCCGTTCCTTCTTGCAGTACCGCTTTTCCGGAGTCCTGGCGCATGACGCCCGCTTTCGCGCCGCTCAGCCCCCCATAGCGCCCCTGCCCTCGCCGGCCGACCGATCGGGCTGATCGCGTCGGCTGTCGCCCTTTCGCTGCCGGTCCAGCCGGCAGCGGCCTTTGCCTGCGCGCGTCTCACGACGGGCGTTTCCGCCGATGCCGTCTGCGTCGCTGTCCGCCTGGAGTTCGCTCCCGAGCGGCGGCCGCGGCATGGGCCACGGCTGCGAGGAGCAGACATGACCACCGCTCACGTCCCCCACGGACGCAACAACTTCGATTTCCTGAGATTCGCCGCGGCGTCCACCGTGGTGATCGGCCATGGCTTCTGGCTCTCGGGACACATCGGCGCCGAGCCGATCCTCAACTTCACCGGCTTTACCGACGCGGCCAATATCGCCGTCTATGTGTTCTTCGTGATCAGCGGCTTCCTGATCACGGCGTCCTTCCAGCGCAGTCGCAATCCCCTGGACTTCATCCTCAAGCGCGCCCTGCGGATCTTTCCGGCGCTGATCGTCTCGGTGCTGTTCTCGGTGCTGGTGGTGGGCTGGCTCGCCACCAGTCGCGAGACGAGCGCCTACTTCAGCGATCGCCAGACCCTGGGCTTCTTCAAGAACATCCTGCTGATGACCCGCTTCGAGCTGCCCGGCGTCTTCACCGGCAATCCCTTTCCGGACACGGTGAACGGCAGTTACTGGACCCTGCCCTACGAGGTGTTCATGTACCTGTCGCTGCTGATCATCGGCGTGCTGGGGCTGCTGACCCGCTCGGTGGTCATGGCCACTCTGGTGGTGCTGGTGCTGGGCAACTTCCTGCTGCTGCCGCAGATGGGCGTCGCCAGTTTCGTGCTGCACAAGGTGTTCAGCCTGGGGATGTTCTTTTTCGCCGGCGCCCTGCTGCAACTCGCGGGGCCGCGCATCCCCTGGCGCCTGGATATCGCCCTGGCGCTCTGCCTGCTGTCGCTGGCGGCCATCGTCTGGCACATCCTGCCGGTGATCCACCTGGTGTCGCTGGCCTATGTGATCATCTACCTGGCCCAGGTGCAGGTACCGGTGCTGCACGGCTTCGGCCGCTTCGGCGACTATTCCTACGGCCTCTACCTGTTCAACTTCCCGGTCCAGCAACTGCTCATGCACTGGTTTCCCGACAGCTTCTCGCTGCCCGTCTTCCTGCTGGTGAGCTACGTCCTGACCCTGGGCTTCGCGGTGCTCTCCTGGCACCTGATCGAGGCGCCGGCGCTGAGATTCAAGCCGCGCCGCCAGGCCCCGACCGCGCCGGTGGCACCGGCCTGAGCCCGGATGGCCGGTCGCCTCAGCCGAGGCGACCGGCGAGGGCGAAACCGGCCAGGGTCAACAGCAAGGATCCCAGCACATGGATGGTGATGGTGAGCGCCGCCCAGCCCAGGCGACCGCTCTGCAGCAGCCCCACCACCTCGGCGGAAAAGGTCGAGAAGGTGGTGAAGCCGCCGCAGAAGCCGGTCACCAGCAGCAATCGCCACTGGGCTTCCAGCCCCGGATAGCGGGAGAACAGTCCCAGCGCCAGACCGATGACGAAGCCGCCGACCAGGTTCACCAGCAGGGTGCCCAGGGGCAGCAGTGGGAACAGCGCATTCAGCCGCAGGCCGACCCACCAGCGACAGGCGCTGCCCAGGGCACCGCCAACCATCACCGCGAACAGCGCATAGGGCATCTCAGACTCCTCTCAACGACGGCGGGCGGCCAGGAGCAGGACGGCAATGCCGGCCAGGGCGGACAGCAGCGACCCCAGCAGCACGCCGATCTTGACCTCGTCGACCAGGAAGGGCGCCCCCGGAAAGGCCAGGGCACCAATGAACAGACTCATGGTAAAGCCAATGCCGCAGAGTAGCGCCACGCCATAGAGCTGTAGCCAGCTGGCACCTTCGGGCAGTCGCGCCAGACCGCTGCGGATGGCCAGCACCGCCATCAGCGTGATGCCTACCTGCTTGCCGAGAAACAGCCCCAGGGTCACACCCAGCGGGACCGGATCCAGCAGGTTGGCGGGCGACATCCCGGCCAGGGACACCCCGGCATTGGCGAAGCCGAACAGGGGCACGATCAGGAAGGCCACCCAGGGGTGCAGCGCGGACTCCAGCCGGAGCAGCGGCGAGGCATCGTCGGCCTCGGTATCGCCCAGCGGAATGAACAGCGCCAGGATCACCCCGGCCAGGGTCGCATGGATGCCCGAGCGCAGCATGCAGAACCACAGCAGCGCCCCGACCAGCAGATAGGGCAGCAGGGCGGTGACCTTGAGGCGGTTGAGCAGGAACAGCACGGCCACCAGACCGGCCGCGGCCAGCAGCATGGTGGTGGAGAGGTCGCTGGTATAGAACAGCGCGATGATCAGCACGGCGCCGAGGTCATCGAGGATCGCCAGGGCCGAGAGAAACACCTTGAGCGATGCCGGCACCCGCGAACCCAGCAGTGACAGCACGCCGAGGGCGAAGGCGATGTCGGTGGCGGCGGGAATGGCCCAGCCGGCGAGCGTCTGGGCGTCGTGGCGATTGACCAAGGCATAGAGCAGCGCCGGCACCAGCATGCCGCCCAGGGCGGCGAGACCCGGCAGGGCGCGATCGCCCCAGCTGGCGAGTTGGCCGACCGCCATCTCGCGCTTGATCTCCAGCCCCACCAGCAGGAAGAAGATGGCCATCAGGCCGTCGTTGATCCAGTGACCGAGCGAAAGGCCACCCACATACCAGTGCAGACTGGCGAAATAGCCGTCGGCCAGCGGCGAGTTGGCGACGATGAGGGCGATGGCCGCGGCCACCATCAGCACGACACCACCGGCCGCTTCGGCGGCGCAGAAACGATTGAGATAGGCCAGGGCCTTGGCGGGGGAAGGCAGAGGTGACATGGGCAGCAGGACTCCGCGCGGCGGCCCGACCTGCGCTCGATTCAACCTGTCCTACCGCACGATTGCGGCGACACCCAGCCGATAATCCTACTACGGCAGCGCGGGTGGTCGCAGTAGAAAATCGCCTCACGGTGGCGGGCGCTCTGGGACGCCGCCTGGCCGCTTGCGGTGGCGGCCCGCGGTCTTCGCCGGTATTGCCAGGGCTCCGTACAGGGAGGACCATCAGCGCCCGCGTTCTGCCCAGCAGTTGCTAGCCCATGCCCCAGGAACCCCTTACGCCGTCTCCCTCCCTCTTCGCCCGTCTGCTCCAGGGCCTGCGTGCCTTCTGGCCAGCGCCCCTGCCCATCGACGGTCGCGAACGCCTGCGCGCCAGCCTGGGCGCCGGCCTCGGCATCCTGCTCGCCGCGCTCCTGGCGGCCTGGTGGCTGGAAGGCCAGCCGGTGCATCAGCATGGCGCCCTGGCGCTGGCCCTGGTGGCGCCGCTGGGCGCCAGCGCCGTGCTGGTGTTCGCCCTGCCCTCCAGTCCGCTGGCGCAGCCCTGGTCGGTGGTGGGTGGCAATACCCTGTCGGCGCTGATCGGCATCGCCTGCGCGCTGTGGATTCCCGAAGCCAACCTGGCCGCCGCGCTGGCGGTCGCGCTGGCCATCGCCGCCATGTTCACGCTGCGCTGTCTGCACCCCCCGGGCGGCGCCTCGGCGCTGCTGATGGTGCTGATCGGCGCCCAGGATTTCAGCTATGCCTGGAGTCCGGTGGCGCTGGACTCGCTGCTGCTGGTGAGTGCCGGCCTGCTCTACAACAACCTGACGCGGCGCCCCTGGCCCCATGTGCCACGCCCGGCCGAGCCGAGCGGCGAGACGCGCCTGCAGCGCGCCGACCTGGACGCCGTGCTGGCGCGCTACAACCAGGTGCTGGACATCAGCCGCGACGACCTCGCCGAATTGCTCGAACAGGTGGAGGCGCGTGCCTACCAGCGCAAGATGGGCGAATTGCGCTGCGCCGATGTCATGAGCCACGAACCGGTAACGGCCCGTGCCGAGATGCCGCTGCAGGAAGCCTGGGCGCTGATGCGCGCCCGCCGCATCAAGGCGCTGCCGGTGGTGGATCGCCAGGGCCATCTGCTGGGCATCGTCACCGTCGCCGACTTCATGCGGCAGATCGACCTGGACGTCCACGAAGGCCTCGGCTGGCGCCTGCGCTCGCTGGTCCGGCCGAAGGCCCGCCAGGACGAAAACAGCGTCGGCCACATCATGACCCGCACCGTGCGGGTGGCCAGCGCCGACCGCCTGCTGATCGACCTGGTGCCGGTGTTTTCCGAGAACGGCCACCGCCAC
>Ga0157369_10002691_pt1 | contig 21196 bp, 15 predicted proteins | sample C25metaG_FD_113461 | JGI IMG/M metagenome (GOLD analysis project Ga0157369, IMG submission 113461) | Corn rhizosphere microbial communities from Kellogg Biological Station, Michigan, USA - C2-5 metaG | ecosystem: Host-associated > Plants > Roots > Rhizosphere > Soil | place: USA: Michigan...
CCGGCACGCCGACAGGGAGCGGCGCCGGCCCAGTGGTGTTAATCAATCCAGCATCGGCCAGCGCCGGGCAGACGCTGTTCGAAGTGGCGGTCGGCGGATCACAGAGGATGCTAGTGGACTCTGGCGGAAATCTGACAGCGGCCGGCACGCTGGCCGGGACGGCTCTGGCGCTTCCCAACACGACGTCGTCAACGACCGGCGTGCTCACCATCAACAGCGCTCCTTTCCTTCACGCGTACGGGTTGACGAGTGTATTCGTGGGAGGCGGCGCGGGCAACTTCACGACCCAGAGTGCTGGCATGGTGGGAATTGGCGCGGGTGCGCTGGCCAATGTCACTACAACGACGTTCGACCCCCAGGGATTGCCCTCAGCGCCCCCCACAGCCGTGGGGTATAAGGCTCTCGCCGCCGCAACCACCGACTGGGACGACACTGCCGTGGGTTACAAGGCGCTCATGACGGCCAACAGTGGGGGGGCGAATACGGCTGTTGGCGCATTCGCGCTCAGTGCGACCACTGGCGGGAATTCCAACACGGCCGTGGGAGCCAATGCTCTGTTGAAGAACATTAACGGCGGCTACAACACGGCAGTCGGCCACACAAGTATGCGGAGTGCGACGACTGCGAACAACAATACGGCTCTGGGCTACAACACGCTCGCGAGCGTGACCAACGCCTCGAACAACGTCGCCATTGGTAATCTGTCCGGACAGGCCCTTACAACCGGCAGCGACAACATCGTCATTGGTAATGGGGCCGGACAGTACCTTACAACCGGCAGCGGCAACATCTATATCGGCACCTACCCCGATCCGGGGTCCGACGAGTCCGACATCGCCCGGATCGGGAACTCAAAGATAACCGCCACCTACATCGCCGGCATCCGCGGAACCACGACAAGCACCAACGATGCAGTGGCGGTCTTGATCGACTCCACCGGCAATTTAGGTACAACCAACTCGTCGCGCGAATTCAAGGAAGACATCGCCGACATGGGCGCGGCGAGCGACCGGGTGATGAAGCTGCGTCCGGTGACGTTCCGCTACAAGAAGTCGTTCAGCGACGGCTCGAAGCCGATCCAGTACGGCCTGATTGCGGAGGAAGTCGCCCAAACGTTCCCCGAACTGGCGGCGTACGGCCCGACTGGCAAGATCGAGACGGTGAAGTATCACCTTCTCCCGGTCCTGCTGCTCGAGCAGGCGCAGAAACAGGAGAAACAGATTGAGTCTCAGGACGAGACGATCCAGCAGCAGGGCAGGGCTATCAAGCAGCAGAACGAAGTGCTCCAACTGCAAGCGCAAGAGCTCCGCGACTTGCGGAAGGAAGTAGAAGCACTGAAAGCACAAATGGCGAAACGATAGAAGGTCGCTTTCTTCCGCGTCCGGCAGCCCTTGATTGCGTCCGGCAGCCCTTGATTGTTGATAAATCGGCTTATCGTAAGTGTGCGCTTTTGGCTCGCCGAGGGCTGGGTCGTCGTTCTGCGATCCGATCACGATTCTGGCCGGGGACTTGCACCGGCGGGTAAGCCAAAACCGGGCTTGAGCCGGCCACCCAAGCCATTCCCTCAAGCCAAAGCCGGGCTTGAAGTGGGGCATCCGGCGACCTAACTCCTTTAGACACAGAGATCGCAGGGATGGGGGCCACCCCGGTCGGTCAGGGATTCGCGTCTCGGGAGATGATCTCGACTCACCACGTGAGACTGCCCCGTATCTATTCTCGGACCGTCCCGAAATCAGCTACTCACAGGTAACCGTTTGCCTCGAAAGAGAATCTTACGCAACGCGCGGGGCCGGGCAGGCACTTCCGGCTATTGACATTCGAGATATGGCGCATAACATGTGCGCCTCCCGTGTTTGGCCTCGACCGGAGGGTGGTGGGGTCAGGCGAAGCCAAATCGAGCGGTTTCCACCACACGGAAACAATCGAGCCCCTATATCCACAACATCGGATCAGGGCCGGGAAGAGGATGGGGTCATGAGGGTTCCTCTTTGCCTTGCCGCTGCTCTTCTGGTGAGTGCGTCTGCTTTCTCATTGGACGGAGCAGTCGCCGCGTCCGGCGACACGCCGCGAACGCAATCGCAGACTGCCGCAAATCACACGTACGCTACCGCGACCATTCCTGGTCCGCTGCGCTCGTTCCTGCGCATGGCGGGCATCAGCCAGAAGGTCTCGCCCGACGAAGTGCTGCCGCTGTTGGCGCAGAACGTCGTCGTCCGCGGATATCGCGGCTGGGGCAACGACGCCCAGCAAACCGAGTACATGATGCTGCTGCGCCGCTACGTTCAGCAGGCCCGGGAACTGAGCGCGCTCGCCGCCTCCAATCGCGGCGTCATCCGAATTGAGAACTGCGAACAGGCGCAACCGGTGCTGGCGATCCTCGGGTATCGGCTGCGTGGCGGATGCGGCAAGGACATGGTGCTGGAGACGGCGGATCCGCAGCGCGCGTTCCTCACGCTTGACTCCGGTTTCCCGCTGACCGCTCTGGAACAGAACCTGGTGGAGCACAAGCTCTTCACCTATGACTATCCGACGGCGCCCGTCCCGGTTCTCTTCACGCAGGAAGACTGGACGAACGTGCGCGGCGCGGTGGCCGGGCATCGGGGCGACATCATCGACGCGTTGCTCGTCGATCCCATGTTGTCGCGCGTCTACTGGGCGTTCGCGCGCATGGACGAGCAGACCGCAAAGTCGCTGAAGCAAAAGCCGGGCATCGCCGCCATGCTGCGCTATGCGCCGGTCTTCGATTTCTACGGCACGCAGTTGGTGATCCGCAACGGGCGCGTCGTGGTGCCGGGCGGAACGGCAGCCGAGCCGGTTTGGCAGGAACTGGTCGGCGCCAGCGTCACGAATCCAGACGACTTCGTCGGCAAGCTGATGACGAAAGACCAGGGCTGGCTCGCGGCGTACTACGATTCACTCTCGCGCGCGACCACCGAACAGCTGAAGTATTTTGTCGAACCGCGTCGCCTGCGCGCTTTCTATCAAGCGCTGCTGGCGGGCGATCCGACGCCGAGCCCGGCGCGCCCGGTGTTCCGCTCCGATCCGGGCATGCTCATGCTGATCAGCTCTCTCCGCTTCGCGCCGGATGGAGCTCCGGTTGTGCCCGGCGGAATCGGCGTTTGGAACGAGATCGCGCACCTGAAGGGGCAGACGGCGCAGGTGCAGCGGCTGGCGAAACGCGTGAACAAGATGGCGACGCCCGATGACGTCGTCGCCGGCATGTTCACCTTCTCGCGCTGCGACGCGCAGGACAGCCCGCTGTTGCTCTACCTCGCGGCGAGCGCCATCGACGCCGACCGCGAAAGCCAGACGCTGACCGCGCAAACCGTACGTTTGCTGGCCGGCCGCTTCGCCCGCTTCGGGCCGCAGTACACGCTGTTCTCCGAGTTCCCGGCGCTCGACAACAACTCGATCGCGCACTTCATCGTCACGGCCGACGCGGTCGACAAGATCAAGGATCGCTCGCTGCGTTCCGACGCGCTGGGCGTTTTCCAGGCGAACGTGGGACTGTGGCAGATCTTCGCGCGCCAGGGACAGATTCCCAAAGCGAGGATGAACGAGTCTTGGCAGCAGATGCTGCAGCCGTTCGGCGCGGTGCGCAGCTCGGCGCAGTTGTTCGACGCCGGGCGAGGCGCGCTGCACGCCGTGCTGAGAGCAGCTTCGGGACACGATTCGCTGTCGCAGGATGACGTGATCTCGCTGCTCGCGGGGCCGAACACGACGTCGTCCGATGGCCAGCAGATGCACGAAGAGCTGGCGCGCAACATCCACTCGGTGCTCGAGGACCAGCGGCTGATCCCGCTCGATACGCTCTGGTCGCTGGCCGATGGGTTGAAGGAACTGGCGGCAGGCAAGCAGGTGGGCGAATCGCTCATGCCGCTGGCGCGCGAGCTGCGCGAGTTCGAGTTCCCGCGCGCGCTGTTCACCAAGGGCGAGCGCGTGCAATATGCGCCGTCGCTGCCGGACACGCGGCACGCCGAGTCGCAGACGCACATCGACCTCACGCCGGTGCTGAAGAGCGCCGACCCGAAGAAATTGGCCGAAGCGCGCGGGCAGCTCACGCCGTTCCTGCGTGACAGCCTGGTCGGACTGAACTACGCCTATTACGAGCCGCCGGGCGCGCAGATGCTGCATCACAACCCGCTCTTCATTCGCTCGCACGACTTCTCGGGTACGGTTTCGCCGACGGGCGAGTACTCGTGGCAGACGCCGCAGCTGTTCGGATCGGGTGTCGCCGCGGGTCGCGGTGCGCACCTGATGGGATCGCTCGCCGACCTGCCGTATGTGCTCTCCGAGGTGGAGGAAGACTTCATCGTGCCGGAGAACGTGCAGGCGCTGATCTGGCAGGAACTGGTTCCAGTGCTGGTGACCAGCGCCATCCTGCCGCGGTGGTGGAATGTCACACCCGGCGAAATGCACGCTGTCGCGCTCTACCAGCGCACCGGCGAGGAGCTTCTGCAGGCCGCGGCCAAGGACGAACACGTCCGGCAGAACGTTATGGCGGTGATGTCGGACCGCGTGCTGGTGCAGCGCAGGGAAGAGATCGAACGGGCGCTGACGTCCGGACACTCGGACGGCCTGCCGCAAATGTTTCCCGGCGAGACCTTTTACCTGGCCGCGGAATATCGCCGTCGCTTCGCCGGCGAGAACACGGCGTGGGGACCTGCAGGCTCGGAACTCGACGCGCTGCTGAAGTCGGACCCCACCGAAACCAGCATGGCGCGAATCTCGCATGACTTCGGCGTTCCGCATCCGGTGCTGATGCAGAGCTACGGCCGCGAGCTGCTGAACGTGAAGCCGTTCCCAGCGCTCATGGGTTATGGCAGCCGGCTGCTGGCGGAGACGTGGGACTCCGGAAACCTGTACTGGGCAAGGCTCGCCGACGAAGCCCACGAGTCGCCGGTGAAGCTGAATCGCCTGATTCCGGACTTGACGCGGAGGATGGTGGAGAAGATTTTTGCCACCGACTTCGAAGATCTTCCGGCGCTGGACCGCGCCATGCGCGAAACCGGCGATGAATTCCTGAAGCGCGGTCAGAGCAGTGGAACCGCGGCGACGGCAGCGGCGGCGGCGCAGCCGTGATTCGCATCGCGAACGTGAGAGGGAGAACGATGAGGGCCATATCAATCGGGAAGTACGCAGTGCTGGGACTGGCGGTGCTGGTGGTTTGCCCGCGAGTCGACAGCGGCGCGCGGGCGCAGAATACGCCGCGCATCCACGTGGAAGTCGACATGGTGCAGCTCAACGTGGCCGTCACCGACAGCAAGGGCGACTACGTGACCGGACTGCGTCCGTCGGATTTCACCATCATGGAAGACGGCATCACGCAGAAGGTGGCGACCTATACCGAGGGCAACATGCCGGTGCAGCGCGTGAGCGACATGCCGAAGGATGACGCGAGCCGCCCGCAGATTGCGCCTCCGTCGTACAAGTCGCGCGGTTCCTCGCTCGTTTCGAACGGGACCGACCTGTCGGCGGCGCTGGCGGGCGCAAGCGTTTACATCCTGTTCGATAAGAGCGACTACATGTACCGGGGATTCGTGTTCGCGCAGGACGCAATCTCCGACTTCATCCGCTCGCTCGAAGGGCCGGACCGGATCGCCTTCTATTCTTACAGCCGCGACCTCTCGCGCGACGCCGGGCTCACGCCCGACCGTTTCGCGGTGCTGCGCGGCGTCCGCGCCACCACGGCGGGCGACAGCGCGGCTCTCTACAACGCGCTGCTGATGACGCTGAAGGACGCGCGCCAGGTCACCGGGCGCAAGGTGGTGGTCGTGTTCTCGAACGGTCCCGATAACGCCAGCATGGTGGCGCCGGAGGACGTGGGCGAACTGGCCCAATCGGAAGGCGTTCCCATCTACATGATCAGCACCCGGGAAGCGAAGTCGGATCCCGCGTCTGCGGTGGTGTTCGAGCGCATGGCCGCGGCTACGGGCGGCAAGGCCTACTTTGCCAATAACTGGCGCGACCAGCAGCGGGCGTTCGCTTCCATTCGTGACGACCTGGCTCACCTGTACTCGCTCAGCTACTACCCGCAGGCGAATCCGAACCGCGGATGGCGCGCGATCACGGTCAAGTTGAACGGCCCCGCGCTGAAGAAGTATCGCGTGCGCACGCGCGATGGCTATCGTCCGCTGCCGATCCGAACCATCGCCGAAGCGACGCCGAACGTGGCACAGTAAAGAGTCGTTGGTCTTTGGTCGTTGGCCTAAGAACAAAACCCCGGATGGTTCCGGGGTTTTTCTTTTGGAGGAAGACCGCAACCGTTGTAGTAATGAGCTTCGGCGACCCATTCATGTCCATTCCACGCGAAGCAGACACGCAAGAGCTCGAATCGGTGAAGATCGTCGAGGAATCTGCGCCGACGCGGCGCGCGCCGGTGTGGCCGCTGCTTGCGATCCTGGTGATTGCATTCGCTCTGCGCGTGGGGATTGGTTTCGAGCGTCCGGCGAGCGACTGGCCGGACGAGGTCTTCCAGTCGCGCGAGCCGGCACACAGGCTGGCTTACGGATACGGCATCGTGCCGTGGGAGTGGCGGACGGGGATGCGGTCGTGGGTGTTTCCCGCGGTGCTCGCGGTGGTGATGCGCGCCAGCGACTGGATCGCTTCCGGCTCTTACGGCTACAACCTCGGCATCCTGCTGGCGTTGTCGGCGCTGTCCCTGACAGTGGTGTGGACGGCCTACCAGTGGGGCTTTCGCGTGGGCGGTGTACGCGCGGCTTTGATCGCGGCGTGGGCCTGCGCGGTCTGGTTCGACCTGATCTACTACGATCCGCAAGCGCTGCCGGGAATGGTAGCGATCCACTTCCTGATTCCGGGAATGTACTTCGGGATTTTTCCCGGCTCGCTTCCGGTCCGCGAACGAACGCGAATGTGGATCGCCGGCGCGCTGCTGGGACTGGCGGTTGCGCTCCGTGTTCATTTCGCGCCTGGAGTGCTGGTAGCGGCGGTTTACTGCTGCTGGGGAGACTGGAAGAAGAAGATCGGCCCATTCGCCGTGGGAGCCGCCGTGCCGGTGCTGGCCTTCGGCGCGGTCGACTGGTTCACGTGGGGCAAACCGTTCGCGTCTTACATCAACTACCTCGCGATGTCGTTCTCGAACTTGTTCGGTCGCGGCGGAGTCGGGCCAAGGATCGCGGGCATTCGTCCAGCGGGCTGGTACCTGGAGCAACTTGCGGAACGGGTCGGTCCAGCGGCGGTGTTCATCGTGCTCGCGGTACGGCGCAACTCGAGCCTGGCGGCGGTGGCGGCGGTGATCATCGCCAGCCATGAATTGATCGCCTTCAAGCACATGTACGTCATCGCGCCCGTGCTGCCGCTCCTCGTGTTATTGATCGGGCTGGGCGTCGCGGCGGTGAGCACGACGATGTGGAGGAAACGGCCCGTGATCGGCAGCCTCCCGGGAATCGCGTTGATCACGCTGGCGTCGGTGCTCTGGGGAATGGCGAACTCACCGTGGACCACGGAAACAGACACGCTGCTGGCCTTCGAGAAGCTCAGCCGCCGGACGGATGCGTGCGGCGTCGGGCTGATGACCATGCACTGGTCGATGTCGGGCGGGTACGCGTACCTGCACCAGGACGTGCCGATCTACCCGGTGGCTTACGAGAAAGAGTCGGCGCCGTCGAGCGCCTACAACTACATCGTGGGCGACACGGAGCCGCACGGATTTCCCGGGTACAGCATCCGCGAGTGCAGCGGGAGTATGTGCCTGCTGGAGCGCGCGGGCGGCTGCGACCCTGTGCCGGAACAGTCGATCAACGAGGTCCTGCGGCGAACGGGCCACTAGCCCATTGGCGCTCAGATTATTTTCTGCTCGCCGCTCCCAGCACTTTCTCGACCTTTTCGAGTTTGCCGGCGAGCAGCGCGTCCACGAGTTCACGGACGGCGCCATTCCCGCCTTTCGCTTGCGCGACGAACGCGCAGACTTGGAGTATGGCGGGCCGGGCGTCGGCGGGCGCAGCGGAGAGTCCTGCCATGGCCAGCGCGCCCAGGTCATTCACGTCGTCGCCCATAAAACAAACGTCCGCGAGAGAAAGCTGGAATTGTTCGGCAAATCGGCGCAGCGCGGCAGCCTTGTCCTTGCAGTCTTTTGCGACGAACGGAATGCTGAGCTTGGCGGCCAGACGGTCGATCTGCGGGCTGTCCTCGCCCGAGATCAGCCCCACGATTAATCCCGCCTTGCGAGCCAGTGACAGCCCCATGATGTCGGCGAAGCAGAAGCGCTTCCACTCTTCGCCGTTCGGCCCCCACCACACCGCGCCGTCCGTCAGGACGCCGTCGACGTCGAGGGCGATGGCCTTAACTTTTGCCACTCGAAGCTCCAATGACGCGCCTCAATTTATGGATGATCGGTTGTTCGCGCTCAAGGACGCGCTTGACGCCGTCGCCCATCGACTTCTCCACCAGCCGGATCTGGCCTACGAGCTTGGTAATTCCGCCCGGTTCCAGCGACGCCGCCTGGTCGGACCCCCATAGCGAACGGTCCATCGTGATGTGGCGCTCGATGACGTTGGCATTCAGCGCAACCGCCGCCAGCGTCGAGGGCAGTCCGGTTTCGTGCCCGGAGTAGCCCACCGGCACGCCGTAGCGTTCGCGGAGCAGCGGGATCACCCGCAGGTTCAGCTCTTCGTAATAGGCGGGATAGGTGCTGCAGGCGTGCAACAGGATCAGGTCCTTCTTGCCGAGTATTTCGACGGCGCGATCGACCTGCTCGGTCGTGCTCATGCCGGTGGAGAGAAGAATCGGCTTTCCGGTAGCGCGGGTGTAGCGCAGGAGGTTGTCGTCCGTCAACGAAGCCGAAGCGATCTTGTAGCACGGCGGATTGAAGTGCTGGATGAAGTCGACTGAGGCCTCGTCCCAGCAGGAAGCGAACCATGGAATCCTGAGTTCCAGGCAGTAACGGTTCAGTTCTTCATATTCCTCGAGCGTGAACTCGAGGCCGCGCTTGAGATCGCCATTGGTGGGACCGAAGGGATTCTCACGCGGCTTGGCGAGTTCTTCCGCGGTGTAGACCACGTCCACGGTGCGCTTCTGGAACTTGACGGCGTCGCAGCCGGCGGCAACAGCGACGGCGATCAGCTTCTTCGCCAACTCAATGTCGCCATTGTGGTTGATGCCGATCTCGGCAATGACAAAGCAAGGATTTCCCGGCCCAATGAGTTTGGACCCGATGCGAACGGCGGAACTCGATGGGCTACCGTTTGTGGCCATCATGGTGTAAATGTCTCTCCTGGATCTTCCGAACAGCCGTCGAATGGCGTTTTCGGACACATATCTGCATGGGACGCCGATGGCAGACTTTGGGGGAGGCCTGCACTATATCAAAGGGCGACCTTAAGCTCTACAATCGGTTCACCCTAGAAGCTGGCACGACGCACCTTATAAAACCACGGACCCAGAGGTGTGCATGACCCGACAGATCGACACGGCCGCGATCTTTGCCGGTGCAATGGCCGAACACATAAGAGTGATTACCCAGCTCCGCGACCTGGAGCCGCTCGTACGCCGGGCTGCCGAGGCGATGGTAACGGCGTTGAAGGACGGCCATAAGGTCTTCTGGTGCGGCAACGGTGGGAGCGCCGCCGATTCCCAACACATGGCTGCCGAACTGGTGGGCCGCTTTTTGCGTGAGCGAAAAGCGCTGCCTTCCATCGCACTCACGACCAACAGCTCGATCGTCACGGCCCTGGGAAACGATTACGGGTATGACGTCGTTTTTCAACGACAGATCGAAGCGCTGGCGGCGAAAGGCGACGTGCTGGTCGGTATCTCGACCTCCGGCAACAGCAAGAATGTGCACGCCGCGTTGCAGCAGGCCCGCCAAATGGGCGTGTTCACGATCGCGATGACCGGCGCCGATGGCGGACGGTGCGCCGACGCTGCCGAGTTGGCGTTGCGCATGCCGTCGCGCGAGACACCGAGAATCCAGGAAGCCCACACTTTATGCGGGCACATGATCTGCGATTACGTCGAGAGCGCGATGTGCCTTCCCGACGGCACTGACGCGTGACGCTGAATGCTGGGTGATCAACGCAATCGCCGGGTGGTTGCTGCCGCGGGCTCCGGGATCTTCCAAAGACTGGTGCAGGTCGGCTGCACGCTTTTGCTCATGCCGATCATGCTGCACGCACTTGGGGAGAGCGGCTTCGGCGTGTGGGGAGCTGCGGCTTCGCTGGCGTGGATGATCGCGCTGGTCGACATTGGAACCGGCTCCGCGCTCGTGAACCTGGTGGCGCGCTCGGTTGCCCGCAATGATGAAGCCGAGGCTCGAAACCAGATTACCGGCGCGTTGACGATCGGCAGCTGCATCTCCGTCGTGTTTCTTGCGATGGCTGCGATCGCCTGGGCGGGCGGCGCGTGGGAGGGAAGCGCAGCCCCGTACCTGATTGCCTTCACCGGCCTCGCCATGAACGTTCCCTTGAGCGCGGCCAACAACATCTGGCTGGCGCTGCAAAAAGGCTACATTGCGGGTTTCTGGGACCTGGTCCAGACGGTGGCCACGACCGCCGCTCTGATCTACGCCGCTACGACGACTCACGACCTGCGCGTCTTTGTAGCCCTCGTTTATGCGGGGCTGATCCTGGCGCACTTCGGGAGCCTGGTTCATCTCTTCCTACGACATCCGGAACTTCGCCCGCGGGGACTGCCGGAATCTCTCGACTCGATCCGCGAGGTGTCGTCGAGCGGCATACTGTTCTTCATCCTCGGCGTGACCGGCAGCTTTTCGTTCATGCTCGACAACGTCCTGGCGCTGCAGCTCCTTGGAGCGGAGGCGTCAGCGCGGATGACCATTCTCATGCGCATGGGAATGACGGCGGTGAGCATGCTCGCCGTGATCTCGCAGCCGTTGTGGCCGGCGTTCGCGGATGCCGCGCATCGCGCCGACCGGCAATGGATTCATCGCGGGCTGTTGCGCTGGTCCGCGTTGCTGACATTCGCTGCCGCCGCCGGGTCCGTGATCCTCCTGATTTACGGCAGGGAATTGCTGCGCCTGTGGCTGCACGACGATCTGGGGATCGGAACCGCACTTCTGCTCGCCCTGGCAGCCTGGATAGTCGCTCAGGCGCTCATTCGAGTACCACTTCTGCTGCTGAATGGTTTGTCGCTGATCCGGTTCCAGATCGTGATGAGTCTCGTCGCGACGTCGATCGCCTTCGGGCTGAAGTTTGTCCTGGCCCGATACATGGGCGTTGCGGGAATCTTGTGGGCCACGACGCTTGCCATCCTGTTCCTTGCAGCTCCGGTCAGCATCTGGCGAATCTACCGCTGGACAGCCGATTCGGCCGTTCGCGAAGCCAACGCCGCCGAACAGCTCACCGCGGAGTGGGTTGCGGGAAACCAGCTCTGAACTCAAGCTGCGGGAGTGCGTCGTGGCGGTACTGCGTAGCAGACGATTTCCCAGTTGTCTTCTGCATAGCGGCGGATATGAAGCGAATATCCCGGCGCGATCGAGTGGATCTGGTTCGGAATCTGCCACAGATGTTCGCTGCGATGGTAGAGACAGATTGCCAGCACCGGCATCTCGCGCTTGAGTAGCTGCGTCGCGCCGGCCAGCGCATGCGGTTCCCAGCCTTCAATGTCCATCTTGATAAACGTTGGCTGGTGCTCCCATGCAAGCGAATCCAGCCTGCGAGACTGAACCGCTGTTCCTTCATTCGAGCTGCTGACCTTCGACGAGACCTCGAGCCCTTCTACGAATCGAATCTCTTCATCCTTATCGCCGGCCGCGTAAGGCAGCGCAGTGATCTTCTGACGAACACCGTCAGGGAAGCTCGCCATCGAGACATGCAGCTTGTCCAGGTTTGCCGTGTCCGGCTCAAGAGCATAGGCGTGCCTGAAACTGCGCCCTCGACGGACGAAACTCCGGATGCTGTCGCCGTCGTAGGCTCCGCAATCGACAAAAACCTCGTCCGCCGAATCCTTGACCAGGTCGTCGGGGAAATACATCTCGCCAATATTGGATGGCAGCGGCAGGTACTCCGGCTTCATCCAGTAGCGCCATTCGAGCTGATCGCAGAACTCCTGGCGCGATGCGTCGTCGGCGAGCACGGCGAAACACTGCCGGATCTGGTCTTGCTGCTCAGCGACGGGCTCGGGAGAATCAAGGCCCAGCTCCGGCATGAACTCGCTGCCGTGCTTCCAGAACAATGGCGCAATCGGCAGCACGCATCCGCATCCCATCTCGCGCAACTGCTTTCGCGCGGCGCTCCCGTTATAGATGGTCACGACAAAGCAGGCAGTCTGGCCGAACCGGCGGATGGCATCTTCCGGGCGGAGTACTTCGACGCCGCTCACCCGGCTGCCCCAGCGTTGCTGATTATTGTCGGAAAAACAAAGCGGTTCGATCCCCACCTTCCGGAGACGGCCGAGAACCCATTGTCCCAGCTGTCCGGAGCCAAACAGCACGAGCTTGTCGCCGCGCGGGCCTGCGAGGCGATCGAACAGTCCTTGCCATCGCGGCTTGCGTTGCTGAGGTGGTTCCGCCTGAAAGCTCGCGAGCAACTGCTGGAAGCGTACCGTGCCGGCAGGATCAGAGTTCAACGTTGTGTCTCCTCGACGGCCATTGCTGCAGCCCCGGATTCGCGTCCACCGCGAGCAGTTGCCATGCGCCTGGCAGACTTCAGCAACGCGTTCCTCAGCATCGTGCGCGGCACTGCGAGAGCGGCGCCCAAGCGGCTGATGACGGTCCAGTTCCAGACCAAATAGGACTTACATTTTATGACCCAGCGCAGCAGATCGAGCCGGCGCGCGCCGCGGATTCGCGTCCAGACGAATTGATTGGCCACCGAGCGAGCCACATGACGACGCGCTTCGGATTCCAGTTTGGCGACGTATTCCGGACTTGCGCCGGCATTGCGTGATGCGTTGAGCACTTCGTCTGCGAGCCGTCGCGAATCTTGCGCCCAGACCACAGGCGATGTGCCATGCGAAAGGTTGTTATCCTGCGTTTGGGGGCGAAGCAAAGTGTAGTGCGACAACACTCGCGGCACGCAGAGCACCGGGCCGCGGAACGCCAACTTCGTCCAGAAGTACATGTCGCCGATGATGCGGTCTTCCGGCACAGGGCCGATTTCCTTTAGGTCTCGAGTTCGCGTTACACAAGCGCACCAGCTCAGTTCGCGAAGGCCGGAGTAGTGGTTGAGCAGGAAGTCGGCGGTCGATTCAACCGGCGGCCCGACAAGAGCAGGTACTTGAATGTCCTCGTAATGGACCGCGCATCCTGTATATGCGAAACCTGCGGAGGGAGTGCGATCGAATGCTGCAAGGACCTCGGCGGCAAAATCCGGTTCCAGATAGTCATCGTCCGACAGGGCTGCAATGAACTGACCGCCGGCCTTGTGAAGCATAAATTGAGCGTGATGCATGATGTGCATCGTCGACGAATGCCGGTATGCCTGTAAACCGGTGCCAGCATAACGCGCAAGGACCGCCGGCGTGTCGTCTGTCGAGCCGTTGTCAGAAACGATGACCTCGACGTCTGGCGACGTCTGTGCCAGGGCGCTGTCAATGGCCCGACCTACCAGCTCGGCGCGGTTCAGAGTCGGGATCAGGATGCTCAGGCGCAGCAAAGTAGTAGGCGTCAGCTCTATGTAACGGAATCTGAGGCAACGATAACACAGCCTCTCGCCGGCGGAAGCTGATGCCGGTGCAGAGCCGGCACGGCGAAATCAGATCGGAATGAGAGAACGGGGGCGGCGCGGCAAACCGGTCTAGGCTGTCGTGGCTTGCTCCGGTTCCACGATCTCGCCGCGATTCACCACGCATTCCGGGTCCGTTTCCAGGATCGATAGATACCCCATGCGAATGCCGGACTTCCATCCCTTGGCGACGAACTGCGGATCGAACATATCGGCATACCGCGTGAGAAAGCTCCAGCGATTTCGTTCGGACCGATTGATGCCGCTGCGGTGCATCACCAGCGCATGCAGAAAGACAACATCTCCGGCAGAAACGGGGATATCAACTCCGAGGTCGTCCTGGACCGGCTCCGCGAGTTCAAACAACCGGTTTTGATCCCACTTGACCTTGAACATCGGATCGACCCGGATCTTTGCCACCCGCTTGTGGCTGCCGAGCAGGAACCGGATCGGACCCAGCTCTTGCGGCACGTCGACGAGCGGAAGCCACATGGTCACCGCGTTCCGCGTGGTGTTGTTCCACCAATAGTCCTGGTGCCAGGGAAGCGAAAAACGTTCCTCGTTTCGACGATCGATTCGAAAGTGGACCTGGTCGATAGCGTAATAAACGTCCGTGGTCCCCAGCAGGGCTTCGATGTATCGCACGATCACGCGATCCGGAATCAGTTTGACCGCTTCGGGGTGGGTTCGGAGGCAGTTGTAAACACTGCCGCCGAGGGCGCGATCCACGGCACACATCCGGTTGAATGCTTCATCCAGCGGCAGACCGTCGGCAAGATCGATGCCTGCAGACCGGGCGCGCGCGTAGACCACCTTGCGCGTAGTCTCGCGAAACGCCTCAAGCCGCGCGGCGTCGATCGCGTTGCGGATTACCACGACGCCGTTGGCTAGATAGCCCTCGCGAATCGATGCCAGATCAGCAGAAGCCTCGAAGCTGTAAGGTTCCATAGCGAACTCCAGGTTCAGACGCGAGGGCCGGACTCCTTGATGAAGTAGCCGTGCGGATTGAGACTCCATGGGAACTTCTTGAACCGAACCGCTTCGCCGATGCTGGCAAAGTATTCGTCAGCGGCATTTGTCTCGCCCTGCCACGGAATCATTCCGTACTCGTCGAATACCACCACGCCGCCCCGGACGACCAGCGGATACAGTTTCTCGAGCGCGATCTTGGTCGGCGTATACATGTCCATGTCGAGGTGCAGAAGCGAGATGCGAAGCCCGGGATTCTCCTCGAGGAACGTCGGAATGGTTTGGGCGACGTCGCCCTCGATGAGCTTGCACCGCACGCTCTTCGAGATGATGTTGTCCTCATTGACAATCGAAACCAGGCTGCGGATCTCATCGACCGCCGCCTTGGCCGACCATCCACCCTCGACGTAGTGGCTGGATTCGATCTCCTTGCCGTCTTTTGGCGTGAAGTGCAGCCCTTCGAACCAGTCGAACCCATACACGCGGCGCTGCCGGTCATTGGGGCAGAAGATCTCCAGCAGCCTCGACCATGTAAAGAAACTCGAGCCCCTGCCCACGCCGCACTCCACGATGCACCCCGGCAGGTCGATGACATTCCGGAATAGCTCGTAGTGCGCCAGGAACCGGGTTAAATTGATGCGCTGGACATAACAGGGCCAGAGCGCCAGAACGTGGCGCAGCGGATGATTTTTTTCCGCCACCAGCGTTTCGATCTGGTCCAAAACGGATTGATCGCGTGCGGAAGTCTGGCCGAGAGTCTCGAGCGGGTGCACACTGGCCGTAGGTTCAATGGATTTGGCCATAAATTCTGCTGAGAGAGCCCCCCGAAGTGCTCAGAAGTATAGCAAAAGGAATCGGCACCCCATCCATCGCCACCTTCCGTCATGTCAATGCTTCGCTCGACGTCGCGCGCTTATTTCTGTAACCGCTTTGCGGGAACGGCGTAACAAACGAGCTGACAGCCGTCGCCGTCGTGTGTCCGCAGAAAAAGGTGGTAGTCATCGACCAAAGATCGGATGTAGAGCGGAATACGCCAGAGGTCGCTCTGCCGATGATAGGCACAGATCGAGAGAATCGGCTCCTGTTTCTGGATGATGTCGCGCGCTCCCTGCAAGGCTTCCAACTCGAAGCCCTCGATGTCCATCTTGATGAACGTGGGCATGGACTCGCCGGCGAGCTCGTCGAGGGGGACGCAGTCGACGACCACGTCTCCGTCGGAGGAAACACGCGCGTCCTCGCCGCCGGTTGCGGCAAATCGAACGTGTCCGTGACTCGCGCCTACGGCGACGTTGTGGAGTTCGATGCGGGAGGCGATTTCAGGATCGAGTGTCTTTGCCCAGTCTTGCAGCAACCGGAAGTTCGCGGGATCGGCTTCCACGGCGTAAATGCGCTCAAACTTCGGGGCATGACACAGGATTCGCTTTATCGTGTCGCCGTCGTAGGCGCCGCAATCGACCAACACCTCGCCCGGAAGCATGCGATATCGACTCGCGAGAAAATAGGATTCCTCCGGGTCGGGCATTCCCAGGGCCCCCATGTCACCGAAAGCTCGCCACTTCAGGTGATTCAGATATTCCTGGCGGGACCGGTCATCGCTCCACAGCCAAGCTCCAGCACGAGCCGCATCGGCGTCCTCGAACATTTTGTGAGGGAGGTCCTGGCAAAGGTCGGGCAGCATCTCGGCAGCAAATTTCCAGCGAATCAACGAAGTTGGAACGACGCGCTTGCATTGCAGGCGGGATAGCTGTTCGTAGGTCTCGCAGAAGGTGTGGCCGCGCGACCAGATCGTCACCATGAAAAGTGCGTTGCTCCCAAATTTTTCGGCCGCCGAGGACGGCGACAGAACAGGAACCCCCTCGATCGTCGAGCCCCAACGTGCCTGGTTGTTATCGGCAAAGGCGAGAGGTTCGATGCCCACGCTGCGCAGGCGGCCAAGAACCTTTCGTCCGAGGATCCCAGCGCCGAACAGAACGATGCGATTGTCGGCGGAGGCAAGCAGCTCGTCGAAAGCGGATTGTTCACGCCGGCGAACAGACTCCACGCTCTCGCTCAAGAGCTGTTCGACCTGTTCTCTGTAATCGATCGGTTTCGATGCGCTGTTCATGTACGACGAACCTCACTCGCTTAATGGCGGAACGATCATGTTCTTGCGGAATTCCTCGCGATCGAGGAACGGCCACAAGTCTTCCAGGGGCTTCGAGGCGAACGATCCGTTCGGCAGTTGCACCGACGTCACGCGCGGCGCGCGAGGCTCGTCAGGCAGAACCTTCACCACACAGACTACCGGCCCCGGCATGGCGAGCACTTTTCTCACCTGCCCCAGCAGGTCCGCCTGGTCGTCGATACGCGCGCTGGCGATGCCGTATGCTCGCGCTACCTCGGTGAAGTCCGGAACACTCAAGCCAGTGGCGGGATCGCAGCCGATATTCACTTCACCAAAGAAGTTCTTTTGCGAACCGCGGATGGCTGCGTAGCCGTCATTGTCGAGCACAAAGAATTTGACTGGGAGCTTGTGGTGGGCGACGGTCGCGAGTTCCTGGATGTTGAACTGGAAACCCCCGTCACCGTCCACGCAGATCACGGGGCCGTGTCCCTTGGCGAGGCTCACTCCGATGCTGGAAGCAATGCCGAAGCCCATGGCCCCCAGTCCCGCACTGTGGAACACCCGCTTGCCAGTAGAGGCAGGGAACGCGAACAGAAAAATCTCGATCCCGACGCCCGAGCTGCCCGAAATGAACTGGTCTTCCGGCCCCGCTGCCTCGGCCAGGACTTCTGCGAGGTGATAGATGCTGACTCGCCCCTTTTGCCGATGTTCCGGACCGATGATCGGATAGCGCTTCTTCCAATCCAGGCACCGCGTATTCCACTGGCGGCGGTCCCGCGCGACGATCGACGCTTTCTGCGCGAGTATCTTGCGCAGGAAGGCGCCGGCATCGGCGCAGATCGGCAGGTGGATCGTGTCGGAGAGCTTGCCTAGTTCGGCCGCATCGATGTCGACCATCGCCCGATAGGCTCCCCGAGCCAGTTCTTGCCGGTTCCACCCTGACACGGCCGGGTCCATGCGCACGCCGATGACAAGCAGAAAATCGGAATTCTGCAGCGCGAAGTTCGCGCCACGGGGAGCGAGCGTTCCCGGGCGTCCCATGCACAGGGCGTTCTCCTCGCCGAACATGTCCATCGATACCCAAGTGGTACCAACCGGACAATTCATCAGCGAGGCGAGTTCGCGGACTTCATTCTCCGCGTGCGCCAGGCGCACGCCATTGCCGATCCACAGAAACGGACGCTCCGCGCGGTTGAACCGCTCAATGAGCGAACGAACTTGCTCGCGCAGTTGCGCGGAGTCAGCCTCCGGTTCTTCCGGCACGAAGCCGGTCATAGTGTTCGGGTCGATGGCGGAAGCCTGGACGTCGATGGGGATGTCAATCCATACAGGTCCCTGCCGCCCGTTTCGCGCGAGATAAGAGGCTTTTTCGAGGTGGTAACGGATCGAAGCCGGATCCGTTACCGTGACCGCGTACTTGGTCAACGGCTTGACGACCGAGACGATGTCGACTTCCTGCGGGCCTCGCTGGCGGACGCCGAGTGGTGTTCCGTCGGCGGCAAACATCCTGTCCGCACGCTTCACCTGGCCAGACAGGAAGAGAACTGGGACGGAGTCGAGCCATGCTGCCGCCAAACCTGTGATCGCGTTCGTGCCGCCGGGCCCGGTTGTGACCATCGCGGCACCCATGCCTCCGCTGGCCATTGCATGGAGCGTCGCACCCACCGCGCATGCCTGTTCGTGGTGATTACAGATGAACTCCAGGCTCCGGCAGCGTGCCAGCGAGTCGTTCAGGTGCATGGCGCCGCCGCCGGTTATGACGAAGACGTGTTTCACGCCGAGGTCGGCGACGAATTGCACGACATAGTCGGAGAGTTTCATTTACCTCTCAGGCTCCCTTGGGTACGGATAGACCCTATTCTCGCAAACCGCCGCGCGAGACGCGCAGGAGGAAGGCTGGTACGGGAAGAACAACGGCTCCTATGGCTCACGAAACGCCGACGCGACATCCTTCTCGGCACTCGCCGGTTCGCCCGGAGGAAACTCGAAGTTGACGCGGTCGCGCTCGAACACCAGGGGGCGCTTCTGCACCTGCGTCTGGATGTTGCCGATGTACTCGCCGATGATGCCCATGAACAGGAGTTGCATCGAACCCATGAAGAAGAACCCGATCACCAGCGGCGCGATGCCGAGCGAGAAGCGGCTCCAGAACAGCAGCTTGTAAGCCAGGTAGATGAAGGCGACGAGCATCGAGACGGCCGCGCCGGCGAATCCGCAGAAGGTCATCAGGCGCAACGGCACCTTCGACAACGTGGTGATGCCGAGCATCGCTATGTCGTAAAGCGTGTAGTAATTGTTCTTCGTCTTGCCGCGCTTGCGCAGTTGCTGCTCGTATTCGAGCTCGACGTGCGGCAGCCCGATTTCGGAGATCATGCCGCGGAAGTATGGATATGGGTCGTCGCACTGCCGCACCATCTCCATCACCTTGCGGTCGTAAAGGCCGAAGCCGGTGAAGTGCTCGAGTGTTTCGATCCCGGCCAGACGTTGCACCACGCGGTAATACAGCGTCCGCAGCGCGAACATCAGGCCCGATTCCTTGCTCGTCTTCTTGATGCCGACCACGATCGGCGTGCCCTTGTTCCATTCCGCGATCATGTCGGCGATCAGTTCCGGCGGGTCCTGGAGATCGGAGAGGAGCGAGATCACGGCATCGCCGCGAGCTTCGAGCAGGGCGTGATGCGGTGAGCGGAGATGGCCGAAGTTGCGCGTGTTGCGAATGACCTTTACGTTGCGATCGGCGGCCGCGAGGCGGCAGAGGATCTCGAACGTCCGGTCTTTCGACGAATTGTCGATGAAGATGTGCTCATAGCGGCAGTCGGGGGCGGCGCGCGCGATCACGTCGCGCGTCCGGCGATACAGCTCTTCGACGTTGCCCTCTTCGTTGTAGCAGGGCGAGACCACGCTGATGGTCTTCATGTCGAGCGCGCTAATCCTTTCCCGACCGTGCGACCTTCATCGCCGATGGTTTGGGCGGCGCCGGATCGATGCCCCGCGCGTAGATACTGTCGCGCAGCGCCGGAATGCTGGCGTAGGGGCTGTCGATCGCGTCGATCACGATCGGCTCATCCTTGCCGATGGCGCGCAGCAGCACCTCGCCGCGCATCAGTTCGCGACACGAGATCTGGCCCTTCTGCAGCGGGATGGCGAGGTAAACGTCGTCGTCGCTCAGGATGTGCCCTTCCGGCAGGTCCTGCTTCGCGTACACACCGCGGACAAGCGCATCAAGGTACGCGATTTCCTTTTGTGGCGAGATGCGCTTGGATGTCCCTGGGGCGCCACACATCTCCTTGGCCTTGTGGTAGGCCTTGAACCACGTGTCGACCTGCTCGGGGAGGGAGTTGTAGGGCGAGACCTTCACGCCGTCGCTGTCGATGTCGATATGGCGCTCGAACGTGCGCGCGCCCTTGGCGTAGGCGATCAGCATCGAGTTTGACCAGTCGCCGCACTCGTGCGTCGAAAAGCCGATCACGTGGTCGGGATACCGCGCCTTGAGGAAGTCGATCTGGTTCATCTCCAGCTCGCGGTCTTCCGATGGATAAACCGAAACGCAGTGGTTGATGGCCAGCGGGATGTGCCGGTTGTCGAAAAACGTGACCAGATCGTCCAGGTCCTTAAGCGACGAGCCGCCGGTGGAAACGATCACCGGCTTCTGCGTCTTGGCGATGCGTTCGATCAACAACCAGTCGTTCACGTCGGAGCTGGCGATCTTGAGGATCGGAATACCGAGGTTGCAGCAGTGCTCCACCGACTTTTCGTCGAACGGGGTCGCCATCGGCATGCAGCCGGCCTGTCGGATGGCGCGCACCAGCGTTGTCAGATCCTCGAGCGACATCTGCGTGTCCACAGTCTTCTTGATGTAGCGGATGTCGGTGCGATCGCGGAATTCGCGGTGGATGAAGTTGTCGACGTCGCGGATCTGCAACTTGATGGCGGCGCGCACGTTGTTGAAGCGCACGATCCGCGAATACGCGGTGATGATCTTCAGCCCACGCTGCACGTCACCGAGATGGTTGTTGGCCATCTCGAGCACGAATAAATCGTCAAAAATGTCTGCGCCGGTCATTTGATCTTGCCCTCGCATGAGGCCGCATGCAGCGCCAGGCGCTGCCGCAAGCCACACCTGTCCTGTCGTATGAGGACACGGGGGAGTGGCTGCATTGTACCCCGATTCCCGTAAATCGCAGTCAGGCGAACCGCTTACTTAGGTCACTTCGGAGGTTCCATGTTGGACGCAAGCTCCGCCGGATCGAGGAATGGGTACATGTCCTCGAGAGCGGGCGAGACGATGCGGCCATCGGGCATCTGGCGCGAGCGAATGCGCGGCTCGAATCCCTGTGAGGGATCGAGCATTACCTCGATCAGCACCGGTCCCTTCACCGCCAACGCGCGCTCCACGTCCGCGAACTGCGAATCGTGGTCGATGCGAAGGCTGGGAATGCCGTAAGCCGCCGCGACCTTGGCGTAATCCGGGAACGAGACGCCG
>Ga0157369_10002692_pt1 | contig 21195 bp, 17 predicted proteins | sample C25metaG_FD_113461 | JGI IMG/M metagenome (GOLD analysis project Ga0157369, IMG submission 113461) | Corn rhizosphere microbial communities from Kellogg Biological Station, Michigan, USA - C2-5 metaG | ecosystem: Host-associated > Plants > Roots > Rhizosphere > Soil | place: USA: Michigan...
ATGGCGACGCATCGCTCGAACGCTGGGAAAACCCCAACATCCCCTCAGGTTACACCTATCTGTTGCAATTTGTCGCTCATGATCTCGTTCACTCCGCCATGCCGCTTTCGGTTGCGGGGGGCGTTGGTGCCGGCACCGCGAATGCGCGTCGCACCGCTCTCAAGTTGGAAACACTGTTCGGAAGCGGTCCCGTCGGTTCCCCCTTTGTGTACGCGCAGGATGCACCAAATGACGAGCGACGCACCAAGCTGCGGCTTGGGCGAATGCGCTGGAAAGACAAGGCCGTCGAGGCCGGTTGTCCGTTTCGCGACATCGCGCGGACCCCCGCGGAGAATGTCACGGGCATCGACCGCAGCATCGCAGGAAAGCGCGTTGCCCTGACGGAAGCCCTGATCGCCGATCCCCGCAACGACGATCACGCCATCATGTCGCAGCTGACCGCGCTATTTTCGCTGCTGCACAACGGCTTGATCGACATCGTTCGCCGCGGCGAGCCTACCGCCGGCCCCAACGCCAATCTTGGCGCCGCCTACAACCGATTCCTCTGCGCGCGCGGCGCGCTGACGTTGATCTATCACAACATCATCCGCAAGGATTTGATGCGACGGGTGTTGCATCCGACGATCTACGCGGCCTATTGCGGCGCGACTCCAAACTTCATCGATAGGCCGACGAATTCCAAAGGCGGCGTTGGCATTTGGAGCATGCAAGACGGAGAAGGCTGGCAAATTCCCCTTGAATTCTCCCATGGCGCATTTCGGTTCGGCCATGCGATGGTCCGGCCCGAATACGTCATCAACGATCTCTCCACCCATGATCTGAACAAAACCCTGGAAAAAACCTCGGCGAACGATCCCGTCAACATGCCGCTCGATGCGACATGGATCATAAGGTGGTCGCGCTTTTTTGAAATCAAGGGTTCAAGGCCCAACTTCAGCCGGCGTATCGGCCCCTATCTCAGCGACGGGCTCGGCAACGACCAGATATTTCCCGCCGTCGATCAGACCAACCGGGTTGGCCTGCTCTATCGCGATCTGCTGGGCGCAGCGCTCGCCGGACTGTGGTCGGTGAATGCGATGATTGCCGAGATAGCCATGCGGCGACCGCAACTCATCGGCAGTTCACGGCTGCTTGCCGATCGTCCCTACCGCGTCGGCCAGCTCCGCCAATGGTTGGCCTCAGAGACGGCCTATGGCGGGCTTAATTCCGAAGATATCGAAACCATCGCGAACGATCCGCCGCTGCCATTTTTTATCTTGTTCGAGGCGATGCAGCAGCCACGTTCCGAGGGCCTGTGCCTCGGCCCGCTAGGCTCGATCATCGTCTCGGAAGTCGTTTTCGGCGCTCTCGCAGACAACGAGCTTCCCGCCGGACGCGGCGCAAGCTCGCTTACCGAAGCGCTCGCCGAGCTCTCCACGGAATATTACCCGACCAATGTCTTTGACGAAGTACCCGAAATTGAACGCATGGATCAGCTGGTCGAATTAACGGCCGAGATCGCCGATCTACGGCAGGCCGAGCCCGCATTTTTGTGAGTCGGACTTATTCCGCCTCACGCAACCCGGAGGAGTGAACAATGTCAAGGATCGAAAGACTGCAAGTGACGAACCATGAGCGCTGGGGCTTGCTGGTGAAGACCTGGGCAACCGGCAACAACTATCTCGACGATGATAATGAGTATCCGCTGCCGGCAACCATGGACGAATTCAAGGAGCAGCTCGCCAAGGCACAGGTGTTTGCGACGGTGCCGGAACGCTTCACGCAGATCAAGTTCGTGTCTTCGGACCAGGAGACGATATTGGTGCGGCTGCCGCCGAAGGTGATGATCGCGGATTCCGAGGCCCTGCTCAATGAGCCAGGCGCGACCTATCCGCTTCCGCCGTTCTACAAGCGTCTCTTCAACGGCATCGATCCGGTCATCCCCGAAGACGAAAAATTCCGGGTGCACGCCGAACGCATTGGCGACTACACGATCAGCAACTGCGCCTGAAACACCCAACTCACCAGGCCAATTGGACAATGCCATCGACGGGAAGTCCTGCGCCACGCAAGCTTTGACGCAGGGCTTCCCACCTTGAGCTTACACTGATGGGGTGTGTTTGCAGCAGCCAACGCGTGATGGCTTCGTCGGTCGGTGCGGCTGATCCAACCCAAAAAGAACGTATCCCGTTCAGGAACCGCTGAGCTTCTTCACGCGCAGTAACCAGCTGTCCCAGTTCGAACAGCGCCGCCGCACGCCACGCGGGTAGGGTCTGTGTGGCATCATTCGCGCGATCGCAAGCCTCAAGGGTGCCGACATAGTCGCCGCACAAGAAGCGAATGATGGCGTGGTAGCCCCACTCGGGATATGAGGGTGCTGGCGAAAGAGCCAGCGACTGGTCGGCCCGCAGCCGCGCTTGCTCGATTGATCCGCAGAAAGCGAAATAATGAGCACAGGACAGCACGGTCCACGGGTCGTTGTCGTTCAGCTCGCAGGCGAGTTCCATGTGCGGTGCCGCTTCGGCTTCCCGCAGCGCCATCACATAAGACCAGCCACAGCACAGATGCGCCCTGGAATCGACCGGGTCCAATTGAACGGCAGTCTTCGCGAGTTCAAGCGTTGCTTTTGCTTTGTCGCGATCGCGAAAGAAGCCGGGGTGTACAATATGTTCGATGTTATTCATTTGCACGAGGCTGCTATAGCAAGGCGAGAAAGCCGGATTTTCTTGGATGGCTTCACGAAAGATGATGACTGCCCGCTGCCAGCTTTCCGGTTCGAATTTCATCAGGAGATCCTGCCCGCGCAGCCAGCGATCGTGAACATCGAGCGAAACGTCGGGTTCGCCCGCTAGCCGCATCAGCCGTTCGGCCGATAACTGCACGTTCAGCGAGGTCGCGATCCGGCGGATGATGCGCTGCTGGGTCTCGAACCAGGTGTCGAGGCTGAGCCGAAGGCTTTCGCTCCAGATGTAGATGCCGGTCGCTTCGTCCCGCAGCACCATCACCAGGTTGATTTCGGCACCCGCCTGATACGCCGTCGTTTCGATGCAGTATTGCGGCGCCGAATCCGGCGGCGGAAGGGCGACCGCGGCCGGCGGACGATCGATGACGGTCCATTCGCGGAAACGCACCAGACACGCCGCAAGATGCAGGCTGAACCCCTGCACCAAGTGGGCATGATCGCTGTCGATGCCATGCATTTGAAAAGGTCGTAGTACAAGGCGCATCTTGGCCGCGGCCCCGGAGTGTCTGGTGCCCGGCATGATCGGGCGGTCAAATGGCCCGTGGCTCGTTCGTACCGAACGTCCGCCGGATTCGGGCCGGACGCCAAACCGGCCTGCCGGCCGTTCGAAAGCGCCGAGCTTGATGTCGGCGACGAGTTCTTCCGTCACCGCCGACGGCTCCATGCCGTAATCGCGATCCAGCAAGTCCCAGAGCGCCTTGTAGATGCGCAGCGCACCGGCCATGTCGCCCTCCTCCGCATGCAAGCGCATGAGATGGCAGCAGGCCTCTTCGTGGGTCGGATCGAGATTGGCGATGGCTGTTGCGATTTCGGTTTTGACGTCGGCGGCGATGTCCTTCGCGACCAAACCGGCACCGAGGCTTCGCATCAGCCTGTCATGGATGGTCTGGCGTTTCGCGAGCACCCAGATCCGGAATGACGGGTCAAGGTCGTCCATGCCTTCGAGTATCTTCTCGCCGAGATCAGGAGTATTGAGCAGCAGGGGATGGACGCCGCCGTTCTCGGCCAGCCGGATGATGCTTTCGATATCGACCTCGACCTTTTCGGGGTTGAGATGAATCGAAAGTCGTCCTGCGGAAAATCCGCCATATCCCGCACCCTCAAACGCGGTGCGCAGTTCGTGGACGACCTGGCGCAGCGAGGCGCGCGCTTTTTCCTCGTCCGAACGGCTCCACAACAAGCCGACCAGCCGTTCACGGCTTTCGTGCTTGGTTTCGGTCAGGGCAAGATAGCTGAGAACGGCGCCGGCCTTCTGGGTTCGAAGCTCGACCAGCCGGCCGTTAAATCTTATCGTGAGCCGTCCCACCAGCGAGACGGAAAGCCGCACGGCGGGTTCGGGCGCCATCTCGGGTTCCCTCTCAGCCAACGCATGAACACTAGCATCCCGTCGCATTCGAAAAATGTCCGCCCCCGGGGGTGGTGGGTTCGCCGATTATATCAGGGCGACGCCACCGGTATAGGCCGCCCCGCCGCCGGTTTGCGCAATCATATTCGCAAGACGCGGCGTGACGATCGCGGAAGGCTCAAGCTGAAGGCCGGGCGCCATGACGCGCGCCACCGGAACTGCGAGGCTCGGACGGGTCAGATCGAGGCCATAGGTCTCGATACCGAATTGCCCCAGTCGGTCCACAATAAGCTGCAGTACAGCGCTCGAATCGGTCGTGTCGAAGTCTGGATGTTCTGCGCTCTCCCCAACCGGTTGCAGCAACAGACATCGGTCCGCGTTGATCATGGTGGCACGCCACCGGTGAATCCGGTCCCGTTCGTTAAGCGTGGCCTCCCCGCGCTCCCTGCATTTCGCCTCGACGACCGCATGGGCAAGTTCGATCTGACACATTTCCAGAATGGCCGAGCGGGCCGCGGCCTTGAGTGTCGGCCGCGCGGCAAGGCCGAAGGCGAGACCAAAGCCATCTACCAGGCAGGAGACGGCGGCGACGCAGGGGATGCCGATATCCGTCGTGATATCGAGCAACCAGCTTCGCCGCGCCGAAGCGTTTTGTCGTAGCCGCGCCAGCAGCGCCTCGGCCATGATATAGGCCTCATGCTGCGGCGGGATCGATCTGCCGCGGTTGCCACCCTGCCACCAAAGACTGGCCGCATCCCGCTCGATCAACTCCAGCACTCCGTGCAAGGCCGCGGCATCCCAGGATTTGCCGGCGGCCGATCCGGTACTCAGCGGAAATGGCGGCTTAACCTCTTGCTGGCCCGGCGGCCGACGCAGACACAGGTCTGCCGGCAGCAAGACCTCGCGGCGATCGGTGAGCCGCGTGGCACGGTGCCATGAAAGCCTGGCGTCCGGGCGCAGGCGGTGGGCCGCGAAGGCCGCGAGAAAGTCCTGTCCCAACGGGCCAAGCGCGGCAGCCGGATCGCCTGCATCAGACGTTTCCAGGACGTCACATCCGGTCTGCAATTGCGAGAGATACTCGATGCCCTCCCCGATACATCCCTGAAATGCTTCCTGCAGCGAAAGGCCCACTCCGGAAACGCTGACCGCAGGACTGCCTGCATGCAAGGGGTCGGCAATTGCAGGATCAAGTTCGGCGCCAAAGCTGACCAGGCCGGGAGCATCGGGGGCGGCCAGTTCGAAAACACGCTTGAACCGGGACGCCGCCTTGAGCAGGTAGCCTTGGTGACGCGCCTCGCGGCCGGCTCCGCCGCTGCCGGAGGAGAATTGGGTTGCGGTCGCATAGCCGAGCGCCTCCAGAAGAAGCCGGACGTCGGAATTTCCGATGCTTCCCGCGTTATCGCCGAGCAACCATGAAGCCGCGCCCGCAAACAGATTTGGCATCGGATCTCCGGCCCGGTTCACGATGGCCTCACGCCTGCCACGCAAAGTCTAGCGAAAGAGGACGCCCGAGTCGCCCTGGAGGAACTCATGCTCGCGAAAGCTTTTGTCGTCGCCATGGCAGCCGATATTGCCCGGTCGGATTACGCAAAGCCAACCCTCATTCGCAGCCGCAGCCGGGAATGGCTGATCGCGTGCCGTTGGGGCCCCGACGGCGAGTACCTCTCGATCGCGATGGCCGGCGCCATGCTGGATCCCCGCGGACTTGCGGCCCCTGACGCCATCGCCCCCATCCACAGCCTGTTCGGCGTGCTGGTCTCGGAGTCTGAAACCGAAGCCGCCAGCACTTTTTTGCTGGTACGCCAATTGCCCGCTGCGATGGAGCTTGCCGGCACTTTCTTTCCGGCCGATGGGTATGCGTTGCTGGAACAACGGGAAACGATCAGCCTCGTCTGCAAGACCCGCTATTCGCACAGCCGCGGCTGGCTGGACGGCAGGGAGATCCGCAAGGACATTCCCGACCCGGCGCCGTCCTCGGCGGAGGCGATGGCATGGCACATCGAGGCGAAGCGCTGCAATTGGATCGGCGAATTCATCTCGGGATCCATGTTGCCCGAAAGGCGCGCCATCCGCGTTGCCGGATGACCCTCATGGCAGCCATGTTGATGCCGCGCGGTTTACGCAGGGAGCGGTTGCGAACCTCTAATTGCTGGCAACAGCTGCCACAACCATCGGCGTTGCCTGAGCTAATGTGCAATCCCCTTAATGGGATTTTCCCGCTGCGTAAGGATGCACCTTCCTTCGCGATCGATCGCAACAGTTGTTGTCTGGAGAGGCGCGGCTGCAAGAAATTTCTGGAGAATCAACCGACTCTCGTCCGAGAGTGCGAAAAGCCCGCGCATCAATTCGAAAAACCCCGGCTCCTCCCCGACATACAGCAATTCGAGAAGTTCCGCGATGGTGAAGCGTCCCAGAGCCGAGAAGAGCCTTTCGCTCTCGTCAACGGAACTGCCCTCGCTTGAGCGATCGAAATTGTAAATGATTGCAGTCATTGTTTCCCCGATGCGTCGCGATGGTCTGTGGACACTCGCCGCACGGAGAATTTGCCCGCATCATCGTGATTTCAGCGTGATCGCAAGGCTATCGCTTCGGAACTTACAGTTTTGCTTGATTAAGAGAAAAGTTTGCATTTCCAAGGCCTTAGAACGCAGTTTCGAGGCAAGAAATCGCGGGGCCGCGCGACATCCAGCCGAATTCCCTTTGGTCGTCACATCGAAGGCAAAGACGAGATCACGGGCCGCAGTTCCAGCGGGCTCACCCGTGCCGAGCGGATGGCTTCCGCTCGACCGGGTGAATGTCGATCGCGCTCAAGCGACCCATGCGCAACACATCCATCTCGAGCGTGCGATCGATCCGGTCGCGATCAAGCGCCCGGATCAGATCGTCGACGCCGTTCACCTCAACACCGTCCAGCTTGATCACGACATCGCCCGGCAATAATCCGGCCTTCGCCGCCGGCCCGTCCGGTTCGATCTGCGCCAGCAGCGCCCCCATCTTGTTTTCGACGCCAGCGACCACCGCATGCCTTCTTGGGATCGGCGCGGTCTGGCCGGACACGCCGATATAGGCGCGCCTGACATAGCCGTGGCGGATGATCTCGGACAAAACAAATTGCGCGGTATTGCTGGCGACCGCAAAACAAATGCCTTGCGCGCCGCTGATGATTGCAGTGTTGATGCCGATCACCTCGGCTGCGGACGATACCAGCGGCCCGCCCGAGTTGCCGGGATTGAGCGCGGCGTCGGTCTGAATGACGTCTTCGATGGTCCGGCCGCTCACCGAGCGGATCGAGCGGCCCAGCGCCGACACCACGCCCGCTGTAACGGTCGATTCAAAACCCAGGGGATTGCCGATCGCGACCACTAGCTGGCCGCGGCGCAGACTCTTGGAGTTACCGAGCAAGGCGTAGCGCAAATCGCGCGCGCCGTCGGCGCGCAGCAGCGCCAGATCGGTATCGGGATCGACGCCGAGCACGCGGGCGTCGGTAACGATGCCCTCATTGTCCCGCAGCCTGATCTGTTTCGAGGAGCCGACCACATGACTATTGGTCAGCACCAGCCCATCAGGAGAGATAACGATTCCGGAGCCGAGCCCGCCGCGCTCGCGCGCGTTTGGCTCCTTCGAGCCGGTTTCGACGCGGACCACCGCCGGGCCGACGCGCTCGGTGACGCCGATCACGGCATTGGAATAGGCGTCGAGCAAAACCTGATCGCTGGCGGCGGCTTGTTTGGTCGCTTGCGATGAGGGACCCTCATCGAATGTCTCGTGGGTAAAATCCAACATGGGAAAATTCCTTCGCGTTTCAGATGGTGGCGATGTTTTAGTCTCGCAAGAGCGTGCAAACGGCGGCCGTCGGCGACGTCAGTTGCCTCGCGCCTGAAGCGGACCGGCTAAGCGAGATTATCGGCCGCTGCTGCGCTAGGCCTGACAACATGTGCCGCAACCTCGGCGGCTCCATCGGTACCGCGGTACTTGCCACTTCAGGCGATCATCGCGCTCGGCAATGCAGTCAAGCGCCAGGCGCTGGTGATGGGATTTAGCGATACGTTTGCGGTGATCGGCGTGGTGCTGGTGCTTGCCGCCGTCGCGGTCGCCTTCACGCGCAAGGTAAAGGTTAGCGGGGCCGGCGCGCATTAAGGTCGCGAGCCCGCAACTCAGGTGGATGCGTGACCGGGGAGATCGTCCACCACACCACGTCAGCTAGACGGCCTTGGTCAGCGCGCCATCGACAATGAGGTTGGTGCCGGAGATACGGCTTGCCACCGGACTCGCAAGGAAGACGACGCCCGCGGCGACTTCCTGCGGCGTACCCATGCGCCCCGTCGGGTTCAACGACATCGCCGTCTTGTAGAGATCGGGCATGCCCCGCTCGATATTCTGCCAGATACCGCCCTCGAAGTAGGTGTTGCCCGGCGACACCGCGTTGACGCGGATGCCTTTGCCGACGAGCTGGTTGCTGAGCCCCTTGGCGTAATGAATCAAGGCCGCCTTGAAGGCGCCGTAGGAGCCGGCGGCGAAATCAACCTCGAAGCCCGACACGCTCGAGACGATCACGATGGAAGCGGATTTGGATTTCTCCAGGTAAGGAAGGGCTGCCGCGACGGAATTGACGGTATGCATCATGTCGGTACGGAATGACTTCTCCCAGGTCTCGGCCGTATCGCCGACGGCAAGCGCGCTGACGTTGCAGACGAGGGTGTCAATTCCGCCGATTTCGCCGGCCGCGCCCTCGATCCATTGCTTCAACGCGGCGGGGTCGGCGACATCGAGCGCCTTGCCCCATGACTTGACCCCCTTCGCCGCCAACGCCTTCACGACCTTGCCGACCTCCTCGGCATTGCGCGCGCATATCGCGACATTGGCGCCTTCGGCTGCAAACAGCTCGGCTATCGCCAGCCCAATGCCTCTGCTTCCCCCGGTCACCAGCGCGCTCTTGCCCTTTAATCCGAGATCCATCGTCGCCTCCGTTGATGATGCCGCCTGATGTCGCGGCCTGCCGATGTGTGTGCGGCAGGCCGCTTTGTTTGACCTACATCTTGGTCCAGTCGCCAGCGCCTTCGAACGCCGCGGCGGCTCGATAGATGACCGACTCATCGTAATACTTGCCAATCAGCATCAGCCCGATCGGCAGGCCATCGCTCATCCCGCAGGGAATGCTCATCGCCGGATGTCCTGTCGCATTGAAAGGCGCCGTATTGGGGACCATTTCGAAGGCGCGCTGGATATAGAGATCGCGCGGCGCACCTGGCGGCGGCAGCGGCGTCGCCTTCATCGGCAAGGTCGGCATCAGCAGCAGATCGTAATTACCGAGCGCCGCATCGTAGGCGGCGCGCAGCTTGCGGTTCAGGTTCTGCGACTTCGCATAGAAATGACCACGATAGTGCTTGGTGAAATAATGACCGAGCAGCATCGTGATCTTGAGGCTGTCGGACAACTCGTCGGCGCGATAGTGCCAGGCAGAGTGGGCGTCGAGCAGCGTCGTATTGTAGAGACCGCGCCAGTTGGTCCCCATGCCGTTGCCCTTCATCATGAACTCGGTGGCGCCCTCCGCTGCGATCGGCAACCAGATGGCCGGGGCCAGCAGATGCATCGGCACCGAGATTTCATCGACGGTCGCGCCGAGTTTCCTGAAAAGCTGGGCGCCGGTCATGACCTGGGCATCGACGTCGGGTTCGGAGCTCGGATGTCCAAAACCTTCCTTGACGACGCCGATGCGCAACCCTTTGACGCCGCCTTCCAGCGCCTGCGTATAGTTTGCGACCTTGGGTGCAATCTGCCTGGGATCGAGGCCGTCCGCGCCCGCCAGCACCTCGAGCAGGAGCGCATTGTCGCGCACGTTGCGGGTCATCGGTCCGGTGTGATCGAGGGTGAGTTCGATCGGCATGACCCCGGTATAGGGCACGAGGCCGTGCGTTCCCTTCATTCCGTAGATGCCGCAAAACGACGACGGAATCCGGATCGATCCGCCCTGGTCGCCGCCGATCGCCATGTCGGCTTCACCGGTCGCCACCACGACGCCGCTGCCTGAAGATGAGCCTCCGGACGAGTAGCCCATCTTGTGAGGATTATGAACCGGTCCGCTCGAATTGGTATGGCTGCCGCCGGAAAAACAGAAGTACTCGCAATGCGTCTTGCCTAAAATGGTGCCGCCGGCGTCGAGGATCCGCGTCACGATGGTGGCATCCGTATCGGGTACGTAACCTTCGAGCGTCGAGGCGCCGTTCATCATGGGAACGCCGGCCAGGCTGACATTGTCCTTCAGCGCGACGGTCTTGCCGGCGAGCTTGCCGCTGGGTGCGCCCTTGATCGTGGTCTTGACGTACCAGGCGTTGTGCTTGTTCTCGTCGCCCTCCGGACGGTAGCCGGGCGTCCGCGGATAGGTCACGGCCGGGACGTAATCCGGCATCGCATCGACGATATCGTAGGCGGCGTAATTTCCTTGCATCAGGGCGTCGTATGATTTGAGCTCTTCGTCACCCATATGCATGCCGAGGTCCTCGGCTACGCTACGCAATTGATCGAGAGTAGGTCGTCTGACTGCCATGGTCTGTCTCCCTGTGAACGCTGCTCGCTGAATCGAGCTTAGGTGGTGATTCCGATAAATTCTCCGACGAGGCTTGCGTTGCTGAGATCGCCCGGCTGCACTTCCCGGGTGATCGTGCCCTTCTGAATGATGAGAATCCGCTTGGAAAGTGCGGCGATAAAGTCGAGATTCTGCTCGACCAGGATCATGGTAAGTCCGCTGTTGTCGCGCAGACGCTGCAGAATCTCGACGATCTCGTCGATGATCGAGGGCTGGATACCCTCCGTCGGCTCGTCGAGAAGCACAAGGCGCGGCTTGCCGCAAAGGCAGCGCGCGATCGCCAGCAGTTGCTGCTCACCGCCCGACAGCGCGCCGCCCACGCGATCGAGAAGCGGCGTAAGGCGTGGAAACTCCTCCAGCACCTCCGCGATGACGTCTTGCTCGGTACCGGCTTGCTTGGTGCAGCCCATGCGCAGATTGTCGCGAACCGTGAGGCCGGGGAAAATCTCGCGCCCTTGCGGCACATAACCGAGCCCCAACCGCGCGCGACGATAGGGTTCGGCCGCCGTCACGTCGTCACCGTCGAGGCGGACAAACCCGCCGGTCGCAGGCAGGAACCCCATTAACGCCTTGAGCAGGGTCGTCTTGCCCATGCCATTATGCCCGAGAATTCCGATGAACTCGCCCTGGTTGACCGCAAAGCTCACCCCGTTGAGGATCGGAATGCGGCCGTAGCCTGTGCGCAGTCCCTGCACGTTGAGCATCATGCGGCCGCCTGTTTACCCAGATAGATGTCGCGCACCAGCGGGTTGCGCAGGATATTCTCCACCGCATCCTCCACCAGCACGCTGCCCTGATTGAACACCGTCACCTGCTCGGCGATCATGCGGATGAACTGCATGTCGTGCTCGACAACGATGAGAGCCTTGCTGCGATTGATCTCGCGCACGAGTTCGGCGGTCTTGTACACTTCCTCATGCGTCATGCCGGCGGCGGGCTCATCGAGCAGGATGAGTTCGGGATCGGTCGACAATACGATGCCAAGCTCAGCCCATTGCCGCTGACCGTGGGCGAGTTGACCGACCAGGCGGTTTGCCGCGCCGGTGAGGCCGATACGCTCCAGCATCTCGTCGACCACGCCGTCGACGCGCTTGCCGGAATGGATACGGCCCGCCGCGAGCCAGATATTTTCGCGCACGCTTAAACCATCGAACACACTTGGCACCTGGGTCTTGATGCCGATGCCGAGGCGCGCGATCTGGTGGGCGTGGGCGTTGGAAATATCGTGGCCGCGGAACAGCACCTGGCCCTGGCTCGGCTGCAGCTGCCCGGTGAGCATCTTGAAGAACGTGCTTTTTCCGGCGCCGTTCGGACCGATAAGGCAACGAAGCTCGCCTTCGGCCAGCGTGAAGTTGACGTCGCGTACCGCCTGGACGCCGCCGAAGCGCATGCTGAGGTCACGTGTTTGCAGTAGCGGCGCAGCCATTACCCCTCCTCCGCCCGCTTCGGATTAAGGCTTGCTGCGATACGCCGCGTGCGCGAACGCAGCAGCCATTGCCCGAAATCGCCGAGCGTCGGCACCAACCCCTTAGGCACCAGAAGCACGAAGGCGATAAGAATTATTCCAAGGATGAGCGGCGCATTGGCCAACAGCTTCGTCCACCAGTCCGAACCGCTGGGCTGGTTCGCCCCCAACGCCGTAGCGAGCCACTGGATGCCGATGCAGCCGACGATCGGACCGATCAACGTGCCGCGCCCGCCGACGATGACCCAGATGATGATTTGCGCGGACTGCGCCAGTCCGAAGATCGTCGGACTTACAAAATTTCCCCAATTGGCGAAAAGGCATCCGGCGAACCCGGCAAGCGCGCCGCCGATGGTGAAGGTCGCCAGCTTGTAGGCGCGGGGATCGTAGCCCAAAAGCTCGGCGCGCCGTTCGTTTTCCCGGATACCGACGATGATGCGGCCGAACCGGCTGGCCAGCAACAGGCGCAGTCCGAAATAGGTCGCGAGCAACGCCGCCGTCGCTAGATAAAACATGCCTTCGAGATCGATCACCGCGGCCTTGTTGCCGGGATAATTGAGCGGCGGGATTCCCGGAATGCCGTTGAAACCGCCAAGCCGTGCCACGCCGATATGAAATTCCGGACCGGCGGTGGAATTCACCGAATTGAACAGGATCAGCGTCACCGTCAGCGTGATGACGCCCAGATACACGTCACTGATGCGCCCGTAGAACATAAAATAGCCAAGCAACGAGGCGAAGCCCGCCGGCAGCATGATCGCCAGCAGAAGCGGGAGCGTGCTCTCGCCGATATTGAACATGGCGATCGCATAGGTATAGGCGCCCAACCCGAAGAAGGCCGATTGGCCGAAACAGAGAATGCCGCCGTACCCCCAGATCAGCGCCAAGCTGAGCGCGAGGATCGCCATGATCATGTAGATCGTAAGTTCGAGCACGGTATCGAGCTCGGCGAAACGCGGCGTCACGATCAGGAAAGTGACACCGACGATGCCGACCAGTCCGAGGCCGAGAAGATTGAGGGCGCGGGCGCTCACAGACCTCTCCGGAAGTAGCGGCCGGTGATGCCCTGCGGCAGCAGGCGGATCAGGACGATTGCGGTCGCAAGCAACGCCACCTCACCGAACACCGGGGTGGTGGCAAAGGTAGCGATCTGGTTGATGGTGCCGAACAGCGCGGCTGCGGAAGCCGTTCCACTGAGAATCGCGGCGCCGCCTCCGATCACGGTGATAAAGGATTTGGCGACATAGGCGACGCCGATGGTGGGAAAAACGCCCGAGACCGGTGCAAGCACCGCGCCGGCAAGACCCGAGAGGGCGGCACCGATGCCGAACGTCACGGCATAGACGCGCGGCGGATTGACGCCCAGTGCCGCCGCCATGTTGGCGTTCTGCATCGTGCCGCGGGCAATCAGGCCGAGCCGCGTCCAGCGCAACACTGCGAAGATGCCGGCCAGCACGAGCGCCGCCACCGCGATCACGAAAAGCGTGTATCCGCTGGTACGATAGGCGCCGATCTGGAAACTGCCGAGCGGCGCCGAGATGCCAACCGTGGTGTTGCCGAAGATGGCCGTCGTTAGCCCCACCAGAAAAAGACTGAGGCCCCAGGTTGCGAGCATCGTGTCGATCATCCGGCCATACAGGAAGCGGATGATCGTCAGTTCGACGATGACTCCGATCAGGCCGACGACGACGGGCGCCACCACCAGTATCGCGATCCAGATGCTGATGCCGTGGCTGGTAGCGACGATCGCCGCATAGCCGCCTAGCATCAAAAATTCGCCATGTGCGAGATTGATAACCCGCATCATGCCGAAAATAATCGCCAGCCCGACGCTGATCAGCGCCAGGCTGGCAATCGCGTAAAGCACCTGGATCGCCAGGAGAGCAATGAGATCCACGTTCACCTTTCCAAAAAAGAACCCGACGGCCAACCAGCTTCAGATCTTGATCACATATTGCTGGTTGTCGTTGGGGTTCTTGATAAGATTGCACACCGCGGCAGTGTCGGATGGCTTCTGCTGCGGAAAATCTTCCAGCACCTTGAGCTTCTTGTCGTTGACCTCGGCGATGTGAACGTCAAGGACGCAGTGATGGGTCGGCGGATCGATCGTGACCTTGCCCGAGGGAGCATCGATGCTGATTCCGGTTTCCAGCGCCTCGATCACCTTGATCCGGTCGATACTGGCGGCTTTCTTGACCGCCTCCGCCCATAGACGGAAGCCCTGATAGGTCCCCATGGCGAGCTCGGTGATGTTGGGATAATCGGCACCGAAGCGCTTGTGAAAGGCCGCAACGAAGGCTTCATTGGTCTTGTTCTTCAAGTCCTGGAAATAATTGTAGCAGATCAGCATGCCGTTGCATTCGTCGGGCGACAATACGATGTGCTCGTTGCCCACGGCGAAGGTGGTCGACGCCATCGGAATGCTCTTGCGCATGCCGGCCGCCGCCCATTGACGATAAAAAGAAATATGCGCGCCGCCGACCAGTGCCGACCACACGAAGTCCGGTTTCGCCGCCTGGATCTTGGAGATCGTCGGGCCAAAATTCGTGACGTCGAGCGGAAAGAAATCGATTGACGGAACTTCGCCGCCGTTTTCGGTGACGTATTTCTTCACCCATTGCGAAGTGATCTGGCCGTAATTGTAATCGGCCGCGATGACATAGACCTTCTTGCCCCATTTCTTCATGGCATAAGGCACGAGCTTTTCCACCGTCTGCGCCGGGGTCACTCCGGTGTCGAACTGGTTGCGGTCGCAGACGCCGCCTTCGTACTGCGTATTGTAGAAATACAGCGTCTTGAAGCGGTCGAGCACGGGTCGGATCACCTCACGCGAGGCGGAGGTGATGCCGCCATGCACGACGGCAACCTTGTCCTTCAGCGCCGCCTGTTGCGCAAACTGCGTGTACAGCTGCATGTTCGACTGGGTATCGTAATTGATCAGCTTGATCTGCCGTCCGAGCAGACCGCCGGCCGCATTGGCCTCTTCGACCGCAAGCGTCAGCGCATCGACCATCGGTTTGCCATAGATGTCGAGCCCCCCGGAGAGATCGTGGATGCTTGCGACATTGATCGGATCTTCCGCCCAGGCGTTGGAACCGAACATGCCGGCAGCAGTGGTGGCGGCCGTACCCTGTAAGAACCTTCTGCGATTGAACGTCATTGCCGTACTCCTCATTGTTGCCGATACGTCATGAGACCAGATATTTTTTCAAAATCGACGCGCCCATGGTATATTTTGGATCGACCATGTTGCCGAGCCGGATGCGGCCGGCCTGACTGAGCAGCATGTAGGCGTCGATGGCATCGAAGCCGTAGTCCGCGCTCATCCAGCGCACCAGTTCGCGATAGGCGATGCGTGCCGCATCTTCCAGCGGCCGGGCGCTGCCGATGGTCATCAGGAAGCTTTCCGTTTCAAGCCGCGGCCACACAAAACTCCAGTTCTTGATGACGTCGATCTGCAAGGTGACGGTGGCGCGCTGCTCGATCGCGACCCCCGACAATTCGCCGTCGCCCTGGGTGGCGTGGCAATCGCCGACGTAAAGGAGGCCGCCCTTGATGTGCACCGGAAAGTAAAGGATCGCGCCCGGAGCGACATCAGGCAAATCCATATTGCCGCCGTGGTAGTCCGGTTGCAGCGACGAGATCGCCTCGATCTCGGGTGAAACCCCGATGGTGCCGATGAACGGCTCGTAAGGCAGGATGATCTTGTCGCTCCAGCGCACGCCGTTCTTGTCGACGTGCATTTTTCTCACCCGTTCCGGCAACGGCGGATTGAGCATTGCCGTAGATGCCGTCCCGACAAGACCGCCGAATTCCGGAATGATGCAGGTGGTGCCAGCGGGCTGGGCGCCCCGCGTCTCCACCGCATGAATGTGAACCGCCAGGCAATCGCCCTTCTCCACGCCGCTGACGGCAACCGGGCCACACTGCGGATTGAGAAACGGGAACTGCAATTTCGCGGTCGGGCTGTCTTTTTCGCTGGTGATGACGCCGCCGAAGGCATCTTCCGTTTCCACCACGACGACGTCGCCGGGATTGATCGTCAGCACCGGCTTGGCATAGGGCCCGTAGACATAGTGGAAATCGCCTTGCGCCGCGATGGAGAGCTCGTGGCGTTTCCCGGCCTGACCTTTGGCCAGGCCGCGCTTCGTCATGATCGAGGTTTTGAGCCAGGGGTCGTTGATCATCGAGATATCCTTGGATCGTCAAAGCATGGGATGGTGGTGACCTTCGGCGATGCGCTGGAACATCACCTCGCTCCCGTTTTAGTTCAGCTTCCAGTTGCCGCCGGCCTCGATCGCCGAAGCAAGCTGTATCAATGTCGTTTCCTCGAAATGACGCCCGACCAGCATCAGGCCGACCGGCAAACCGTTGACACGGCCACATGGCACCGTGAAGGCAGGATGCCCGGAGACGTCGAACGAGCAGGTATTGGCCTGCATGTTGAGCGCGGTGTCGATCGCGATGCCAAGCGGCGCATCGGCCGGCGGTATCGGCGTTGCCGTAAACGGAATTGTCGGCATCGCCAGCACGTCGAACTTTTCCAGCGCCTCGTCGTAGGCGCGCCGCAGCAACACCCGCAGATTCTGCGCCTTCGAATGATAGCGCCCGTGATAGTTGCGGTGCATGTATTCGCCCAGCATCAGCACCAGCTTCACGGTGGGCGAGACGTCGTTGATGCGCGTTCCCATGCCGCGGGCAAAGGCTTCCTGCATTGAAAGCGGATAGTATCCGTGGATGTTGTTGCCGACGCCATATCCCTTCAGCATCATCTCGGCCGCGCCTTCCAGGATGATGCCGCTCCAGACATGCGGTCCGTCGAGATGCCAGGGCACCGAGATTTCCGCGCTCTCAACCCCGACCTTTCCCAGGGCCTCGATGGTCTGTCGCACCCTGGCATCGACCGCAGGATCGCTTTCGGGATGACCAAAGCCTTCGCGCAAAATACCGACGCGCAATCCCTTGGCCGGCTTGCGGAGCGCTGCCATGTAATCACCGGTGCGCGCCGAGATCGTCCGCGTGTCCCAACCGTCATGACCGGCAATCACCGCAAGCAGCCGCGCGACGTCCTCGACGCTTGCGCCCATCGGACCGCAGTGATCGACGGAATAGCTGATCGGCATCGAACCCGTGGTCGGCACAAGTCCCCAGGTCGGTTTCAAGCCATAAATCCCACACCAGCTTGACGGCGTGCGGATCGAACCGCCCTGGTCCCCGCCGAGAGCCATCGGCACTTCGCCGGCCGCCACGAGGGCTGCACTTCCACCCGATGAACCGCCGGCACTATGGGCGACGTTGTGCGGATTGCGGATCACCCCGCTCGCGCAGGTGTGGCTTGCCCCCGAGAAGCAGAGATCTTCGCAAGCCGCCTTGCCGGCGATGGTGCCCCCCGCTTCAAGGATCCGCGTCACCACGGTGGCATCGAGTTCCGGGACATAGCCTTCAAGCAACACCGAGCCGTTCATCATCGGGACGCCTGCGACGCAGATATTATCCTTGATCGCGATCTTCTTGCCGCTCAGCAGACCTTCTCTGCCGGCATGGATATTCGTCTTCCAGTACCAGGCGCCGTACGGATTTTCCGGTGCCGAAGGCCGGTAACCGGGCGATCGCGGCGCAACCGGCGCCAGCGCCGGCGGGACCAATTCGTCAAGCCGGCCGTAGGAGGCCAAGGGTCCTTTGAAGGCCTGCTGAAAAGCGGCAACTTCCTCAGCCGTGAGAACCAGACCGAAATCGGATCCGAGGTTATCGATTTGCTCCAGTGTCGGAAGGCGAACTGGCATGCTTCACCCAATTCCTGTCTTTTGGAAGGCAAACGAAAAAAGCCATCCGCGGCCCGAAAAGGCCCCGAATGGCATCAATGCCGCTGCTATCAATGGTCGCATGGGCTTGCGTTGCAGAGCGAAGCTTTAGAGGTCGTCACCAGACGGCATCGGCTGCGCGAGACTTCTTTCGCAATGCACGCATTCACGTACGAAGTTGAAGTTATTGTGTCTTAGCGTCGCCAGCCTTGTCAATGCGACACCGGCACCTTTTTTATGCGGGGCTAGCCCAAATCGCGCGCAGCGCAGATTGATGATACAAGGTGACAGATCGACAATGTTGCGATCAAATAACTCACCACGCAACTCCCGAGCTTCCCCGATGAGAAGGCCATCCATCCCTCTCGGTCTCGTATTTTCCCAATCGGGACCTTACGCGATGATGGCAAGCGAGATGCGCAAGAGCGCGTTGATGGCGATCGACGAAATCAATCGAAGCGATGACTTCGATTTCGCATTCGCAGCGCATCTGCGCGATCCCGGCGGGGTTGTCGCCGCCTATCACACGGCATGCGCCGATTTAATTCGTGAAGAACACGTCGATCATATCGTCGGTTGCTATACATCGGCCTCGCGCAAGCAGGTGATTCCCATTGTCGAACGCACCGAACGGCTGCTGTGGCATCCGGCGCGATATGAAGGGTTCGAAAGCAGCGACAACGTTATTTATGTCGGGGCCGCGCCCAATCAGCACGTCGTGCCGTTGGTGCGGCATATGCTGGATCACATCTCTGGCGAGGTGTTCTGCATCGGATCGAACTATGTCTGGACCTGGGAAACCAACCGGGTTGTTCGTGAGATCGTAACCAGCGCAGGTGGCCGCATCCTCGCTGAACGTCTGCTGGAGCTCGGCGAAACCGCGGTGGACCACATCGTCAGGGAGATCATCGACCGGAAGCCGCCGGTCGTGTTCAACACGCTGGTCGGTGAATCCAGCTATTCTTTCATGCGCGCGCTCCATGCGGCGGCAACCCACGCCGGCCTCTCGATCCCAATGCTGAGCTGCAGTCTGTGCGAACCTGAGCTCAAGCTGATCGGATCGGCGGCCTCCGTCGGATGCATCACGTCATCTGCTTATTTCGAGAGCATCGAGGGACCTGAAAATCGCGCTTTTGTTGCGCGGTGGAAGGCCCGCCACGGCGCGGACAGCAACCCTTCCGTCGACGGGCAATCGACCTATGTTTGCGTCATGCTGCTTGCCCGCGCCATCCGCCGGGCGGGCTCGGCAGATGTCGCAGCGGTCCGACGCGCCGCGGCAAATCATCGCTATGATTCCCCGCAGGGCCCGATCTGGGTCGATCCCGACAATAATCACTGCTTCCTGACGCCCCGTTTGGCACGCTCTGTGCCTGGATGCCAGTTCAAGATCTTCTGGGAAGCGGATGCCCCTGAACGGCCCGATCCCTATCTTTCGAACCTCGATTTGACGGCGATTGGCACAGGGACGGAAAAGAGCAATGATGCGATGACAAAACGGTCAAACCATCTGCGTGTCGTGAAATGACAAGGCTATCGCCTTTCTCCGTCCGCGGCCGTCGCGCTCTCATGGTGATGAGAGATGAGCGCGAGATATCGATCGTGCGCCGCCAACTCAACCGCCTGGGCATGACGATCGCGGAACATGATCCGGCCGAGGTGCCGCCGCCCGACGAGGCTTTCGACGTCGTCGTGGTCGACGCAGACGCCATTCCCATCAAGTCGGATCTGGCTACGGTGTGGAAGGTTGGCGCACCCATCATCGCGTTGATTGGAACCGAGACGCCCAGCCGGTTGAAGTGGCTGCTCGACCTGCAGCCCGCATCTTTTCTAATCAAACCGCTGCGCTCGGCGGGACTCTATACCGCACTGGTGGTTGCGTTCGATTCGGCCCAGCGAAGAGTTGATGAAGCTGCCTATATCGAAAGACTGGAAGACCGTATTCGCTCCCGGCGCGTTGTTCTGGCCGCGGTCCTGCAGATCATGCGTGGTCACGATCTTTCCGAAGCGGACGCCTATACGCTGATCCGGCAAACGGCGATGCGCCACCGCACCACGATCGAGCAATTGAGTGCGGAGATCATAGCGGTCGGTGGGATGCCGAACCGGACGACGCGAACGGCGTAAGTTCAGATCGTCGCAAGATCGTTGACACGCTGCACGCCGGCTTCAGCCATTGCGGCCCGGGCGGCGTCGAGCGACCCCGCCAGATCGATCGCCCTGCACCCGGCCTCGATCACCACGGTGTCGAAGCCGAGCCGGCGCGCGTCCACGGCGGAGTAATGGACGCAAAAGTCGGTCGCGAGCCCGGCCAGGAAGACGCGTCGCAAGCCGCGCTCACGCAAATAGCCGGCCAGACCTGTCGGAGTATGCCGATCGTTTTCATAGAAGGCGGAATAGGAATCGATGTCGGGGCGAAAACCCTTGCGGATCACCAATTCCGCCCGCTCCGTCGCCAATTGCGGATGAAAGGCCGCCCCGGGCGTGCCCTGGACGCAATGATCGGGCCAGAGGGTCTGCTGGCCATAGGGCATGGTGATGGTTTCGAACGGAGCGGAACCCGGATGAGCCGTGGCGAAGGAGCTATGGCGTGAGGGATGCCAGTCCTGGGTCAGCACGACATGGTCGAAGCGCTCAGCCAGGCGGTTGATGATCGGCACTACGGCGTCGCCATCTGCAACCGCAAGCGCGCCGCCGGGACAAAAATCGTTCTGCACGTCGATGATCAGCAGCAAAATCGTCGTTGCGAATTTGCATTTTTGGACCTGCTAGACCGCCAAACTTTCAGATTCGAGGGCTAGTCACCGATTGGCTCGGTCGCGCGCCGCACGAAAACACCACACCATTTTACAAGGGACATCAATCATTTCGCAACCAGCGCGGTGGATATGCCACTTGTGTACCGCGCTCAGCGACAACGGTCGCACGTCCGCGGCGCAGATAGCCGATTATTTCAGGTCGGCCGCCTTCAGGATTGCATCCGTGTTCGTCAGCCAGACCGCGTCATCCTTCTTGAGGCGTAGGAGAACACGCCGCAAGGCGGCCGCCCCGTCTGGCGTGCCGATGACAAAGGGGTGGATTCCGATCACCACCGTCGTCGCCTCTCGCGCCGGGTCGGCGCGGGCCTCGCGGGCTAACTCCAACACGTAATCGAGCCAGAGAGTCTCGATCTCCGTGGACGTTTTCATGCGTGCCAGTTGTTGGCCCATGTCGACCGTGACGACCGGATAGGGCAGCAACACCAACGACCCGTCCGGCGTCTTCAACCGCGAAATGATGTCG
>Ga0157369_10002695_pt1 | contig 21178 bp, 13 predicted proteins | sample C25metaG_FD_113461 | JGI IMG/M metagenome (GOLD analysis project Ga0157369, IMG submission 113461) | Corn rhizosphere microbial communities from Kellogg Biological Station, Michigan, USA - C2-5 metaG | ecosystem: Host-associated > Plants > Roots > Rhizosphere > Soil | place: USA: Michigan...
GTATGCTTTGAAGGAAGCCAATGAGAATTCGTTCTTCCCATGCCGATAACTGCGGTCCAACAAGCCTCTCCCGAATGGAACAGAATTCCAACATGTCAGATCTCTTCTCGATTGACGTGAACGGACGACAAGTTGAGGTTGCTGAGGGCACCAGTGTGGCGGCAGCGATCATGGCCACGCACCAGGCGTGTCGCCTCTCGGTGCGCGGTGAACCGCGTGCTCCGTTGTGTGGAATGGGAATCTGCATGGAGTGTCGCGCAACCGTGGATGGCAAGCCTCATCGACGGACCTGCCAGCTTCTGTGCGTTCCAGGAATGGAAGTCGTGACCGAATGAACTCGGCGTTTGATGTGGTGGTGGTGGGAGCGGGTCCGGGCGGAATCGCCGCTGCCGCGGTTGCTGCGGAGGCGGGTGCGCGTGTTTGCCTTCTCGATGACAACGGGCGGCCTGGCGGGCAGATCTGGAGAGGGTACCGTTCAGAGACAGCACCAAAATACCCACATGGGCGCGAGTTTCTCAAGTGGACGAGCCGGCTGCATAGGACGGATTGCGACATCTGGTCAGGATGGCGAGCGACAGATCAGCCCGCGGCACATTGCCTCCGTCTGGAAAGCGATGAGGAAACCCGCGACATCCAGTTTCGCAGTCTGGTCGTCGCTACTGGAGCACGGGAACGCTTCCTGCCATTCCCGGGTTGGACGTTGCCGGGTGTCACGGGCGCAGGCGGACTGCAAGCACTGGTGAAATCAGGACTAGACCCCCGAGGTAAACGCGTCGTGGTGGCTGGTACCGGGCCACTCCTTCTGGCAATCGCCGCCGGGCTTGCAGGGGCAGGAGCGGAGATCCTTGGCATCTATGAGCAGGCGCCTCGTTCGCGATTACTTACATTTGGCCTTTCTCTTGCCGCACTCCCACAAAAGCTGATCGAAGGCGCCGGTTATCGCCGCAAGACGCTCCGAGCTCCATATCGCACCAACTGCTGGATCACTCGTGCGGAGGGTTCGACACGGCTTGAGAGCGTTACGGTTACGAACGGACGCAGGCAGTGGACGCTTGCCTGCGAGTGGCTGGCGTGCGGATTCCACCTGGTTCCTAACCTGGAGCTCCCGCGTCTTCTGGGCTGCCGCATCGCGGATGGATACGTGTCCGTCGATGCTCTCCAGCAAAGTTCAATTGCGGCAGTTGCCTGCATCGGGGAATTAACCGGCATCGGAGGAATGGACAAAGCGCTGCTGGAAGGACAAATTGCCGGGTTGGCAGCGGTGGGACGGCAGTCTGCAGCAGACGCGCTGGCGTCACGTCTGATACCAATGCAACGATTTGCCCGCAAATTGGACCGGGCCTTCGCATTGCGCGATGAATTGAAAACGTTGGCTGCACCGGACACTGTGGTCTGCCGTTGCGAGGATACGGATTATTCAGAGTTGATGGAATGCAGTTCGTGGCGCGAAGCCAAGCTGCATACGCGCTGCGGCATGGGCGCCTGCCAGGGACGTGTCTGTGGCGCAGCCACGGAGTTTCTTTTTGGTTGGCAGCACTCAGGTGTGCGGCCCCCGGTTTTTCCATCCTCGGTTTCTACAGTCGCGGCAAAGGCGGACTTACCAGACGCCATCCCGCTTTCATAGCGACGGTCCCGATGTCGTCATAACGCAGCGGGCGATCTGATGTTGGAGGCGAATTGATCAACGCGCACAAAGTTCGACCAAAATCACGGCTAGCTGCCCGGCTGGCCCAATTCCCCCATCGCGCACTTATGGTTGCGAGCGCACTGATCTTCTTCACAGCCTTGCGTGGTGCCGCCGGCGCTCAGCTGACGCCGGCCGACTATGAACGCGCCCTCAACCTCCGCGACAAATACAAGGGCTTGGTCATCCACATGCCCGACGAGATCAAGTGGATCGAGGACACGGATCGCTTCGTCTATCGCAGGTCGATCGCTCCAGGCGAAGAGTTCATGCTGGTGGACGCCGAAAAGCAGACACAGCAGCCGGCATTCGATCATGCGCGACTGGCGGAAGCACTCACCAAGGCGTGGAGCGAGCCGGTCAAGCCTGACGCTTTGCCGCTCGACCGCTATCAGCTGGTCGATAAGGGCGCGACGTTGGTCTTTGAACACCATGGGGAACACTGGCGATGTGATCTCTCTACCTACGCATGCGCAGGCCGCGATAACAGGGAGGAGAAAGCTGCCGACGACGGCGGATACGATTCGACACCGCCGCCCGAAAACGGCTCTGCCCATGCCATCACATCTCCCGATGGCAACTGGCGGGCATTGGTTCTCAATTACAACATTGCCTTGCGTCCTGCCCATGCCAGCCGCGAAGATGCCGAGCGGCAAACGGTGATATTGAGCCAGGACGGCTCGGAAGGGAACTACTACGCCATAAGTACGCTGGTCTGGTCGCCTGATTCGAAGCACCTGGCGGCATATCGCATCCGCCCCGGCTACAGGCGCGAAGTTCATTATGTCGAATCCTCGCCGGCGGATCAGTTGCAGCCGAAATATTCGTCGATGGTTTACCCGAAGCCTGGAGATGTGCTGTCTCTTTATCAGCCGGTGCTGTTTGATGTCGCCGGGAAACGTGAGCTGCCCATCGATAATGCTCTGTTTCCCAATCCCTACGAAATGCTGCCGTTCCAGTGGAGGAAGGACTCTCGCAGCTTCACTTTCGAGTACAACCAGCGCGGACATCAGATCTATCGACTGATTGAAGTCGGCGCGATGGAGGGCAGATCTCGGACCCTGATCGAAGAGAAAAGTGACACGTTCATCAACTATGAACCGCTCACACGAAATCAATTCGATCATGGCAAGTACTATCGGAAAGACCTCGACGGCGGCAAGGAAATCATTTGGGCGTCGGAGCGCGACGGATGGGAGCACCTCTATCTATTCAATGGCGAGACAGGTGCTCTCATCCGGCAGATTACGCACGGAGAGTGGGTGGTGCGTGCGGTGGACTATGTCGACGAGGTGAAACACGAAATCTATTTCGAGGCCGGCGGGAAGGACAGCGACGAAGATCCGTACTACGTGCACGGCTACAAGATTGGTTTCGATGGCACCGGTTTGACTCCGCTCACCCCCGTGAAAGCGGACCACACTCTCCAATACTCGAGTGACGGCAAATATTACGTTGACACCTATTCGCGACTCGATCTGCCTCCGGTGGTCGAGCTCCATCGTGTCGCTGATAACAGCCTCGTCATGGCAGTGGACAAAGCAGACGATGGGCCGTTGCGCGCCGCAGGCTGGCGCCCGGCCGAGCCCTTTCATGCCGTCGGCCGCGACGGCAAAACTCAGATCTGGGGAGTGATATACAAACCTCTCGATTTCGATCCCGACAGAAAGTATCCCGTGATTGAAGACATTTACGCGGGACCGCAAGGATCGTTCGTGCCAAAGGACTTTTCTCCTCGTGCGGAACCGTTGACCGCGCTCGGATTTGTGGTGGTGCAGATTGACGGCATGGGAACAAACAACCGTTCGCGCGCTTTCCACGACGTGGCCTGGCACAACCTGAAGGACGCCGGCCTTCCCGATCGCATACTCTGGCACAAAGCAGCGGCCGCGAAATACCCGTGGTACAACATCTCCCGCGTAGGCATTTTCGGCACCTCCGCGGGCGGTCAGAATGCGATGGGGGCACTACTCTTCCATCCGGAGTTCTACAAGGTCGCGGTCGCCAATTCAGGCAGTCACGATAACCGGATGGACAAGATCTGGTGGAACGAACAATGGATGGGATGGCCGGTCGGTCCCTGGTACGCCGAATCCTCCAATACCGAGAATGCCTGGCGGCTAAAGGGCAAGCTGATGCTGGTCATGGGAGAGATGGACAAGAACGTCGATCCGTCCACTACGCTCCAGGTCGTGGACCGGTTGATCAAGGCAGGGAAGGACTTCGACCTGCTGCTTGTTCCGGGAGGAGGGCACGGTGCCGGTGGCCGTTATGGCCAGCGCAAGCTGATGGGCTTTTTTGTGCGCAATTTGCTCGATCAGCCAACGCCGGACTGGAACATTCTCCCGCCGGACACGTCTCCCGAACACTCGGCCTCTGAGAAGGGGACTCGCTAGAGGCATTGTTGCTCTTGAGGTTGCGAGGGCTCTGACCTGGAAGAACCCCTATGGAAATGTAATGCGGAAAGGAGCGGCAAAATTTCGCTTGCAAAAAATACAAAATAAAATACATAATTTGGTTCTCAGTTGACCTCGAGAATGCGTTTACTTGAAATGCATTTTCCGGCAAGGCTGAGCGGGAAAACCAGTGAACCGAGCTTCTGACCCCATCTCGGTGACCTACCGAAATTGAAAACATCTGGCGCAAGAAACATAGATACCGGAGGAATACCCATGATGACGCATGGCGTCCATCGACTCTTGACCTCGATCGGAAATCAACTCAAATTGATGCCTCAACACTGCGGAAGCAGCTTTGACCATCTCGAAAGAGTGCCGCGCCGGCATCAGTTCTTAATGCCGGTGTTCGCCTTATGTGGTCTCTTTCTGGCTGCTGCTGTCTCCCCGACGAGCCGCGCCCAGGACTTTTCTACCGGCGCCGTGAACGTTACGGTGCAGGATTCCACAGGGGCTGCGGTGAACGACGCCCATCTCGAGTTGAAGGACCTGGAAACCAATGACGTACACACCGCGACCACCGAAGGTGCGGGCAACGCGGTTCTTTCCTTCCTCAATCCGGCGCGCTACATGCTCACCGTTTCCAAGGAAGGATTCGCGACCAAGGTGTACCCCCTGGTGACGGTCCAGGCAAACCAGGTGACTGCTCTGAAGGTCGCATTGAGCGTAGGTGCTGCCGCGCAAACCGTTTCGGTCTCGGGGGATAACAGCCCGATTCTCGATACCACGCAGAATACGATCTCCACAACAATCGATCTCAAGCAGGTTGACAATCTCCCGGTAGGAGGACGCGATGTATCTGCGCTGGCGTTCCTCGTCCCGGGGGCCGTCGGGAATAACTTCAACAACCTCCCCGGTGGAGCAGTCAATACAAGCTCAAACGGCTTCTCAACCATGACCAACCGTTTTAAAAGCGCCGGCTTCGATTCCGACGGGCCTTCAACCTCAAATCGTCTGGAAAGCATCCAGGAAATGACGGTGCAGTCGGGCGAATTGGATGCCAGCAAGGGTGGGACCGCAGCCATGGACATCGGCTTCTTGACCAAACGCGGCACAAACAAATACCACGGGCAGCTATACGAGGACTACCGCAGCGACTGGCTGAACGCGAATGATTGGGTCAGCAACAACGTCGGGTTGCCGCGCGGCTTTCTGCTTGAGAACGATTTCGGCGGAAGCGTCGGAGGCCCAATTCTGAAGGACAAGCTGTTCTTCTTCGCGAGCCTCGCCAATTTTCGCCAGCCTTTCAGCTCCCGGGTCAGCACAACCGTCGGAACTCCTCTGGCGCTCTCCGGCGTCTACACCTACATTCCTACCAACTCCAACGCGCCGAAGACTGACAATGTGCTTCAAGCCGGAGCCAGCGGAGGTTGCTCGACCTGCACCGGATCGATCAATTCCCTGATTGCTACAGACCTCTCTAACATTGCCTCGAGCTATAAAACACCTGGGGCAACCCTCAGCCCCTTGGATCTGAACCATCAAGAGCTGAACTTTCTTAACCGAGGATCGGTTATCCAGAAGTATCCCACCGTGCGGCTCGACTACAACGTCACGCCGAATTTCCGCCTCACCGGGACCGCAAACGAGAGCAACTATTACAACATCAACGCGGGCGGCCCGCCCTACCCGGGCTCTCTATACGCCAATCAGGCGTACAGCAACGTGGAGAGGAATTACCAGATCGTTACGGGATTTGACTGGAACGTCAAGTCCGATCTCATAAATGCCTTCCGTGTGGGATATCTGTACACGGGCTTCACCTATAACTCACAGGGACTTAATGTTCCAACCCCCGAAATGGTGCAGCAAGGGGAACTTCAATTTGGCTTTGGCCTCAATAGCGGAGTCCACGGCTTCGCAGGCCTGAAGGGCGGTTCCCTATATCCGGTCTTGAGCTTGAAAGATGACTTTACCTGGCAGCATGGTCGGCACACCATGGCGTTCGGCGCCGAAAGCGCCACGGAAATCGATCATTACTACAACAACCAGTTCGTGCCGTACATCGGCGTGAATTACATTGCCTCGGGAGATCCAGTTACCGACCCGCTGGTCAACTCGCTGGGGCCCAATGCGCCCGCTTCCGCAGTCGGCGATGTGGAAGGCCTCTACGCGACTCTGACCGGACGTATGACCTACTACTCCTTGGGTGAGTTCGTAAACACGAAGACCAAACAATTCCAGCCCGGCATCTCATTCAACCTGCATGAGCGGCTTAACCAGACAGCGCTCTTTTTCGAAGATTCCTGGAAAGTGAAGCCCACACTTACGCTGAATCTCGGCTTGCGTTGGGATTTTACCGGCGCTTCGAAGGATGAAACCGGATTCTATACACATCCCTCTATTGCCGACTTGTGGGGTCCAACCAAAGTAGGCGCGCTTTTCCAGCCAGGAACCCTTGGCGGCGTCGCAAATCCAGTGGAGCGCCCAGGGGCGGAATCCTATAGCCCAACCTACGTGCATCCCGAACCGAACCTCGGATTCGCATGGAATCCTCAAGGTGACCCGGGAAGCCTGCTTGCCAGGGTCTTCGGTAATGGGGCAACCGTCATCCGCGGCAGCTTCACCTTCAAGAACTACACCGAAGGCGCACAGAATTTCTGGAACTTCGGCTCGAATAACGGCGCCAATTTCAACACCTACTATTATGCAAACGCCGTCGCTCCAAGCGGCTCCAATCCCGGGCGGGGATTCTTTAACGCCGGTTCCGTGAGCCTGGGCGGGCCTCTTCCCGCGCTGGCTTCAACTTCGCCGTCACCCTTTCAGCCGGTCATCCCTGAGTCCTATCAATCCTTTAGCGGAACGTCTTATCTCACGTTCGATCCCCACATCAAACAACCCTATGTCGAGTCCTGGCAGTTCGGTATACAGCGCCAACTCAGCCCGGATAACGTGCTGGAGGTGCGCTATGTTGGGAACGTCTCAAGGGATCAATGGCTGGGCGTCAATTACAACGAAGAGAATATCTTCGAGAATGGATTCCTCAAGGAATTCCAAGCGGCGCAGGCAAACCTGGCCGCGTCGGGAGGGACCACGTTCAAGGGTTCTCGACCCACACCGATTCTCGATGAAGCCTTCGCCGCCACTGGAGCAGACCAGAACTATACAAGCGGCCAATTCATTACTTACCTGCAGCAGGGCCAAGCAGGCGCATTCGCCAACGCGCTGGCGAGCAACCCCAGTTATCTTTGCTCCATGACCTCCACTTTCAGTGGGTGCGCCGCGGTCGGCATACCTGCGACCGGAACCCATCCCATCAACTTCTTCCAGGCGAATCCGTTCGCAGCCGGGGCTGGCATCATCGAGATGACGAATGAGGGATATTCCAATTACAACGCACTGCAGGCGGAATTCCGACAGAGGTTGAATCACGGCATGCAGTTCAATGCCAATTACACCTGGTCTCATTCGCTGGACAATAATGTTCAGGGAAGCGTAACTCCTGGCTTTTACGGAGGCGGCGGCAAAGGGGCAGCTCTCGCTACTAGCCTCAATCGCAACTCCCTGAATAACAGTGCGCCCGGCTATTACACCCTGCGCGACAAGCACCTGAATTACTTTCCTAGCTCGTTTGATATCCGCCAGGTCTTCCACCTGAGCGGAACTTACGATCTGCCTTTTGGCCATGGTCAGCCGTACCTGGCCGCTAACCGCTTCGCCGATCCGGTGGTGGGCGGCTGGACAGTTGGGATCATCCTTACCCGGGAAACCGGAGATCCGTTCCTCTTTAATGGTGGTACTCAGACCGTTAATCAGAGCGATTCAGGCATCGCCCTGAAAGGTGTGACGGAATCTCAACTGCAAAGCCAGATTCGCGTTCGTCCGGGTCCGGCGGGAAGCGGGCTTGTGAGTCTATTCGATCCCAAATTTATTGCCGCCGATGGCCGGGCCAATACCCAGTACATCAGCCCGCAATTCACCCCTGGAAAGTTCGGTACCCTCATGTGGCTGCATAGTCCGAAGTGGATCAACACCGATCTGGAAGTCACAAAGGTGATACCGATTTACAAGGAAATGAATATCACCGTTCAGGGTGCGTTCCTGAACGCCTTCAATCACGCTGCATGGACGGGTATGGATACAGGCGTCCAGGACAGCACATTCGGCACCACCTCAACCACGGTGAACCTTCCGCGCGTTATTGAAGTGCGTGGCAACTTCCGGTTCTGATTCATCAACTTATCCGGCGTGCAAAGTTCAATCCAATTGGCTCTGCCGCCGGACCACAGTTCAAAGAAGCATTTACGATGCTTGTCTCCTACCCGCCGCCTTCGAGGGACGATCGGAACGCGGTGGGTACATTCCCTCCGGCTATCCCGGCATTTTATGCGTTTTTCGCAGCGCTACTGTTTTACTGTGCGCGTTCTGGAAAGTTGCTAGAATGAACCACAGAAAGCAATCTTTCAGAACGCAGGCCGTTAAAATCCTCCGGTGTTTTCCGGGGCCGGAAAGTAGAATCGCATGGCATCGTTATCCACGGAAATGACCAAAGGGCTCAAGAAGCGGGCAATCAAGCCGAAGCATGGCACGAGCGTAGGCACGGCCTTTCAACGTATTCGCGACCTGATCGTCCATGGAAAGATGGCGCCAGGAACGTGGATCGTCGAAGGCGATCTGTGCGAGCACCTGAACATGAGCCGCACGCCTATACGCGGAGCTCTGTACTTGCTGCTTCGCGAGGGCTACGTCGTCGAATATCGCAATGCCAGCAAGTCGCGCATGATTGTTGCGCCCTTGACCAAAGAAGATGCCAGCGAACTTTATCCGATCATCGGGCGCCTGGAAGGATTGTCGGGACGCCGTGCCGCTGCCCTGCCGCGGCAGGAGCGCCATGAACTGGCGACGAAGCTAAAGCAGGTAAATGAAAAATTGACGAAGATCGCTCGTGACCGCGGCCATCACGGTCCGGAGATATTCGACCTTGACCATGAGTTTCACCGCCTGCTGCTTGCGGCGGGCTCGGGCCCCCGCCTCACTGCGTTGCACCGGGCGATTGAGCCGCAAACGGAGCGCTACTGGCGTTTGTATGCAAGCTCGATCATTGGTGAACTCCACCTCTCAGTCGAGGAACACGAAGAAATCATTGCGGCCCTCCTCGCGGGAGATTGCGACCGGTTGGAGCGGGCATTGTCCGTCAATTGGGAGAATGGATGCAAGCGCCTCGCCAAGGTCATCGATCTCTACGGTGAACGGGGTAATTGGTAGGATCGGGCTTTCGTCGTTTCTCCTGGCGTGCGACCGACATCTTCTGATTTCTTACACGCCTTCGCTCCTTGCTTCTCACACCACCATCGCTTTCGCGCGGTCTCCTGCGCGACACCGGAGCCAAAAATATTTACGAGACGAATCGAGTGCTGGGGACGGCCACACGCGGCCGATGCGCCTGCGCGAACCTGAACGTCTCGCGCGCCTCGGCCAGTTCGCTGCCCGTTAACTCCAGCCGCGGTCCGCGCACGTGTGCGGAGCCGATGCCGGCTTCCTGCTGCACCTGCTTGATGAGCTGGATGAACTTCGGCACGGTATCCATGCGCAGCAGCGGAAGGAACCAGCGATACAACTGGAAGGCTTCTGCGGCTTTCCCGGCACGCGCCAAGTCGAAGAGATCCACGGACTCGCGCGGAAAAGCATTGACCAATCCAGCCACCCATCCCACAGCGCCGGCTGCGATGCCTTCCACAATCGCATCGTCGACGCCGACATAGAGCGCCAGCCGATCCCGCAAAAGGGCTCGAATGGCGGTCACTCTGCGAATATCCGTCGACGACTCTTTGACAGCAGCAAGGTTGGGGAATTCGACCGCCAGTTCGGCAATCTGATCGGGCAGGAAGTCTGTGCCGTAGGCAACGGGATTGTTGTACAACATGCCGGGCAGAGGCGTCGCCTTCAGAATGGCAGCAATGTGGGCCTTATTCTCGCGCCAATCGCCCTTGTACACATAAGGAGGCAGAATCATCAAGCCGGAGCACCCGACGGATTGGGCCGCCTGGGCAAGTTCGACAGCCTCAGCCGTCGAAAGCGCGGAGATCGCTGACAGAACGGGCACTTTGTCTCCTAGCGCTCCTACAACCGTCTCGAGGATCTCGATCTTCTCCTTCAGATTGAGTGTGGCCGCTTCACCGAGCGAACCCAGGCAAATGATCCCGGTGCAGCCGTTTTCGATGAGCCATCGCGCATGACGCGCGACTGTGGGGTGATCGACGCTGAAATCCGGATGAAACGCGGTGGTCATGGCGGGCATAACGCCGGTCCAGTTCATAATATCTCCTGATGAAGATCAATCTTTTGACTGTGCACCTGTTCGAAACGGGACGGTAGATAAGGCTCCGGGGCAATCGATGGCTCACCTCCGGTTAGGGCGGCAGCGAGCAGTTCTGCAGTCGCCAACGCCGTCGTAATGCCGAGTCCTTCGTGACCAGTAGCGAGCCACAGCGTAGGATCGCCCGGGACAGGACCGATGAGCGGAAGCTTGTCTGGGGTGGCGGCGCGAAATCCCGTCCATACCCTGATCACGCTGAGCGCGCTGAGGGCAGGAAGATAAAGTGCGGCGCGCTGCAACATGGCAGACAATATGTCTTGATTCACCGCCGGATCATCGTTCCCGTATTGACGCGATGAACCGATCAGGATCTGGCCAGTTTGCCGCGGCTGAACATTGAAAGCCACCGAATCGCTCGTGATGGAGTGAGCGCTCTTCAAATATCCAAGTTCGACAAGTTGGTGGCGCACGAAATCTGGATAACGGTCGGTGATCGCCAGGTGTCCTTTGCGTTTTTTCACAGGCAGGCCCGGTGTGCACACCGCGGCGTCGGCGCCCATCGCATTCACCAGCTTCGCCGCACGTAATCTCGACCCGTCGTCTAGGACAGCTTCTCCATTCCCCAGGCTTTTGACAGTTCGGCCTTTGATTGCCTCCGAACCGTGGGACTGCAACTGCCTGCTACAGTGAAGCGCAACAACCGGTGGATACACGACCGAGTCTCCCGGGACGAATAATCCTCCCGCCAGCCCCGCACGTAGATTCGGTTCAAGCGCCGCCAACTCGCTGCGGGAAAGTAATTGGCTCGGTACGTCGCGCTCCTCAAGATAAGCATGCTTGCGTGCGGCTTCGGCGAGTTCCTCTTCATCGGCTGCCACCCAGATGGTGCCGGTGGTCTCGTATTCAGCGCTTGCCGGTAGGGATGCGCTCAAGCTGCGCCACAACTGCTGCGATCTGCGCGTCAGCGCAAATTGCGCTTCACTGTCATCCATCACAACAATATGCCCCATGCCCGCAGCGGTAGCACCACAACCGACGAAGTCCCGCTCAACCAGCGCGACGCGAAGCCCGGCTTGAGCGCAGGCCAGCGCGCATGTCGATCCCACAATGCCGCCCCCGGCGACGATCACATCGTATGAGCGCACGGACATGGATGTCACTCTGTCACCCCAAACCGAAGTCAATACGATGCACCACAACGGGTGCGCGAGTAAAGCCGAAGCGGCTGCCACTGCTCCGGAGAGTCGGCCGACAAACCTAGCCATGCCTGACGTAGAGTCTCTGCTGTCCAAAGTATACGAGTTTGGATACAATTATCGCTACCTGAGTGAGTGGATTTTTCTCCGATCAACTGTTCCAATTCATCGCAGGAATTCAAATCTCGTGAGACTCCCACTGCGCCACCTTCTCCGAATAAAGACTATTGGCTTTATCGCATGCGCCGTAGCAGGAATTCTGCCCTTGCGCGGACAATCGCATCCGGCGGGCCGGAATGCACGCCTCGGCCCGATGCTGGACCAGGGACTGGTGAGCTATGAAACGCCTGAACTGCGCCTGCGGCTCGTGAAATCTTCCGGCACGGTTGCCGGCCTCGAGCCCCGCACCCAGGGGACGCAGGGCCCCGACGACTTCGATTTCACTCCGGCGGAACTACTCGCCGCCCGATCCGCCGACGGTTACTACCATCTTGGGGACCTCGACCTTCGTCTACGGGCAACAGGCGAAACTGATTGGCACGGCTATTCCTCAGCTCTGGAGCGCCACCCTGTCAGTTCTCTGCCGCCGGGCCCGGGTGAATTGGTGCGCGACGATTTGAAACCCACCTTTCCGGCCGGCTTTCCCCTGCTGGTTACGCGAGTCTGGGCCGTGGCGAATGGCAAGTTGGTCCTGCGCTTCATCCTGAAGAATCCCGGACCTCGCCCAATCGAAATAGGGGCGCTGGGAATCCCCCTGATCTTCGACAACATTCTGAGCGGTAAGAGCTTGGCGGAGGCGCATCAGGTATGCAGCTTCTCTGACCCTTCGATTGCATTGGACGCCGGCTACGTGCAGGTCACCCGACTGAATGGACATGGGCCGGCACTCGTTGTGATCCCGGACAACAACACGCCCTTCGAAGCCTATAACCCTATTCCAGGGCCACACGGACGCGGAGCACACACACAGACCCTGTTTGAAGATCGAACGCCGCGTAACATGACGTTTGAGGGGTTCTACGAATGGATGGTCGCTTCGGCCGCCTACCAGCAGAATGAGTGGAAGCGTGCTCAGCCGTGGAACACCGCAACAAGCATCGTCTTGCAGCCCGGAGAGGAACGCACCGTAGGCTTGCGCCTCCTCGTGTCCGATTCTATTCGGGACATTGAGAAAACCTTGATCGAGAACGGGCGTCCCGTCGCCGTCGGAATTCCGGGTTACATCCTGCCGCAGGATGTTGAGGGCAGTCTCTTTCTCAAGTACGGCCGCCCGGTGAAAGACCTTAAGATTGAACCCGCAGGCGCAATCGAATTGCGCCGGGTAGGGAACACCCAGCATGGGTGGACCCGCTATACCGTCAAGGGAATAACCTGGGGCCGCGCCCGTCTCACGATCACTTATGCGGATGACTTAAAAGAAACCGTGCAGTATCGCGTCATCAAGTCCGAGACCACTGTCATGGATGATCTGGGTCGCTTCCTGTTTACAAAACAATGGTTCGACGCCGTCGACGATCCTTTCCATCGCGCCCCGTCCGTGATGAGCTATGACCGCGAGGCCAACGCGATTGTTACCCAGGATAGCCGCGTGTGGATCGCGGGGCTGAGCGATGAGGCCGGCGCAGGTTCGTGGCTGGCCGCGGCCATGAAGGAGTACGGGCGTCCTGATAAGCAGCAGGTGGAGAAACTCGAGCAATTCGTTGACGGCGTGTTGTGGGGACATTTGCAGTTCGCGAACGGCCCCAAAAAGTACGGAGTGCGCAAAAGCCTGTTCTATTACGAGCTGGACAAATTACCCGCAGGCTACTATCGCAAGGACTTCGACTGGTCCAGTTGGGAAAGCTGGAACCAGGAGGCAAGCGAAGACGTAGGCCGTTCCTTTAACTATCCGCACGTCGTATCAGCCTACTGGGCCTTGTACCGGCTCGCGCGCGACCACCAGGGTCTGGTAACGCATCACGACTGGAAATGGTACCTCACTCAGGCATACGAAACTTCCATGGCGATGACGCGCTATGCGCACGATCTCGCGCAGTTCGGCCAGATGGAAGGAGACATTTTCGTCGCAGTGCTCGATGACCTGCATCGCGAAGGAATGACCAGTGAGGCTTCCATGCTCGAGGCATCGATGCGGGCGCGCGCCGATGTCTGGCAAAAAGAGCAGTATCCGTTTGGCAGTGAGATGCCTTGGGACTCGACAGGCCAGGAGGAGGTATACGCCTGGACCACGCGTTTCGGCATGAAGGATAAAGCACAGGTGACGCTCGACGCGATCACCGGCTACATGCCGGCAATTCCAAACTGGGGCTACAACGGAAGTGCGCGGCGCTATTGGGATTTCCTCTATGGGGGCAAAGTGCAGCGCCTTGAGCGGCAGTTACACCATTATGGTTCCGGCATCAACGCGATTCCGGTGCTCGATGCCTATCGCCGCGACCCGCAGGATTTCTACCTCCTTCGCATTGGATATGGCGGCACAATGGGTGCCATCAGCGGCATAGATCAGGATGGGTTTGCCTCCGCGGCGTTCCACAGCTACCCAGATACCATGAGTTTCGATCCCTATTCCGGAGATTACGGCCCAAACTTTTTTGGTCATGCCTTCACGACGGCGACCTACGTCGTGAAGGATCCGGAATTCGGCTGGCTGGCTTTTGGTGGGAACCTGAAAGTGGAAGGGAACCAGGTAAAGATCGATCCCCGCGATAGTTTCAGACAGCGCATCTTTGTTGCACCACTCGCCATGTGGGTCACTCTCGACAGCGGCCGGCTGGATCAGGTCACCTTCGATTCAGTCACTAATACTGTAGAGGTTCATCTCGCACCTGGCGATGCCTTTACCTCTTCCGCCTTGGTGCGTATGGAACAGACTGCCCGCATCGACGGCATCGGCGATCTCGTGCCGAAGGAGACGTTCGCCGTTGAGCGCGGGGCATGGGTTGTGCCCTTGGCGTCATCCGGCGCAACCCTCCATTTCATCATGAGACCGCATTCTCACTGAGCATATCTGGGACCAGTGTCATCAATGGACAGAGCGGGAACCGTGAATCCACGTGGCGTAAGACGCACGAGTTGGAGAAATGTCTGCGGCCATGCGTCACGCCGAGAGGATTTGCGGCGGAAAGCTGCACGCTGGTGGCCGAGATCATCAGGTGGTAGGATTCATCCTCTCCCAGTTGCTGGATGGGGAGACTTGGTCCGGAAGTGTGAATCGTGAAGTGCACCTGGTTGACCGCGGCCTCGCGTCATAGGGGAATGCCCGTTTCCCGCGAGAGCGTATCCAGAAAGCGCTGCCGGGCTCGTTCCAGGCGAGGTTCGATGTATCCCGTGAATGCGATGCCGAATGCCCCGTCAATCTGAAACTCCCCGCGCTCTCGACCGAATGCGCGGGCAATGGCATTATCAACAAAGGTTTTGCTTCTTGTGCGAGCGTCTTCCATGGAGGGCTCAGCAGACAAATCACAGTCGCAAAAGTTCTTATGAAACCTACTCGCTGGATATATCCCACGGTTGCTCCCCCAAAGAAGTTGCCGGATCCAAAAGGTCCGCTAGTGTGTTCCATGCGATCAAGTTTCCGGGTGCTCTCGGTAGGCTCCGAATTCAGCGAGATCATCTTCTCCGAGCCAAGCTGGATACTCGATCGCTTTGAGACCAAGCACGGATTCAACTCGTTTCCATAATCGAGTTCGCTCGTGTCGCTGATGTACCAGCTGAAAGCGCGTGGATCGGAGCAAATTATATGCAGCCTGTGCGTCCCCGCTATCGAGAAACAGGCTCGCTCGACGCTCCGCCAGCCATTCGTCGTCGAGGGCAGAAACAGCTTTGAACCAGCGCGAACGCTCGTCGAGTGTTTCCGTGCCGAGGGCTGCGAGTGCTTTATCGCGCTCGATCACGACCTGTGGATGCAGTGCGATCTCCTCCGACTCGATTGCGCGGAACGACTCTACCGCAGACTGTGCATCGACCCTATAAACCCGCCAAAGGCGGCCTGCCAGCGCCCTGGCGCGATCATCGCGTGACTGCGACAAAATATCCAGCGCTCGTTGCGTGTCGCCGCGACCCGCCAACCATGCGCCGTGCTGGAAAAGCCAGCGATATCGCTCGCCGTGTTCGGTCGAGGAGGCTGCCCATACAAGCGCGTCGCCGAGCTCGGAAATCCCGCTTGGCGCCCATCGATTGCTATCAAGCGCGGGCGCTTGCGGCGCCTGTTGTATATCGCCCGCCCGGTGGGCTGAGACCAGCTGCAGCCACCCGCTCACTTCTTGCTCTCTTGCCCAGCTGAACCGTGGAACTTCGTTGAGCGGTCTCAAGTCGGGCACCGGCAGTGCAATCTCGCGAATGTTGCGGAGCCTATCGGAAGGTACCCAGAACTCCGTATGCGCGCGGCGTTGCCCGGGTGCCAGCGTGTCCTTCATGGATTGGTCGATCAGCGGACCAGCCTGGATCTCGATGCACTGCGCACCATCCAGGGTGTATTGACTTACCCATTCGCCATCGCGTCCAACGCCGTCAGTCCAGAGTTTGATGCCCGGCATCTGACGCGCATCGGCGACATGGTATAGGCCTGCACTCAGACTCGGCGTGAACACCCCAAACGCGCAGCAGTCAGGGTGATTCCAGAAGAACCCGGTCATCCGATGCACATCTGCCTGCGTGCGCGGACCTTCCTGGTTCCAATCAATAGTTCGAACTCGCGAATCATGAACAAGAACAGGCCCGGCAGGAAAATCGAAGATCGTATCGGGCAAGGCGGGCACTCCCGCGTTCGACCACGACATCCACGCGTGGGGCTCGCTGTTCGGATTCAGGAATACGGTTCGCTGGGTGAGAAACGAATCCTCGGCTCCCAGAGAGTACTCCACAGTCCAGTGCATTCCGTATTTGATCTCGCGCTCTCCGCAGCAAACATAAACGCGATCGTCACTGCGCGTGATCTCATAAAGCACGGGGCTAACTTCAACCGGACTGTGCGAGATGGGAAAGCTCAACTCGATGCCGCCACCGGTGAATGAGTAGCGTGGCAGAATACGAACGGGCCGGATCACCTGCGGAAAAAAGAGCGTTTCAGTCGCGCTCTCCTTCAGGAACAGTGAACATACGCGACCGCCGAGATCCGGACATATCTTCACGCGCAGAAGATCGTTTTCCATCGAGATCATGCGGTATTTTCGAATCTCGGGTCTGCGGCTCGTTTCGCAAAAGCTCTCATAGGGGTAAATTCCATCAGGATCGTGCACAGTCGGGATCGGCCCTGCGGGAACAAGGGCATGCGTGAGCAGATACTCGGTGGTTTCACTCAATCGAAGCATGTTGCGGTCACTACGGTCTGTTGACTGTAATGCTTTGCTGAAGGCGCAGGTCGCGGGAGGAGGCCCCTACGCTGACGGCGCGATTTCCGTTTGCATTCACCCACTTTCCGGCGGCTGTAGACCAGTACTGCAACTGCCGTGCGGGCACATGAAGAGTGACGGTACGGGATTCGCCGGCAGCCAGATGAATGCGGTCAAAGGCGGCAAGTGCACGAACTGGAAACTGTACCCCTGCAGGAATGTCGCTGGGCGTGCCGAGATAAACCTGCGGCACCTCGTCCGAATCCATGCTCCCGGTGTTTCGAATGTCGACGCTCACGCTGAGGCCGCCCTCCTGATCTCTTGCGACCTTCATGTTAGAGTAGGCGAAATCTGTGTAACTCAGGCCGTGACCGAATGCAAAGAGCGGGTCGATGTTTTCCTTATCGAACCACCGATAGCCAACGTTTACGCCTTCGCTGTAGGTCGTCTTACGTTGGATGCCTTTGCCGGTCCGTTCGGGATAGCGAGGATCGGTGGCAGGATAATCCGCAAGGCGCTTGCCCCAGGTAACAGGCAGACGTCCGGCGGGACTGGTCTTGCCCAGCAGCACATTCGCCGTAGCCCAGCCGCCTTCATCGCCCGGCCACCACATCTCGAGAATCGCCTTCACTTTGTCGACCCACGGTAAAGCGACCGGCTGGCTCGTATTCAGAACCACGATGGTGTTCGGGTTCACCGCGGCGACTTCTTCGATCATCTTGTTCTGGTCGCCGGGCAATCCGAAAGCGGGGTCAACGCGGGTCCATGCGAACACGACGGCGACCTTCGCCTTCTTCGCTGCGGCGATTACGCCGACGTGATCCGCTGCGCGCTGTTCCGGCGTATACCAGTTCAGACGTACCTGGACCGGGGCATTCGAACTATCCGGCCCGACTTTGATTTCAATCGGGTGCGAGCCGGCAGACAGCTTCACGGCCCGGCGCACGTTGTCCAGGCCATCCGTGGTGGGAACGGTGTTGTCCTGATTCGCCTGGAGAATGTCTCCATGCACGCCGCCTTGAAATGCGCCCGTGCCGCCCAGCGGTTTGCCGTCCAATGCAATAGTGGCGTTGGTTCCCAATGCCTGTAGATACAGCCAATATGTGCCCGCGTGCGGCACCGTGAGAGACCCAGTCCATGTGACGAGGCAATTCGGCGGCAGAGCATTGCGGCGGGCTACAGTGAAGTCGACGTTCGCATCTGTCTTCGAACCCGTGTCGCCAGTTCGCGCGAGGCCCGGCTTGCCACCGTGGCTGAAGGCGCTCGCCGGAATCGTCGTCCCGGTCATATCATCCTCGACCGCAAACCGGATACCTGCGTGGCCAGAGATCTTCTTCAAAGCGGCTAACGGACCCACCTGGCGCTCAGGAAAGCCCACGGATCGTTCGCCATTAATCCCAATCGCATCCACCTGGGCGGCTGTAGGGCCGATAAGGACAACAGAATCGAGGTCGGCTGACTTGAGCGGCAGAGAGTGATCCTCGTTCTTGAGCAGGACAGCCGCATCTTCCGCGGTCTTCTCAATGATCCGGGCGTTCGCTTCGACGGTATGTCCGGTGATGTCATGCTTCTGCATGCCGTCCAGATAACCAAAATGGACAATTTCATACAGCGCGTGACCGGCAGCGCGATCGACGGCGGCTTCGCTCACCGTGTTGTCCTTGATTGCCTCCAGCATTTTCTTGGGATCCGGCTTGAGTCCGGCGTTGATGTCGGTCGACGGAGTCGGCGGCGGTTCTTCAGGAATGTGCCCTCCATACATGTCGGTCATATCGCCGATATCCGCAGACGGCGGCTGCGGTGGCGGAATGGGCTGAGCATCGAAGTAGGACGTTCCTCCTCCGCCTGGCGCCGGCTCGCCCGGCATCTCCATATCAAGGCCGGCATTGATGAAACGCACACCATGTGTCGCGCCCCAATCGGATGTGACGAATCCCTTGAACCCGATTTCGTCACGCAGGATTTTGGTCAGCGTCGTCTCGTTGCCGCACGCAGAGACTCCGTTCACGCGGTTGTACGAGCACATGATCGACGCCACGCCGGCTTTGACTGCGGCATCGAACGGCGCCACATAAACCTCATGCAGCGTTTGATCGTCCACCCATACATCCGTCGATTCGGAATCGTAGGCCACGTAATGCTTGACTTGCGCCATTACATGCTGCGACTGGATGCCGGTGATCTCGGCTGCTCCGATTGCTCCGGTCAGGAAAGGATCTTCGCCGAAAGTGTTGTATCCCCGCGTGAACTCCATATCACGATCGATGTTCACGAACGGCTGCAGCGAAACGTCGATGCCCAGGGCGCGGGCCTCTCGCCCGATCACAACACCATTGGCCTCCGCGTCTTTCACGCTGAAGGTGGCGGCCACTCCCATGGTTGCCGTCTCGGCCTGCGAAGGATGGCGCGTAAGCACTCCAGGCGGCCCGTCGGCGAAGCGCAGGCTTGGAATGCCAAGCCTCGCAATGCCGCCCATATAGCCTGCCTGCCCCTGGTAGGTTTGCGGATCCTCCTGCGTCCCGTGGATCAACTTGAGCTTTTCCCTGAGCGTCATCCGGCTTAAAAGGCGATCCACCCGAGCGTCACCCGTGACAACCGGCACGCTCTGAGCTGCGAGTACGCCGGCGCTCAAGACTAACGCCGCAATCGTTGAAGCACGCCGTTGACGCTTCACTCTGAATCCCCCCGTAAGCCTCGGGTATCTGCAAAAGAGGACCGTTGTCGACCGCCCGCTGAAACCGGTTTCCTAAATGCCTTTTGATCTTATCTCAGCAGGATTCAATGTTGCTCGCGAGTGGGAACGACGAATTGTTCAGCCTGCCCTGCATCAGGCGGCCCTAAGGCTAGCACCCTCCAAATGCAGTCTCTACTTCGGCACGTGGAGGCGCCCTCGACGGGCACGCGAAGTCGACTTCCGCACGATCAGTTCCGTTTCCAGTACATACTCCGCACCGCGGCGGCGCTTCAATTGCAGGAGCTTTTCCAACGCGTGAAATGCCGTTCGCCCAAGCTCTTCCCGAGGGACGTTGATTGTGGTGAGTGAGGGCCGCGCGAGAATTGCAAAGGAAATGTTGTCGATTCCCACCACCGATATGTCATCCGGCACTCGTACGCCGGCCTGTTCTAGAGCGCTCATGGCACCCATGGCGATCAGATCGCTCCCGCAAAAGATTACCGTTGGGATATCCTGCGCGGCGAGGATTTCCTTCACCGCGGAGGCGCCGGCATCCAGCCTGTAATCGCTGTGTGTTACGGGCTTCGGCTTCATGCCTCTGGTGGATAATCCGCTTATGAGAGCCTGGGCAATGTTCGCGGCGGTGCGATTCCCCTCAGGCCCGGCGATTACGCCCGCACGGCGATGGCCCAGACTCGCAACATGCTTGATGGCCTGATCGATCCCCCTCCGGTAATCCACCTGGATATTGCTGACGAGCTTGTCAGCCTGACAGGTGTTGCTGAAAACGGTCGCTATCCTTGCCTCGTTCAGGTAACCCGTTGCGCTGCTGTCGATCGAAGAAGTCATGATCGCCGCACCCCGCACGTCGCTCTCTACAAGCTTGCGAACGACCGCTCGAGTGCGCTCCGGGTTGTATTCGGTATTGAGCAGCAGCACGTCGAATCCCCGGTCCCACGCCATGGTCTGAAATCCGCGAATCACCTCAGGGAAATAGGGATTCGCAATGTCTGAAATGACCAGACCAAAGAGATCGCTCTTGCCCGTGGCCAACCGGCGCGCATGGACATTTTTAAAATAGTTCAGATCGCCGACCACATCGAGGACCCGCTTTCTCGTTTCATCGGAGATGTAGTGGGTCTTATTCAGAACGCGCGAAACAGTCGCTGGTGAGACGCCGGCCCGGCGCGCTACATCCCTCATCGTATAGACCATTCAGGCTTCCCTTTTCTTGACGTACTGCGCCGGTCGCGGGCTGCATAGCGGCGATTCAAGCCAGCCAACAGGGCAGTTGAAAGGCGTCGTTGACGCAAAACTAACATAAAACGCGCGGCTCGGAAAAAGAACTGACGTTTTCCGTCAAATCATTGATTCTTCTTCGGTTCGATCTCCTTCCCTGCCAAGCCCTATTGACAGTGGCCCTCGGCGCGGAGTACATCTGAAACCGGTTTCCGAAACGGCTTGCAGATAACCTGCGGCCCGCCGTGTCTTTAGGAGTTCCTGCCCGGGTTTTGCTAGTTCTCCAGAGAGGCCGAATGAAATGGGGAACAGGCAGTTGACAAAATCGCGGCTTCAGAACGAC
>Ga0157369_10002696_pt1 | contig 21174 bp, 12 predicted proteins | sample C25metaG_FD_113461 | JGI IMG/M metagenome (GOLD analysis project Ga0157369, IMG submission 113461) | Corn rhizosphere microbial communities from Kellogg Biological Station, Michigan, USA - C2-5 metaG | ecosystem: Host-associated > Plants > Roots > Rhizosphere > Soil | place: USA: Michigan...
CCACGTGCCGCAAGACGAGGATTGTGATCAGCTTGGAATGAAAACCTGTAGGAGATAAAGATTTCTATGGGGAAAAAGTGTTGGGTCGACAGGCTTAATCCGTCGACCCACTACACCCAAAACTTTTTCTGTCCTTTTATATTGTATATCGCAAGACGATACATATCAAGCATCTCTAACCTCCCCCGCCGAAGAGGGCCGCGACAATAGTGAAAGCTACACTTCTCCTATAGTTCCTCGCATTGCAAAATTCGCTTTCAGCGATGGCGATGGAATTATGATTCGCGGAGAAATTTGGGTGGATCGCCCCGGTGCTGCGACCGCCCGAGTCGAAATTCGTTGCCCAGATAGAACAGCCGACGTTCACCACTTGTCTCTGCCTATTGCGAATCGTCCCGAGCCGTTTGTGCTCGTCAGAATGCTGGCCGACCGACTCCAAACAATATCGAAAGTTCGGGAGTCCGGTTGCACCACGTCAAATGGCGAGGAGGGGCAATGATGCTGAAGCCGATTCCCAACCTCCTGACTGACGATGCGCACAAGACCGACGATGCGAGTTCGGGATTGCGATTGTTAATCTTTGCAAATGGCAGCGCGTGCCTTCCTGACAGTTTAGGGGACCAAATTACAGCTATCGATCCAGATGCCTCCATCAAGAGAAAGTGGCACTCTGTGGTTGACGAGCTCGAGAAAAATTGCTTCGACGCTTGCGACATTATTATCGATACTTGCGACGACGTGAGACGAGCAGCCGCCCGAATCGACGAGATTTGGCGGCTTCGAGTGAAAGCGAACTATGCGATGCGACCGGCCTATCTTGTAGTCGGCAAAACCAGCCATCCTATGGCGCGGTTTGAGATCGAACGCCGGGGCGGTCATTTTTTGCTCTTGTCCGATGTGGCCACTCATTTGGCGGAAGAGTTCGGACAGATATGCCTTGGATTCGGCCCTCTAGCGCGGTCTTTGCCACGCTGGCACGTCGTGCGGGAGGGTGCAGGACCTACTGCCCGCGCTTCGGTATTCCTCCTTACTCGCCGAAAGCCGCGAGTGCGAGGAGGAGACCTCTGTTCCGCAGTACTTGCCGTTCTCTTGAAAAACAACGGCTTGCCACGCTCAATCTGCGAAATACGAAAATTATTGGAGGAAGACCCTCTATTCAAACCGAAGGGCGGGAGCTTCGCGGTGCCCTCATCTTCATCGCTGAAGATGTATCTGCACCGAGCTTATCCGAAGTACCTGCAAGAAGCATTCGATCAAGATCGAAGTGGCTACTCGGCGAACTGGGTGATCGAACGTGAAAAATTGGACGAGAGGACAGTAGGATACAAAATCCGCGGCGACTGTTTGCCGACTACTTATTTTGAGTATTGAGTGCTAATGAGTATGAAAATCGTTGGGCGTTTGCAAGACAGCTGAGAAGTTTGACTATCTCAGTCGCCATCGCCACACGCCCCAATCTGCTCGCCGATTGGGGCCGGATTGTCTGTGGACCCGTTCTGTCAATAACATGGCGCTCATGCCAATGCTCAGGATATGTTTTTAGTAAAGACCTGAGCCGAACATCAATCAAACAACAAACCTCACGCCTGCGAGATGTTTTGCGGGCCGTGTTCCGCAAAGCTGGCCTGAGCATCGATCCAATCGAGTTCTTATCGCCGAAGAAACCGAACGCAACGAGGTTCTCTATCGGTGGAGGATCGCAGTTGATTCGGAACATCACGAATTTTAGAAGATGGGGTCTAAGCCGCTGGCTTGGGCCCAGGGGTCTACCCAATCATTGGCTGCTCATGATCTGTCCAGAAATTAGTCCACTTCCCAGAAGAGGACTTCTTTGGAGTTTAGGCTCCTGTTGACGTTCACTCTACACTGGCCGATTTATAGGGACAAACCTCCCTAAGGCAGACCGGGTTGCTTCGGGCTAGCTGTTCTCGTGGGAAGTGTCCGCGCTATTCAACATCCGAGCCTTGGCCAAAGGAAATTGGATGCTTCCCTAAGCCATTGCTCCTGTTAAGATTCTCAGACACGAGGTGTGATCAAAGCCACGATGTCAACCGTTTCGGCCTCTTCCGCTGCTGTCCCGAACTTTCCCTTTGAACTCCGCCAAGCGATGGAATCCGGGGAGTGTGTCCTGTTTGTGGGTGCTGGAATCGGAGGTTCGCTCCTCGATAAGGACAATAAACCACTTCCATGTGCGTCCCAATTAGCTACGGAAATAGCAGATTTCTTTGCGATTGATGCTGAAGGCAGCACAGATCTTGCAAAAATTTCCCAAGTTGTAGAAATACGCAAGAAAGGGCGGAAGGAGCTGAACGCCTTTCTACAGAAACGCTTTACCGAGATCACTCCCGACGACGATGTCCGCTGGCTTTCCACTCGGCCGTGGCGGGCCATCTTCACCACCAATTATGACAATGGCATCGAGAGGGCATACGAACTCAATCCGCAGACAATTCAAAATCCTGTCGTCGCTACCGTGACGGTAGACGTCGGAACCATCAACCCGATGATCGAGGTACCCGTGTACCACCTGCATGGAGCGTTATTCGGCGTCCACGAGCCTCACGTTATCATTACGGAAAATGACTATGGCACCTTCCGAGAACGCAGAAAGATGCTATTCGACCTCCTGAAGAAGGAACTGCTAACCTCGACGATTCTTTATATCGGCTATTCTCACAACGATTCTAATTGGAAGCTGCTGGTGAATGAACTGATCGGCGACATGGCGAGCGGCAGCCGTCCGATGTCATATCGAATAGCTCCCACAACGCCAGCTATCGACAAAGAGATTCTGCGCAATATGGGCGTTACAACGATAGACACGGACCTCCAGCGTTTTGTGCAAGCAGCGCGCATCGAACTATCCACGGTGCCGACAACAATCGACCTCCTGAAACCGATTGAAAAGTCCATCCCGTCAGACCTCGCCGAGCACTTCAAAACCAGCGCCGCAGCCGTCGCACGGCTGCTCAGTTCATGGACATACGTCAATCAGGCTCCTATCCAGAGCTCAAATCTGCCTCGCTTTCTCAAAGGCGATAAGGCGAATTGGGGCCTGATAGCACAGCATGATGTCTTCGAGCGGGATATAGAGGAAGAGATCTACGACGAGTTGCTTGATTATGTAACAAGCAGCTCGCGAAAGCCTTCGGCCCGCGTCATCCTCGGACCGGCGGGCTTTGGAATGTCTACGCTCTTGTATACACTCGGCGGGCGGCTGGTTGAAGATCGGGCGGGGCCAGTTTTCATGCTGAAAGAAGGCGTGTCTTTAATCGAAGGGGATGTCATCTTTGCGGCCAGCCTGTTTCCTAATCGAAGGCCATTCTTTATCGTGGATAACGCAGCCGACTTCAGCGATCAGATTCTAAATTCGATCTATCGATTGCGCGATGCGAACCGCCCAGCCATATTTCTCATGGCAGAGAGAATAAACGAATGGCGTCAGCGACGCGGAAAGCTAAATGCGTCGGAGCACGCTCTCGAATCCCTCAGCGACCCCGAAATTACGCGGCTTCTCTCGTATCTAGAAAAGCACGGCGAGCTTGGCGCTCTTGAAGGCTTGACGCCGGATCTTCGATTCGCCGCGATCAAGAATAAGCATGGCAAGCAGCTGCTCGTTACTATGCGCGAGGTCATTGAGGGCAATCAATTCGATGCCATCCTAGAAGACGAATACAGCAACATGGGAAATGAACTCGCAAAAAGGCTTTACCTCATCGTCTGCTGCTTTAGTCAGCATGGCGCTCTGCTGCGGGATACGCTGCTGTCTGAACTGATGAGCTTGTCGACGACAGATATGTATAAACTGACTGCCGACGCTACGGAAGGCGTCGTTCTATATGACGAGATTGATCCCGTGCGCGGTAGTTACATCGCCCGAGCGCGACATCGCACGATTGCAACCGTCGTCTGGGAGCGATGCGGAGATATCGTCAGCAAGGAAGAATTGGTACTCGCGGCGGTCAAGTCACTGAACCTCAATCACAAGGCGGACGCAGATGCCTTCGAAGAGTTCATCCGCTCGACGAAACTCGTGGACAGCATCAGAACGCTCGAGGGACGGACGCGATTTTTTGAAAGCGCAATTCAAAAAGATCCGGAGGGTCCCTATGTTCGTCAGCACTATGCGCGAATGCTCATCCGCGCAGAGCGGCCTGAATTAGCTCTGACGCAAATTGAAACAGCGATCGAATTGGATTCCTCTATCCGTGTGATGTACCACACCCAGGGTCTTGTCCTCTCACAGCTCGCTATGGTCGCGGAGAGTTTGGAGCTTGGCCGGAAGCGAATGCTGCAAGCCGAGCAGGCATTTCAGCGTTCGCTGAACATCTACGAAAAAGACGAATACAGTTACGCGTCCCTGGCACGCCTATATCTTGATTGGGCCAAGAAAGTGCCAAATGAAGCGTCTGACTATGTCTCCAAATCGGAGGAGACGATCAGCAGAGGACTGCGTGTTGTGGCCAATAAGGAGCATCTTTGGGTCGCCTCCTCCGAAGTCCAATCCTGGCTAGGCAACGAGCCTGGCCGCCTGAAGGACTTAGAACGCGCGGTTAGCGATCATCCGAAGGCCATTTACCCGCGCTACCTTCTTGCCCAGGCCTATAGGAATGCCGGAGAGCCGCAGAAAGCCATCGAAAAGTTAGAACCAGTGCTAAAGGAGAATCCAGACGAGTTTAGACTATGCATCGAGTATGCCAAGGCGCTGGAGGATATGGGCAAGCCCTACGACCAGTCCATCGCAATTTTGAACTTCGGGTCCGTTTTCGGGCTCCGCGATGCACGTTTCATCGCTATCTACGCGGGGATGTTGTTCATGAGCGGACACCTATCTGAGGCAGATCGAGTATTTTCAGAAACTACCAAACGGGAGATTGATTTCGCAGACTCAGTTGCCATCCACTATCGCCCGAAGGATAAGGAAGATCCGACCAAACACATCAAACTCGTGGGTAAAGTAGTGCGAGTTAAAGCCGGATATGCGTTCATTGAAGTCGCTGGTTATTCCCGCTTCTTGTGCCCAAGCTCAAAACAGCGCAATATTACGATGCGTGAAAAGATGCAGGTTGAATTCGAACCTGCGTTTTCTGCGAAAGGCGCTGTTGCCGACAGGCCGGTCGATATTTCTCACCGATACATGTCCGGTGGAGGACCGGCCTAGTTCGGACCGACTTGTCCACGATGCCTGAAAGTACCGAAATATCTCTTAGGCTTCTGGTGGGACGTTGGCTTGGGCCCCGGGGGGGCTATCTACATACTCACGCTTTTCATCGCAAGCAAGACTGCCAGGGACTTTGAGCTCTTTGATAAATCAATCGACCCCACATCCGATGGGCAAGTAACAACTGGAAAATAGTTTTTGTCTATGAGTTGGTCTTACGTGGAGGAAGCTGAAATCGGAAGTATGAGCGCTGCTAAAGGTCTGGCTGTTTGGGCCGGTTGTGAACAGCGTTGCAGGCCGTGATAAAATTAATGTCTTATTTGGAGCCATGCTCATGAATAGAGAAGCTGTTGTGTTCGCAGCAACCATAATTCATGCATGCGCGCTGCTGATAGGTATGGCTGCAGGACAAAGTCGCGATGAGAATTTAGCTCGATGTGATGGGAGCGATTCGGACCTTCAGATTGCCGGCTGTACTGCGCTGATTCAGTCAGGCCAAGGGGGAACGGAGTTTCTTGCGAAGACTTTTCGCAAGCGTGGCAATGCCTACCACGCAAAGGGACAATACGACAGCGCCATCCAGGACTTCGATCAGGCCATTCATCTCAATCCGAACTACGCCGACGCCTACACTAACAGGGGCCGTGACTACTACCTAAAGGGCCAACTCGACCGCGCTATCCAAGATTTTGATCAAGCCATCCGGCTTAGCCCAAATTCTGTTGACAACGCTTTTGCTGGCCGCGGCCTCACCTACGCCCGCCTTAGTCAATATGACCGCGCCATCCAGGATTTTGATCGAGCCATCCATCTCAACGCGAACGATCCTGTCGCCTTTGCTGGCCGCGGCGGCGCCTACGACGGCAAGGGTCAATTCGACAGTGCCATCCAGGACTTCGACCAGGCCATCCATCTCAATCCAAACGACGTCGATGCTTTGGTTGGCCGTGGTCGTGCGTACGCCCAGAAGAACCTATATGACCACGCGATTCAAGACCTCGATGAGGCCATTCGCCTCAACCCAAAAATTTATGCGATGGCTTTCCTCATCCGTGGAATCGCTTACGCCGGCAAAGGTCAATACGTCCGCGCCATCCAAGACTACGATGAGGCCATCCGCCGCAACCCGAACTATGCCGAGGCCTTCTACAACCGGGGCATTGCAAAGCGGCATAGTGGCGACGTGACCGGAGGCAATGCCGATACTGCGAGGGCAAAGCAGCTCAATCCACATCTGTAATCGTCATTTTCGGAACTTGCGAGACTCGGTAACTCCCCTGAGAGATTGCAGACTATGATTACTTTTAGTTCAGTCCACGTACAGTTTGGGCTACCTCCAAAGAGTTATCACGTCCGAACTCGCCGCGCTTTTGAATCTGATACGAGCGCAGTAATATGGCGGTCATCCTCGTTTCTCTTTGACTGTAGGCAATTTTGTAGCTGTAAGAGCCTCAAAGAACTCTGCAGTTCAGCAAACCTCTAACAGAGAGCATCGATTCGTTGACTGACATAACTAGGTCCCAAGCAACACAACAGAGTTGCAAATTCCACTGGCGCGCTTGGCTTGGGCCCAGAGGGCCTGCTCAATGCCCCTTGCGCAAGCGTCTGAAATGCGAAAGGGATAGGTTTCTCTACCTATCCGTAACACCGTTTCTTGTAGGCAACTTTGTGGCTGCGGAAGCGTCGCAGAGCCGCTAAATTCACCAAAGAGCAACACGATCAGGTCTGCAGAGTGGTACCTTTGTTTGCACAAGAGAATTCCTCCACGCTGGAGTACAAATCGGATGCAAAATCTAATTGTGCTTGGCACTTATCATAATGTCCAGGGATTAAAGAATTTCGGCGGGAGTTTAACCGACCCAGATTACAGGTTGATCCTTGAATACTTAAAACAGAAGCATGATGTCGACTTCATCTTTGAAGAAGCATCTGGACATGGTCCTTCTATTGCCTCAGAGACTGCACTCGGCGGATATCTTGACGTTGATTCCGAAACCACAAACGCGGCCTTATCACATTGTGCAGAAGACAGTCATAGCCTCGTCTTAGAAATTCTGAGCAAATTTAGGGTGCAGGAGATTCCTACGAAGATGGGACTTACAGCGCAGGAGTGGAGAGAGGCTACTTGGATCGCGAAAATAAAAGCTGAACAATTTACGACTGGCCTTGTGATTTGCGGAGTAGCGCATACGCTCAGCATAGCCTTCCGTCTAAAAGCGGAGGGATTCGGTGTGGAGACTTACTGCTATGAGCCAATAAAAATATGGACCAACAAAACGGGCCCGTGACTCTCGTCTCTTTGTCAGCGACGACGATGTGGTCCAACTTGGCATGGGCCTCGCCTATTTGCTTTGTCAGGTTAGTAGAGATATCAAATGCCTACTGAGAAATGGCTGGTTCATTTAGTAATTCGCATCGCACCAAGTGCCCTGGCCATCTTCGCCGACAATCGTAGCTTCAAGTTGCCGGCCATCGGCACTCCATCGGCACATAGCTTCGATGCGCTGGATATCAAATGGTACTATGGTAATCGGATAAGACGCCGAGATCACAACAGGTCAATTGCTGCATGAACGCTTTATTGATTTCTCCCCGATATCCGTCCCTCGATTGGCAAGCCTTGGATTCGAGTAACCCAAAAGATTGGCTGAAGGCCGCGGACATAATTAGAGACCGACTGGACGGTCGGTTCCTCCGGTTTGCGAGCATCTGTCTGAAGGACAAGCATTCCGGGTTCGTCGTTTTAGCAATCGATTGCCTGTTAGCTGAAACCATCCAGCAATTTAGGGATGGCGTCACGAATGGACGCCGCCGATCCGAGGAGATGGTCACGCGTTTTCTTGAGGGAACGCGATTTCAACCAGATTTCGATGCTCCGGCCTGCAAAGCGTTTTATCAGGACATCCGCTGCGGACTGCTACACCAGGCCGAGGCAAAGAGGATGTGGCTAATCCGGCGAAGGCAGCCAGTGTTGCTACAAAAAGTTGCAACCGGACAAGGATATATTGTTGATGTGGAGCGGTTTCATGCTGGGCTGCAAAGCAGTCTCAATGACTACCTGAAGCTCATGTCTGAACCCACCAGCTCATTACTACGATCAAATCTTTGGAAGAAAATGGATCAGATATGTAGCGTGCGTATAGCGAGAGGGGCCCTATACGAGGTGGAGGGCAATAATGCATAGCGAATGGTTGCGTTTTATATCCACGCTGTAGGGATTTGAGACTCCGACCGCTTTGATGATGTAGACGATAAATCAATGGATTTTCTTAACTGATTTTTGAGATTTTTTCGAGGATGCGGACAGGCCAGGTGTTTTAGATTTGCGTATTGCAACGGCGCTATTCTGCTTTTTGAAACGCGCTATTTTGCTCTTGACCATCGAAAGAATTGCTTTTGCAGCTGCAGATCCGACCTCTTTGGCGATACCGATAATAACAGCCATATAAATTTCAGGCGGGATAACAGGATTTTTGCCGACAATTCGAATGTCAATGTGTTTGCCATGATGCTGCAAATCTTTTCGTAAGCTCCGGACCAAAATGTCCAAATCATCAATGGCTTCAACACGGGAAAAGACAAATGAAAAGCTATAACGATGAAACTGATCAGCATGGAATGAGCCGGATGTGACAGCGACGCGCATTGCCTAGAGTCTAACGAGCGCCCAGCCCGTATTGCGCAAAGAAATATATCTTTTGTTAACTTGTGAGGTTCTGTCGCAAAAGCGCGATATCGCTGTACATTCGTCAACGAGCGCACTAAGTTGCTTAAATTCTGTTTTTAATGACTGGATGATCTTCGTTCGACAAAGTTTGTGTTGTATCTTGGTGAACTTTCAATGCAACCACGTTAAATTGTGAGCCGATACCTGGGCCGATTTCATTTCAGTTCTTAAGAGGTACTCCTAATGCGTGTTGATCTCAGCGAAGAGTTCCAACAGCTTTGGCGTTCGAACGACCCGAAAAAGCGCGGACATACTTTCGAGAAGTTATTCTGCCGCCTTCTCTTTAAGAGTGGCTTCGAGGATATTAAGCGAGATCCAGCGACCGCCAGGCCGAGGCAGACCGACCTAATCGCAACATATGGCCGCGAGACATTTCTTTTTGAAATGAAATGGAAAGGCCGGAAAATTGATATTGAGGCTATGGGACAAATTAAGGACCGGCTCGGGCGAGCCGCAAAGGGGACCATAGGCTGTATTTGCAGTATCTCCGGCTTCACTGAAACTCTGATCAAAGACGTGGAAGCCTGTCGCTCTCAATATGAAATTTTATTATTCAACCCTTTCGAGATTTACAGAATATTCAGTGAACGCCTCGATATAGTGAATCTCATTGAGCGCAAGAGGCGGGCGCTGAAGCACGACGGAATAATGTGGTTTTATTCTGAGGATCAACGGGATTCTAAAAGCCGCTATGTTGAGCTCCCTCCGGCCCATGAGTCTTTCGAAGGTGCGCGTGCCTCACTTCACATGCGCCTTGAAAGCGAGCACATTAGCGACCTTCTGTTTGTTAGGACGCCACTAATTTTCAATGAATATCTTTGGGCGTTTAGTCTCCGCCTCAGACTCGCTTCGGCTCGCGTGGACGACTTACGTGAATTGTTTTTCGCGGCTGAAAATTATTTGGGGTTACAGGGCACGGGCACTTTCAGTATCCGACAAAGAGAGGCCGGGTGGTACGGTCTCGGCAGCGGTAATTTTTTGAACGAGGTATCGCGATATCGCCAGCGATACAAAGGCTTTAAAGGAGCAATTCACCATTCAGAAGAGCTCGCTTTTTTCGACGAATTACAAAACGGCGGGATTTTTCTGCTTACAGCTCGCCAATCCATGACGCGGGAAGGGCAGATTCACTCTGGGGAGGTTGTTGTTAGGCTTCCAGGATTGCCATCCGACATGGAACTCTACAATCGGTTCCTCCGCTCCGTCACAACCTACAATTCACTTTTTACCCCCGAGCGACCGATCGAGGGAGGTCACAGCCGCATCCTTCCAACTATTCGCATAGAACCGGCGGATGTAATAACTCTGATCCGTTCCAAAGAACTTAGGCATGATGGCATTTCCGGTGCAGTCGTGAGAAATCCCTTTTTCGGAAATCCCAATAAAATTTCGAAAATTTTGAAAGGAGACGAAGCGCTAGCATTTTCGGAGCCAGAATATCTGATTTGTCGGCTGGACGATTGGTTGGACGCTGGCGATGAAGTGGATTACCTAATGCTCACTGGTTTGGACGTTGTAAATTTGGGCGAAGCTGTTCTCATGCATCCTCGCTGCACCTGGGGAAACGTGACAAAACATGGGCGGCAGCAACCTAGAGATAGCCTCGAGAGTTTGGGGGCTGAATGGAACGAGCGCGAGCGTATGGTTAAGCGTATTAAACACGCCAGCGAACGAAGAAACCTGTCTCCCAAAAGATAGCTGTAGAAGCCTAAACGGTATCTCCGCTGATAATCGCTGGCCAAAATGATGAAAATTTCGTCACTGCAGCGATGGTTCGTCTACTACAGTGTTTGAAATTTAATGCGATCAGGAAGACACAGGGGTGACAAAATCATCGCGCATCTTAAAGCTAGCAGATGAACCAAGCTCAACTAGGAGATCAAGCAATGAAAGAACAGAATCACGCAGTTCTGGCTTTTGCTTTAGTTCTAATGGCTTCGGATAAACATATCGCTGGAGGATCACTTCCAACATGAACCTCGTATTCGAGTTCCCCAGAAACTGCCTAGAATCACCAGATATGAGTTTTTTCGCGATACGAATAAACGCTTCAGGTAACGACTGTTCTCCAACGTGATAGAGAAATCGAACGTAAGCGTCAAGCAGCACGGAGGATGGCGGCAACTCATCGAATAACGCATGTAAATGATGAGCATATCCTTCAAGGCTACGCCAGTGCCGTACCTCTTCTTTCCACATCGTACCCAGAAAAAGAGAGTTGATTACTTCAGAACCTGTTGAGTATCTGTCATCAACATGCGGGAGCCAGGATGCACTTTTGGCACGGTCTGCAAACCACGTCCAAATAGTCCAAAATTGCTTGGTATTCGGTTCGCGATCTTCAACAAGAAGTAGCCCTTCAATAAAGTCATGTAGTTCGCGTGGGGGATTGTGTACCGCTTGGAGAAACGGCTGTAATGTAGCCTTCGCCATATCAAGAGGGGCACGCATAGCAAATTGCTCAATCAAGCGCGCCAAGCTGCTCTCCGCCTCATAGTCCCTTTGTCCCCTCTCTGACCGTTCATTTTTTTGAGCCCACCACTGGGCTAGAGCTTTTGCCGCTCGAGCAAAAGCTTTGCCAGCTAAGGGCTCCGTTGGCTCTTTCCCGAGAATCGCTAAAATGCGGTTTTGAGCCCTAACACCGTGCCAGTCATCAATGACGAGCTGATCATACGCATCCTCGCTGAGCGCAGATCCTTCCAAAAACAACTGACGGACACGGTTAGCCACTTCAGCGATAATATCCTCGTACTGGCGACGCGCGTCATAGGGCTTCCCATTTTCCGCAGCCAGGGCCGATCCGATCATCCGTGCTTCCATTGCAATGATGTATACGGATCGACATGCTAGTTCCCGGTTGTTCGGCCAGAGCTCCGAAGCGCCCCAGGTCGCATACCAGCTAACCTCTTCCACTGGATGGGTTAGCGCTGCCACGAATGCTTCCTTAACTCTGCCCTGCAATTTGTTGGGCAGATTCTTTGTTATCAGAACCGACATTGCCCACGCACAAGCCCGATCTGATGACATCTCGAACCGCTGAACAGTTGCCATGCGATTCCACGTATTTGCAGTCGCGAGCACGGATGAGCAAATTTGCTCGACGCACCACAGCTTCTCATCATCAGACAAGTCCTGCCAGTGATCTCTTACGCTTACTGCAGCGACAATGGCAGGAGCACCCGCAGACACATCTCCCATCGGGTCCGTCGTTGCCATATTCTCGAATGCCATACCAGACCGGAGCTTCTCTCTCCATTCGTCCGGACCTGACGGTTCAATTTCCCTCTTAAATACTTTTAAGCCCCACATCAAAAGCCCGATCCTGTTTTGCGTTCGTGCAAATTGCGGACCACTTCGGTCGACCATTTCCTGGAGATCCGATTCGGGAGCCTTAAGTTCCAGACGGATATAATCCTTCTCGTGGGTATCTTCTGGCGCTGCCGTGTCTTCAGCAACTGTATAACCACGCAAATCCATACGATGGAGCGCAAGCCTCCAAAGCCTGTCATCATCATTCTGAACAGACAAATTGGCTATGGTTTGGCGATGGTTATCGAGAATCTTCTGGACGCGTTCTGCGAAATGCGTGAACTGCAACTGCGTGATCGCAAATTCAAGATCCTGTCGACGATGAGGCCACTTATCCGCTTCGTCGCGTTCCGATTGATAGAGCCTGTTTTCGGCGTTACGATGTGCCAGCAGATTTCCGAATATTTCAGTCACTCCACGCGACTCGGTCGCAAGGCGATGCCGGTCCATCATTACATACTCTCTGGCTGTTAAGAGCGTCAGCAGCGATTCTCCGCATTGGAACGGAAATGCTGTGGTCACGCTCGCTACTACCGCTATGATCGCACTGTTGTCGCTTTTGGCGAGAAGGTCAACAAGGATGGCATCTAACCTTTTTGGCGCTTGCCTCGCGAGTTCATAAAGCCAACGTTCAAGTGCCATCAGATATGATTGAAGAACATCCGGGCCGACTGAGGTGCCTCTATATAAATTCCACAAACGGCCGTTACACCACTGTTTCTTCAAGGTGCTGTCAGGCAATCTCAATTCCACTTCAAATGCTGGTTCCAGTCTGTCGCTTACTCGCGGGTGCGCATACCACTCTGCAACATGATTGAACACGCCGATGATGAACTCGAGTGCTATACGCGGATGCTGACGAAGGAGTGGCAGCATCGGCGTACGATAAGCACTGGCTGGGAAATAGCCATGGCTCAGGTGTGGCTTTATCCCAAAATGTATCTCCAATTCAATCGACACTGTCCATGAGCGTTCCTGGCGCAAATCTTTTTCTCGGCACAAAAGGTGCTTCCGCAATGCAGCGACCAAGACCTCAGGCACGTCCCTGGCTGCGGGGAGACCTTCATAGGCTGGTCCCGCAAACACGATCTGCTGCAACTCTTCGGCAGCCCTGATCCGAGGCTGCCGTGATCTTGGCGAGATGAGCAGGAGTGCCCCGAATTCATCTTGATTGCTGTTTGGTATCTTCGCGATGACTTGCAACGTGCGCTTCCGTTCTTCTGCATGCGAGTAATCATCAAAGGTAGCCAACAGCGCATATGCTAAGGCAGCGGCGGCTGGAGCGCCGTCCGGATAAGGTAACTGCGCTGAAACCGTCTTCGCCCAATCCTCTATTAGTCCAAGAATAAGGAGCGAATCGTCCAGATCGTACTCAGCCCATCCACTCTGTATTAGAGAGAGAAGTGCAGCCCACACAGACCCTTCAGGGACATTAAACAGTGCGGCCTTCCCCGGAAGCCAAGCGGGAGTTGTAACGCATCCAACTCGCACGAGATGGAGAACGCGTTTCAACAATTGCTTGTCACCGGACAGTAATTCGTCACGATTATTTTCGATGAGTGCTGGTGCCGATATCGAACGCAATAGGGCAACGAGCGTATCGTCTCTAAAACTGGCAGGCACACCAGATTCTTGTACAGCGCTTCGGAAGAATGCTTCAGCAGCTGAAGGAGTGGATTCGAGGAGCTCCGCAATCCACTTTCGAAAAGCCCGCCTTAATGCGGGATGAACTCCTAGTACCTGTGAAAATTTCTTAAAGTCTCCACCAAACTCCGCATACCGATCATCGATCCACTTTAGAATTGCCCAATCTTCAAGCACATCATGAGATGGAGCAATGAGGATCTCCGACTTCTCTGATCGGACCACAAGGGAATCAACGCGAAGACTATTCACCGCATCAAGATCAAGACCTGCGGCAGAAGCGTACATACTCAATGCGCGAGCGCGTCGAAGAGCAATCTCAGAGAATGCCGCATCGCGTCTACCCGGCATTCCCGCCCCGCTGCGATGGTCGGCACGCACGATTTCCCGCCAGAAAAGGTCCCTGAACTCGCGCTCGCTCTTGGGCAAGGGAAGAATGGGTGACCAGTTTATTAGCAAAGCCTTGTCAAGGATATATGGATTGCGGAGGATCTTACGCAAATTGGGGCTACTAAGCGGCAACGCAAGGCCTGGATGTGCCGTCTGAACTTCCGATAATTCAACATCCGTGAGCGGAGGCACATGAATAACTTCGTTGCCCATGTTGATATCCCGCAAGAAAGCAGCACGGACAAGATCCGTGGAGTAGTCGCGGCATGTAAGAATGAGTCGAAATGTGTCATCACTGCCAGCCATTCTAAGTAAATCGGCGAAGGCATCGCGAGTGGATTTTTCAAGCAGGCGCTCGACACTCTCAATGAGCACAACTTTTCGTTGTTGTCCGGCCAACACACTAGTAAGAATGGCGGCACGGCCTGGAATGTGGCCCAAAGTTAATGTAGTGTCCAAGTGCGGCTGCGCGAACTCCTCAGCGCGAAAGCTAAAGCTAAAATGATCACTGGAAAGCACGTTAACAACGTCTTTGGCCACGGCTGACTTCCCCATTCCGGCTGGGCCTGACAAGACTACTACTCGGGAATTCTCAAGAGCTGCGAGAGCCTGCTGAACCAAGCCTGCCCGCTGCAAATGCAGACCTTCACCAATGGTGGATCCGATCCCAGCAACAACCATTGCGCTATGCTGGCGTAGCGCAACAAGCATGGGATGTTCCACTCCGCACATGCCGTGCCTCTGCTTCAATAATGCAGGAAGATTTGCTCTTGTGAACGATTTAGCCACAGGCGCTGCTTCTGCTGCGATTGAAAGCAATTCATTCCATGTTTGTCTGGCTGCATCTTCTTTGTCGTCGAGAACGGCTGTATAGCTAAGCAGGCTTTTGATCGCGGCTTCCCCCTGTCGGGTTCCGGTCGACAGGTCGAGGCTCAAAACCTGGATGATCTTCAGAAACGGCAAAATCTCCCCGGCCTTTACGTCACGGCCCTCCGCGCCCGAGATGATCGTGGCAACCTCGCCGCAATAGCGAATCGCCGTAGAACTCAGGAACCCTGCGGTGCTCAGGCGGTGCTCAAAATCCTCAGCGTTTTGTGCCGCCCGCGCGCATTCCAGCAAACTTCCGAAATGCTGCAAAAGGGTGTTCGTGCCAAGCTGAGTTATGATCGCGAGGCGATCGGTCGCTGACGAAAACAGAACAGGGTTTTTGAAATCGGCCCAGAAGTCGAGAATTGTATCTTTGCAATCTTCATCGCTCGAACTGATGGTAAAAGTACGTTTAATTTGCCCGGCAAGCTTGCGTATTGCACCGCCGCTGCTCCTGCCGACCACTAAAATATCATCAGTGTGCCAGCCAAGATGTTCTGTCTGGAAATGCAGTTGATCGACGCTGCAGTCGATCAGAATTGGGGGGATTGCACCAACAAGCAACTGCGCTAACCAATATGCTCCAACGGAACTCTCGAAGACGCTTCCTGCACCGCCAGTCGCAGCCGGACTCGATACCGAGGCTGCTTTGACCGTTGTGCTTTCAGTATTCGGTGTACCTTCAGATATACCCGAGTCAGACACTGCATCTCCAGCTTTTTACAATGATACGAATATTTTTAGTTTAAAGGGCAATTGAGCGTTTAGATGTTGATCTTTGAGGCTTTCGCAGCCTCAATTTCGCCTACAGCAGTGAGGGCGGCAAACCAGAAATTGATTGTAAGTGATTGAAAATGATGGTCGGGGAGAGAGGATTTGAACCTCCGACCCCCTGGTCCCGAACCAGAGACCAATGCTTATTGAAGTCTGTTGAAATTTGAGGTTTTTAAGCGATTGATATTGAACCTGTTGCCCGCCGCTTGTTGAACGCTGTTGCGATTTATTGAAGCCGGAGGCTTTTAAAGCACAAAATCGTCTACATCAGAAGTATTGAACCCCTCCGTTTAGACAAATTTTTTTTCGACACTTGGCTGCGTTTGTTGAGTCGGGATCCTTTAAATGCGACGAGTGATCTAATGTGCATGAAGCTTAGTGCAAAGACCACTGACTCTACAACTCACCGATTTTTGTCCAAGCGACCAGCCGCTGCTGAACGAGGATTCTCCCTTCGCAGGCACAAGTTGTTGGGCGCTCGCCATACCTGCTATTCACAAGCGAAGTGCCGTTTGATTCGCGATTCTGCAGGTGCAGTCCGACGATCGCATTCACGCTCGTGGCGCTTCCTCGTAGTTTGGGACATAATTTAGAACTTAGAATGAGTCGAGGGTTCCTTTCAAAGTTGGACGCTGTAGCATCGCCGGTGATGCTGGCGCTTCGTGCAGCCCGGCGAGCAGTTCGTCCAGTTGCGCATTGCAAGGTCGGCGGACTCACCATTGCTATCCGCATCTCGACGCCGAATGAACACTATCGTGCGGACACCTACGCCACCAAGGAACCCGAAACAATAGAGTGGCTGCGCAAAAATCTGCGCGTTGGCGATGTCTTCTACGACGTTGGCGCTAATATCGGCCTCTATTCCCTCTATGCCGCCAAGCTTCGACCCGGCTGCCGTATTTTTGCCTTTGAGCCAGAGAGCCACAACTTTGGAAACCTCTGTGGAAACCTCCTGCTCAATCGAGTAGAGAATGTCACGCCCTGCTTCTTCCCGCTCTCCAACCATGAAGCCTTCGCACCATTTTATGTCTACGATTTGCGGCCGGGTGGAGCACTCCATTCGCTCGGACGACCGAGCCCCCTTCGCGATGGGCCACCGTTGCTGAAGACGGGGGCGGTGGCGGCCACCATTGATGCACTTGTTTCACGTCACGGATTGCCGTCACCTGATCTCCTCAAACTCGACGTGGACGGTAATGAGGAACAGATCCTCGAAGGTGCTGCTGCCGTGCTCGCTTCCGGTTCGTTGCGCTCTATTCTCGTGGAAGTGACTTGGTCGGATGAGCCCAAGCCTACTCTCACCTGGGCCGAATCTATGCTTTCTTCCTATGGCTATCACCTCAAAAGAAAAAGCGACTGGAGCATCGAACTCGGCGAACAGCGGTCCGCCAACTTCATCTTCGTGCGGTAAACTGGCCTGATGCGCTCGTAGCATACACGCGTTCCATTTTGGGTCAGCACGTGTCCCATTTTGGGCCAGCAAAAAGAATGAGGGCCAGATGATCGAATATCCACTCGCCTATGGCCAACAAGCTTTGTGGTTCGTACATCAGTTGGACCGTTCGAGCGCGGCTTACAACGTTCATGTCGCGTTCCGAATCCACTCGCCACTCGACATCGAGGCGTTACGGTCTGCCTTCCAGAAGATCGTTGATCGCCATGCTCCCTTGCGCAGCACGTTTGCCGAACGGGGCGGCGTTCCTTTCCAGCGCGTCGCGGAGAAAACGGAAGTCGCGTTTTCTGTTCACGATGCAGGAGCTCTCGATACTATTGCGCTGCGCCGGCGACTTCTGGAAGAGGTGCACCGGCCTTTTGATCTGGAGCACGGCCCTGTCTTTCGCGTGGCTCTCTTCAAAAAACAAAATGCACACGATCTTATCGTCACGGTCCACCATGTGGTGGTTGACTTGTGGTCCACGATCATCATCCTTGAAGAGCTTGCCGCCTACTACTCGGGCACAACAACTCCTGAAACACTCGCTCTTGAGTACCGCGACTATGTGTGCTGGCAAAGGGACATGCTCCAAGGCTACGATGGTGAGCGTCTCTTTCAGTACTGGGGCGACACGCTCCGCGGTGACCTACCCCTTCTCGAGCTGCCACTTGACCATCCGCGCCCACCGGTGCAGACATTTCGTGGACACTCGCGACGTTTTCTCATTGATACACACATCCACACAGGCCTGCGCTTGCTCGCACGCGAGGAAAGCAGCTCACAGTTCGCAGTGCTGGTTGCTGCGTTTCAGACTTTTCTTCACAGGCTCACCGGGCAAGACGAGGTGCTGATCGGCGCTCCCACTGCTGCCCGCAGCCGGCCGGAGTGGGACGCATTGGTCGGACACTTCACCAATCCGGTTATCATGCGCGCCAACTTCAGTGACGATCCAACCTTTCGCGAGCTATGCCGGCGCGCGGGCGCCTCAGTGGTCGGTGCGATTGAGCACCAGGACTTTCCTTTTCCTTTACTGGTTGAGCGGCTCCAGATAGTACGTGATCCCTCGCGCTCGCCACTCTTCCAGGCGATGATTTCCTTTGAACGGCCGCACCGTGCCGAAGCCCGAAATTCGCCCGCATTTGTCGTCAACGGTGAGCCTGTGCGGCGACTCCTTGGGCAGCTTGAAATCGAGCCAATACCTTTGCTGAACAACAGTTCCCAGTTTGATCTCACTTTAGCTTTGCGTGAATCAGACGGAAATCTGTTTGCGACGCTGGAATACAACACCGATTTATTCAATGACTCGACGATTGATCGCTGGATCGACAATTTCCTCGTTCTCCTGGAGAGTGCGACCAGCGATCCACACATGGCCGTTTCAGCGCTGCCGCTGGTTAAGACAGAGGATTTGGTTCGGCTGGCGCGGCCTTCAGAGTCGCGAAGTAGCTCACTGAACTCTGCTCATCTCGTGGGCAAAGCGATCGCGGAAACGTCGTGCCGCCAGCCCAATGCAGTCGCGGTCATTGATGGACGGCGATCGCTGTCATACAGCGAACTTCGCGGCCAGGTTGAAAATCTCGCCGGCCGGCTTTGCGGCCTTGGGCTTGGGCTCGATGATGTAGTTGGCCTGTTTGCAGAACGTTCTGTAGATGCGGTGGTGATGATGCTCGCCATCCTGGAAGCAGGTGCGGCGTGGCTGCCTCTTGATCCGTCATTGCCGAAGACGCGGCTCAATGCGTTAGTGGAAGATGCCAAGCCCAGGTTCGTACTTGCTCCCGGCTCTCTGATTGGGCAAGCGCCGGGACGAGCTATTTCGCTGGACATTGAAGCTCCAATCATTCCTCCTTCGGGCTCATGCGGCGATGCGCCTGCGTATGTCATGCACACTTCCGGATCGACGGGCAAGCCCAAGGGCGTAGTCATTCCGAACCGCGCACTCGCAAATCATGCCGTTGCGGCCGCGGCCCGTTACGAGCTTGCGCCCGGCGATCGCGTGTTGCACTTCGCCTCGCTGGCGTTTGATGTCGGCATCGAAGAGATTTTCCCGGCGCTGCTGGCTGGCGCGACGGTCGTGGTGCGACGGCCAGGCGACGTGCCGACCATTACAGAATTTGATACGCTCCTGCGCGAGCAGCGCATCACCACGGTGAATCTGCCGGCCTCGTACTGGCATGAATGGGTTGCGGAGATCGACCGCGGTCGGGTCGAGATCCCGCCGCATCTCAGGCTCGTGGTGGTTGGCAGCGAACGCCTCCTTCCTGCCTTGTTGTCAGCTTGGGTCCAGAATGTTGGCTCGCGGGTTCGTCTCCTTAACGCGTATGGCACGACTGAAACCACTATCACTTCCACGGTCTACGACGCGGGCGCGAGTGTCAATCGAGACGCTGTCGATGTCGCGATTGGCAAGCCGCTCGAGGGTGTGCGGGTGTACGTGGTTGACAGCCAGATGCAGCTTCTGCCGGTTGGCATCCCCGGTGAGGCGCTGATCGGAGGCGCGAGCATTGCGCTGGGCTATCTCAATCAGCCGGGCGAGACTGCGGAGCGATTCATTCCTGATCCTTTCCAGAAAAGCCCCGGCGCGCGCTGCTATCGAACCGGTGACCGGATGCGCTGGAGGCCAGATGGCAATCTCGAATTTCTCGGGCGGCTCGATGAGCAGATCAAAATCCGTGGTTTTCGCGTCGAGCCTAATGAAGTCGAAGCGGCTTTGCGTCGTCATCCCGTGGTGACCGACGCAGCAGTGATCGCGCATAAAGTCGAAGACAGGGTACTGCTGACGGCATTTATTACGCCAACGGAAATTGATGTTGAGCATCTGAAAAGCTTCCTTACCGAGCGCCTGCCGAATTATTTAGTGCCATCAATATTCGTTCCTTTACCCGCGCTGCCGAGAATGGCCAGCGGCAAGATCGATCGCCGGGCGTTGCCGTCGCTGGGTGAAGGAGCGGCATCGACGCCCCGTACTGAACGGTCTGTGGGCACTCGCGCAGAGATCGCGTTATGCCGCATCTGGTCGGAAGTCCTCGCTGTTCCGAACGTAGGCGTTAACGACAATTTCTTTGCGCTGGGCGGCGATTCGATCCTTGCCATTCAGGTAATCGCCCGCGCACGGCAAGAAGGACTCCGGCTTACGGTGCAGCAGTTCCTCCGTAATCCAAATGTCTCGGCGCTCGCGGCGCTAGCTGAAGAGGCGGGGATTGCACTAGCCGAACAGGGGCCGGTGGTGGGAGAGGCCACACTCACGCCCATTCAGCGGTGGTTCGTGGAACAAGCCTCTCCGGATCCGCACCATGACAATCAGGCAGTGCTGCTCGAATTGCGCGAGCCACCGAACATCCACGCCCTCGAAGCCGCCATCGGGCAGTTGATGGAACACCATGACGCGCTTAGGCTGCGCCTCATTGGCGACAAGCAGCGGTTCGTCGCGCCCCAAGGACCTGTGCCATTTGAGCAGGTAGTGCTTGGCGGCGATGTTCTTGAAGATGCAGCCGCGCGCGTGCAGACTAGCCTGGACCTTGTAACGGGTCCGGTCTTTCGCGCGGTACTCTTCGAAGATCCCGGGGCCCAGCCTTGTCTCCTGCTCTGCGCACATCACCTGGCGATTGATGGCGTATCGTGGCGAATTCTCCTCGAGGATTTGGCAACTGCATATCAGAGTCAGAGCTCGGGAGGAAGCGCTGTCCTGCCGCCCAAAACTACATCCTTCAAATGCTGGGCTGAACGGCTCTTTGAGTACGCTCAGTCGAAGCAGTTGCACGCCGAAGCCGAACGCTGGCTCGACACCCGCCTTCTGGCAGCTTCCCATGCTCCCACTGATCCGGGGCTCGAAGGCGAGGCACAATCGGTGGTAGCGACCCTGTCTTCAGC
>Ga0157369_10002697_pt1 | contig 21168 bp, 21 predicted proteins | sample C25metaG_FD_113461 | JGI IMG/M metagenome (GOLD analysis project Ga0157369, IMG submission 113461) | Corn rhizosphere microbial communities from Kellogg Biological Station, Michigan, USA - C2-5 metaG | ecosystem: Host-associated > Plants > Roots > Rhizosphere > Soil | place: USA: Michigan...
GGGACGAAGCCCTCGATGTTCGCGTAGTCGACGAAGAACTTCACCGAGTTCCAGAGCGTCAACAGCTTGCGCTTGACCTCGTGCGCCGGCCCGAAACCGAACCACAGATCCTGGTTCGGCGGCTGCTGACAGTACTGCCAGCGCATCACGTCGGCGCCCATCTGCTCGAACGCATCCTCGGCCGCGATCATGTTCCCCCACGAGCCGTGCATCTCACGGCCCGTCTCGTCGAACATCTTCTCGTAGCCGAGCACCCGCTTGAACGGGGCGCGCCCGATCAGCGCGACCGACATGAAGAGCTGCGAGTAGAACCAGAGGCGGATCTGCTCGCGCATCTCGGTCACCCAGTCGGCAGGGAACCACTTCTCCCAATAGGCGTGGTCGGGCAGGTCGGCCTTCGTCAGCCCCTTGGCGGCTCCGGTCGCATAGCCCTCGTCGATCCACTCCGGGTTCTGCCAGCCGAGGGTCGAGAACGGGACGATCCCGGCGTCGAGCCAGACGTCGCCGACCTCGGGGATGCGCGCCACCGGCTCGCCGCAGGCCTCGCAGCGAATCGGCACGCGGTCGATCCACGGCCGGCGCAGCTCCTCGAGCTGGTCCATCCCCTCGAGCGCGCGCTCCGCCAGCTCGGCCTTCGAGCCGATCAGCGTCGTGTGCCCGCACGCGCACGGGTAGATCGGCAGGGGCAGGCCGTAGTAGCGGCGGCGCGAGATGTTCCAGTCGCCCATGTTGCGCAGCCAGTCCTCCATGCGCTTCTCGAAGTACGCGGGCACCCACTCGACCTCCGCGTTCGCCTCGATCAGCTTCGGACGCAGCTCGTCGACCGAGATGAACCAGTCGTCGGCGATCCGGAAGATCAACGGGGTGTGGCAGCGCCAGCACTCGGGATACCGGTGCTCGTAGAGACCGGCTTCGACGAGCCTTCCGCTCTCCTCGAGCCGGCCGATGATCTGCTCGGCCGCCTCCACCGTGGAGGTGCCGTGCAGCCAGCCGTAGTTGTCGTAGAACCGGCCGGCCTCGTCGACCGGCGTGAGCACGGGCAGGTCGTGCACGCGCGCGAGCTCGAAGTCCTCGCCACCGCATCCCGGCGCGATGTGGACGATCCCCGTGCCCTCGTCCATCGCCACGTCGTCCCACGGGATCACGCGGTGCTCGACGGTTGCGCCAGGGGCCAGATCGTCGAACGGCCCCTCGTAGCGCCACCCGACCAGCTCTGAGCCCCGGCGCGTCTCGGCGAACTGCTCGTCGGGGTAGCGCGGTGCGGCGACCCACTCGCCGTTCGACCGACGACCGTAGTCCTCGTTCGGATTGACTGCCGCGGCGACGTTCGCCGGAAGCGTCCACGGCGTCGTCGTCCAGATCACGATCGACTCGCCCGGACGGTCGAGCAAGGGGAAGCGGACGTAGAGCGACGGGTCGGCGCGGTCGACGTAGCTGCCGGTCAGCTCGTGCTGCGAGATCGACGTGCCGCAGCGGGGACACCACTCGGTCGAGCGATGGCCGGCGTAGAGCCAGCCCCGCTCGTGCACCGTCTTGAGAAAGCGCCAGATGTACTCGATGTTGGTGTCGCTGAAGGTGAAGTAGTCGTTGCCCCAGTCCATCCACTGGCCGAGGCGCTTGCAGCCACGGGTGATCTCCTCCGACGACCAGACGACGACGTCACGGCACTTGCGCGCGAACGCCTCGAGTCCGTACTCCTCGATCTCGGGCTTCGAGTTGAGGCCGAGCTCGCGCTCGACGCCCACCTCGATCCAGAGCCCCTGGCAGTCGAATCCGTTCTGGTACCGCTGGTCGAAGCCGCGCAGCGCCTTGTAGCGCTGGAAGACGTCCTTCAGCGTCCGGCCCCAGGCCGTGTGCACCCCGAGCGACTTGTTGGCCGTCACCGGCCCGTCGACGAACGACCAGTGCGCACCACCCCTGTTCCGCTCGCGCAGACGCGCAAAGATGTCCTCGCGCTCCCACCACTCGAGGATCTCCAGCTCGAGCGTGGGATGATCCGGCTTGTCCGGCAGCGGCGTGAACATCTTTCGATCGTACCGAGCGGGAACAAATGCCCCATCCCAGCCGTTTGAATCGTTTGTAGGTCGACCCGAAAGGAATCAACGAATGGCAACCAGCGCAACAAGCGAGACGTTCGAGTCCGAGGTCCTGAAGAGCGACGGCAAGGTGATCGTCGACTTCTGGGCGGAGTGGTGCGGTCCGTGCCACGCCGTCGCACCTGTCCTCGACCGGATCGCGGACGAGCACAAGGTGAAGCTCGTGAAGGTGAACATCGACGAGCACCAGGATCTCGCGCAGCGCTACGGCGTCGCGTCGATTCCGTTCATGGTGCTATTCGAGGACGGCAAGCCGCAGGCCTCTGCGGTGGGAGCGATGCCGAAGGGCTCGCTCGAGAAGGCTCTGGGGCTGGCGGAGGCGTAAGAGCTCTCCGCCTCCACCCCCTCCTCTACCTGGACGGGTCGTCGAGGAACGACAGGAATGCGAGGTGCTTGGCGAGGTAGTCCTCGAGTTCGCGCACGCCGCCGCCCGTCCACTCCTCGAACCACGTCTCGGAGAGATCGTCCTCGATCAGATGCAGCGTGCCGTCGGCCACGACGGTCATGTTCCCATACGGCGCCGGATGGCGCTCTCGGAAAGAGACGTGCTGCTATGTCTGCTCGTGCCGCGCCGCCCAGGCGCGTAATACGAGCGTCTGGCCGGGGAAAGCCATCTCGCCGGGCAACTCGTCCGCTCCGAACCAGCGCAGCTCGTCGACGTCGTCGGCCGGCTCCGGTTCGCCTTCGCCGCGCACGATCCAGGTGACCGAGAAAACGTGGCGGCCGTCGTAGGGTTCGATGTCGATCCGCATCAGCTCGAGCGGCTCGACCTGCAAGCCGGTCTCTTCGAGGAACTCCCGCCGCAGGCCGTCGGCGGGAGTCTCCGTCTCGTTCAGGAAGCCGCCGGGAAGATCCCAGTGGCCGCGCCGCGGCTCGTTGGCGCGGCGGGCAAGCAAGACGCGCCCGTCCCGTTCGAGGATCCCCTGCACGCCCGGGATCGAGTTGGCCCAGTAGCGCGCGCCGCAGGCCGGGCAGGACAGGTGGTCGCCGGCCGGAGCCAGCTCGTTGCCGCAGGCGGGGCAGAACCGCCAGGTGTCGAGCGCTCCCACACCGCCCATCCTAGGAGGCGCCGACGCAGACATGTCCCGGGGACAGGCCCCGGGACTACGCCACCTCGGACAGGACCGCGTCGGCCAGGCGTGGCCACGCGTCCTTCGCCCAGTCGCCGAAGGCCAGGTCGGTGAGGCAGGCGAGCGCGAGGCCGGCGTCGGGGTCGACCCAGAGGAACGTGCCGCTGCGGCCGAAGTGGCCGAAGGTGCGGGGCGAGTTCCGTGCGCCGGTCCAGTGCGGCGACTTGCCGTCGCGCAACTCGAGCCCGAGCCCCCAGTCGTTCGGCTGCTGACGGCCGAACCCGGGCAGCACGCCGTCGAGGCCCGGAAACTGCACGCTTCGCGCCTCGGCAAGCGTCTCCGCGGCAATCCGATGCGGTTCCTGCAGCTCGCGCGCCAGCGCGAGCAGGTCACCGATGCTGCCGCTGACGCCCGACCCGGCCGATCCCTCCAGGCGCATGCCCGTACCGGCCCAGACGTCCGCGAAGTACGTGTCGAAGGGCATCTCGGCGCGCTCGGCAACCAGGTCCGCGGCAACGTCGAAGCCGTAGTTGGAGTAGATGCGCCTCCGCCCCGGCCGGGAGATCGGGGCGCCGGGGTCGAATGGCAGCCCCGAGGCGTGCGCGAGGAGATGGCGGAAGGTCGAGCCCTCGGGGCCGGCCGGCTCGTCGAGGTCGACCAGCCCCTCCTCGGCCGCAACCAGCATCGCCACCGCGGTGGCGGGCTTCGACACCGAGGCCCACGGGAAAGCACGCCCGGCATCGCCGTGGGTCGCCTCCACCGATCCGGACACGCCGACCGCGACGCTGTCACAGGGCCAGCCGTCGACCTGGCGGAGCGCATCCACGAACGGCGACACTAGCTTGTGCATCCCATGAAGCAGCACATCTCCTCGGGCACCGCTTTTGAACGGCGTGTCGGCTACTCGCGCGCCGTCCGCATCGACGACCGCGTCTGGGTGTCGGGCACCGCACCGATCATGGTGGACGACGCCGATCCGCCGGCAGGAGCGTATGAGCAGGCACGGGTCTGCCTGGCGACGATCGAACGCGCGCTCGTCGAGGCCGGCGCCTCGCTCGACGACGTCGTGCGCACCCGCATCTACGTCACCGACGCGTCGCTGATCGACGAGGTCGGCCGCGCGCACGGCGAGGCATTCGCGACGGCACGACCGGCGACGACAGGCATCGTCACGCAGCTGCTCGATCCGCGGTGGCTGGTGGAGATCGAGGCGGAAGCGGTGATACTGCAGGTGTGAAGCAGATCTTTCCGCCGTCGATCACGGGTACTGAGGCGGTCAGCCCGGCCGGCGCGGAATCGAGCGTGCTCGACCACCGGTTCGGGACGAGCGACCCGTACACGCTCGGGGTCGAGGAGGAGTACATGCTGCTCGACCCCGACACCTGGGACCTCGTGCAGCACATCGACTCGGTGCTCGCTGCCGTCGAGCACGGCGACCATCAGGACCAGATCCACGCCGAGCTGATGCAGTCGGTGCTCGAGGTGACGACGCCCGTGTGCCGCACTGCCGGCGACGTGATGCGCTCGCTCTCGCAGCTGCGCGGGTACGTGACCGAGATCGCGCGCTCCCAGGGCTGCCGCTTCGGGTCGGCCGGCACGCATCCGTTCAGCCTCTTCGAGCGGCAGCGGATCACGGCGCGCGACCGCTACCACCAGCTCGTCGACCAGCTGCAGTACATCGCTCGGCGGGAGCTGATCTTCGGCATGCACATGCACGTCGCCGTCGACGACCCCGAGAAGGTGATCCAGGTGATGAACGGCCTGCTGGTCCACCTGCCGCAGATGCTCGCCCTTTCGGCTTCGTCCCCTTTCTGGCGTGGCGAGCCGACCGGTCTGTCCTCGAGCAGGCAGATGGTGTTCGCCGCGTTCCCGCGCTCCGGCCCGCCGCCGCGCTTCGTCGACTACGCCGACTACGCGGAGGTCGTCGGCCAGCTCGAGCGCACCGGCTGCATCGCCGACTACACGCACATCTGGTGGGACATCCGCCCGCACCCGCGGCTCGGCACGATCGAGATGCGCATCTGCGACGCGGTGACGCGGCTCGAGGATGTCGTCGCGATTGCGGCGTTCTTCCAGGCGATCGTGAAGATGTACTGCGAGCAGTTCGAGGCCGGCCGGGAGATCCCCAGCTGGCACCGCATGCTGACGACCGAGAACAAGTGGTTGGCTGCGCGCTACGGGCTCGAGGCGCCGCTCATGGACCTGGCGACCGGCCGCCGGAACCGGGTGCCGGTGGCGCAGCTGATCCGCCGGACGCTGCGCGAGGTCGAGCCGCACGCACGCGAGCTCGGCTCGGAGCGCGAGCTCGAAGGCGTGCGCGAGATCCTGGCCCGCGGGAACGGCGCCGACCGGCAGCTCCGCGTCTGGAACGCGAACCGTGACATCGTCGAGGTCGTGCGCGAGATCTCGCTTGCGACCGAGCCGGTACCGAGCACCCTTAGCTGAGCTGCCAGAGCTTCCCGGCCGGCGAATAGCCGAGCGCGACCGCGTGCGCCTTGTCGCGCTGGATCACCTTCCGCTCGGCGAGACCGACGACCGCCACCGTCTCGCCGTCGGCGACCGCGATCTGCCGGCCGTCCGGCGCGAGCGCGGCGCTCGTCGCATTGCCGGCGTTCCAGTACGGCAGGTCGATGCGGAAGGCGTCGCTCACCTTGCGCGAGCGGACGTCGATCGCCACCACCCGCCCGTAGCCGGGGCTGACCGCCCAGAGCTTCGACTGGTCGCGCGACAGCGTCAACGACCAGGAGGTCGCCGAGCCGTAGTCGCCGGTGCCCGGCAGGTCGACGCAGCGCGCCGTCGCGGCGGCGAGGTCGAGCACGTGGATCATCGAGCCGCCGTTCGGGCCGATGTAGAGCGTGAACAGGTAACGGCCGCCGGCGGACGAGAGACGCGAGAACGGCGAGCCCCAGATCGTCGACGACTCGTGCGGATCCTTCAGCGGCGCCGGGTCGAGCCGGGCGGCGCCCACGTGCACGAGCCTCACCTGGTACCCGCCGAGCGGCAGATACTTGATCAGGAAGAGGTTGTCACCGCGCAGCGCGTCGAACGACCACTGCTTGCCCGCCAGTGTGAACGACCGCCGAGCATGCCGCGAGGCGACCAGGAATGTCGTCCCGTTCGGCGAGATCCTCGTCAGCACCGCCCGCGTGCCGTCCTGGGAGACTCCGGCGAGGCTGTATTCGACGTCGGGGAGCGTCACCGTGGCGAGCCGCGTGCCACGGCTCGTGTCGTACCAGACGAGCGTGCTGCCGTCCTGGTGGACGAGCAGCGTGCCGCCGGCCAGGCCGGCGGGCAGCACCCAACGGGTCTTGCCCGTTTCGAGGTCGACGACCGTCACCGGCTTTCCAATCGCGGTGCGGAAGCCGAGCAGGCTCCCGTCTTGGCCGATCGCGAACTGGCTCGGAGCGCAGTTGAGCGGCGAGCAGGCGGCCCCCTGCGCTGCGCCCGGCAGCGCAGCTGTGATGACGGCGGAGGCAGCGACGAGGACGAGCGCGAGACGCTTCATGCCATCAGATACGCGTCCGGGACCCCCAGAGGTCCCCGGCGCGTATGGACCTCGTGACCCCTCTGCGTCGTAGAGTCGACGGGTGTCGGCTGAGCGTGCCTGGATCCGTGGTTCCCAGCAAGGGTCGGTCGCGGACCTCGAGCGGCTGTTCCGCGAGCACTGGCCGCGCGCCTACCGAGCCGCCCACCTCGTCACCGGCGACGCCGGTGCGGCCGAGGACATCGCCCAGGAGGCGTTTCTCGCCGCCGTTCGCAACCTCGACCGGTTCGACCGGCGCAGGCCGTTCGCGCCCTGGCTGCACCGGATCGTCATCAACCGCGCGATCGACTGGACACGCGCCCGCAAGCTGCGCGCAGAGGTGCAGCTGGGCGACTATCTCCCCGCGCCCGACGTGCCCGAGCCCGACGGAACTGCGCTCGGCCGGATCGCCGAACTCGCCCCCGAGCAACGCGCGGTCATCGTGCTTCGCTACGTGCTCGAGTACACGCCCGGCGAGATCGCCGAGCTGCTCGACCTCCCGCGGGGCACCGTCAACTCACGACTGCGACGGGGCCTCGATGCGATGAAAGACCTGAGTTGAGCGATTCCGCCGAGCAGCGCACGTGGGATGTCGTCCGCCTCGCCTTCGAGGAGCGGATGCCTGCCCCGCGCCGCAAGCAGCCGAGGGTGAGCCTCGTCCTGGCGGCCGCGGGAGTCGTGGCGGCAGCGATTGTGGTCGCGGCACTCTCGCCGCCGGGCCGCGCGGTAATCGAACGGGTGCGGAAGACGGTCGGCATCGAGCGCGCAGAGCCGGCGCTCTTCTCGCTGCCGGCGCCGGGCCGCCTGCTGGTCGTCTCGGCCGAGGGTGGCGGCGTCTGGCTCGTCCACGACAACGGCTACAAGCGTCGCATCGGCTCGTACGACGACGCGCAGTGGTCGCCACACGGGCTGTTCCTCGCTGCGACGGAGGCGAACGAGCTGGTCGCCCTCGACGCAGCAGGAAACGTGCACTGGTCGCTCGCCCGCCGCGGAGCCCGCTGGCCGCGGTGGGAGGGCTCCCGCACCGACACGCGGATCGCCTACTTCGCCCAGAGCGGCCTCCGCGTCGTCGCAGGCGACGGGACCGGCGACCGTCTGCTCGACGCTCGGGCCGGCGACGTTCCCGTCGCCTGGGATCCTGCGCGGCTGCACACGCTCGCCTACTACTCGGGTGGCGCGATCGTGCTCCGGAACGCCGACACGGGCCGGATCGTCTGGCGCTCCCCGATCGGCGTGCTCCCGACGAAGCTCGAATGGTCGGATGACGGCCGCGAGCTCGCAATCGTCTCCGCGAAGCGCATCGTCGTGCTGAACGCCGCCGGCGGCGCTTTCCGGACGATCACGATGCTCGGCGCCGAGCTCCTGGACGGGACATTCGCGCCGGGGTCGCACCGGCTCGCGGTTGCCACCCGCCTTGCGGGCCGTAGCGAAGTGCGCGTCGTCGACGTCGACCACCCGGGACACGCGACGCTGCTCTTTGCCGGTCCGGGCGTCTTCGGCGACATCGCATGGTCGCCGAACGCGAAGTGGCTGCTCGTCTCCTGGCCAACCGCGAATCAATGGCTCTTCCTGCACGGCAAACAGGTGCGCGCGGTCGCCAACATCGCACAGCAGTTCCCGCGCGCCGACCACCTCGGGCCTGTGCTCCAGGTCGCCGGACGCTGGTGCTGCATGAGCTAATCTCGCGGCATGTTGAGCGTCGGCGATCGAATCCCCGCAGCAACGGTCTTCCTCGGGCCGCACGAACCGGTGACGATCGCCGAGCTCGTCGAGGACGGCCCCAAGCTGCTCTTCTTCTTCCCGTTCGCCTGGTCATCCACCTGCACGAACGAGATGGAGCTCCTGCGCGACCGGAAAGAGGAGTTCGACGCGCTCGGCGTACAGCCGATCGGCGTTTCGCGCGACTCTCCGTGGACGCACATCGCCTGGCGCCAGGTGCTCGACCTCAACTTCGGGCTGCTCTCGGACTGGAACGCCGAGGCCGTGAACGGCTTTGGCATCGCCTACACCCACCGCGGCTTCAACGAGGTGGCCGAGCGCTCGGCGTTCCTGCTCGACGAACAGGGCGTGATCCGTGGCGCCTGGAAATACGACGCAGCCGATATCCCCGATGTCGACGAGCTGCTAGAGGCCTGCCGGACGGGGTTGCATCCCTCCGGTCGGCCCGCCTGAGTTCTCGCGGCAGCCAGGCTGCAGAAGACAAACATCGCCACAGTGGCCGGGCGTCAGACGGTCACATACCCATTGCGTGATACCCGGAGTCGACGTAGAGCGTCGTCCCGGTGACGTTCTTCGCGCCGTCGCCGAGCAGGTACTCGGCGGCCGAGCCGACGTCGTCGGCGTCGACGTGACGGTGCAGCGGCGCGCGCTCCTCGACAATCGCCTCCATCGTCGGGAAGCCGGCGATCGAACGTGCCGCGAGCGTTCGCACCGGGCCTGCCGAGATGGCGTTGACGCGGATGTTCTTCTCTCCGAGATCCCACGCGAGGTACTTGACCGACGCATCGAGCGTCGCCTTCGCCACGCCCATCACGTTGTAGTGCGGCACCGCACGCTCCCCGCCGAGATAGGTCATCGTCACGATCGACCCGCCGCCGGCCGCCTCCATCAGCGGCTCGGCCGCCCGCGTGGCGGCAACGAGCGAATAGGCGCTTACGTCGATCGCCATCCAAAACCGGTCGCGTGGCGTATCCGTGAAGCGGCCCTCGAGATCCTCGGCGGCGGCGAATGCCACCGAATGCACCAGGATGTCGAGCTTCCCGTCGAACACCTCACCCACCTCGCCGAAGACCCGGTCGATCGCCGCGTCGTCACGCACGTCGAGTTCGGTGACGAGGGGGCTCGACACCGTGCCGGCCAGCTCGCGGACGTTCTTCTCGATTCGCTCGCCCTGGAAGGTGAACCCAACCTGCGCGCCTCCGTCGGCCAGACGCTTCGCGATCGCCCACGCAATCGAACGTTTGTTGGCAACACCGAGAACGAGTGCTCGTTTTCCCTGGAACATCGAGCGCCGACTCTATCTCCATTGGCTACGCTGCGGCACCTTGCGTCGCCTCCTCCTTGTCTCGGCGGTCGGCGGGCTGCTGGCGGCGACAACAGCCTCCGCCGCACTCACTCCCGTGCGACGTGGCACCCGTGAGGCGTCCTTCCCGCTCGTCCGCGCCGGCACGATCGCGATTCCGGCAGCGCACGCGCGCGGCCTGACACGCGTGATCGTGCGTCTCGCGCCTCCCCCGCTCGCCGCCTGGAGCTCGGGCCGGACGCTCGCGTTCGCGGCACGCACGCAGCGCCTGGACGTGCACAGCGCCGGTTCGCGGACCTATCTTGCGCACCTCGCCCGGGTACAGGCGACCGCCGCCGCCGAAGTTCGCGCGGCGATCCCGCAGGCGCGTGTCCAGGAGCACTTCTCGATCCTGCTCGACGGCTTCGCCGTGCAGCTGCCGGCCCGCTCGCTGCCGAAGCTCCTCCGCGTGCGCGCGGTCGACAAGATCTATCCAAGCCTCAGCTACTTCTCGACGATGGACAACGGCCCGTCGGTGATCCACGCCACCGACCTCTGGGCCGCCACGGGCAACCAGGGCGCCGGCATGAAGATCGGCGTCGTCGACACCGGCGTCGACCCCACGAGCCCGTTCCTCAACCCGGCCGGGTTCTCGTATCCCGCGGGCTTCCCGAGAGGTGACGTGAAGGAGACGACACCGAAGGTGATCGTCGCGCGCGTCTTCCCCGGCCCCATCCGCGACGCGAAGAGCAACAAGGCGTTCGACAACAGGGAGCCGCATGGAACACACGTCTCCGGCATCGCGGCCGGCGACGAGGGGACGACCGCGCCCGCAGGGCCCGACCACCCGGCAACAGCCAACCTCTCCGGCGTCGCGCCGAAGGCGTGGATCGGCAACTACCGCGTCTTCACGATCCCCACCCCGCTCGGGGACGAGGCGGATACGCCGGAGATCGTCCAGGCCTTCGAGGCCGCCGTGGCTGACGGGATGAACGTGATCAACTTTTCCGGCGGTGGCCCGCAGACCGATCCCGCGAACGACGCGATGTACGAGACGGTGCACAACACCGCGCTCGCCGGAGTCGTCCCCGTGATCGCGGCGGGCAACGACCGCGACGACTACGGCCTCGGCACCGCCGGCTCCCCGGGGAGCGCGCCCGATGCGATCACGGTCGCCGCCGTCTCCAACTCGCACGTGTTTGCTCCCGCGCTGAGCGTGGTCGGCGGCCCGCCGTCGCTGGGCGCCATCCCGATTCAGGAAGGCGGGGCGAAGCTACCGGGTGGCTGGTCGACCCTCGACCAGACCCTCGTTGACGTCTCGAGCGTCATGGGCACCGACGGCAAGCCGGTCGACACTCGCCTCTGCGGTTCCGCGACCGATCCGAACAACGGCCTCGGGACACTGCCGAAGGGGTCGCTCGCGGGGAAGATCGCGCTGATCTCGCGCGGCACCTGCACCTTCATGTCGAAGGCCGAACGCGCACAGAGCGCCGGCGCGGTCGGGATCGTGCTGATCGACAACCGCTTCGGCGAGGCCAACGCGATCCCGATCGCACTGCCGCTGCCGGCCGGGATGATCTCCGACCTCGACGGGCAGCAGCTGCGCGCGTACGCCGCGGCGAACGGCGGTCACGCGACGATCCGCGTCTCGTCGGACATCCGCGAGATCCAGACCGGGCGCAGCGGCGTGGTCACGAGCTTCTCGTCGGCAGGACCGACCGACTTCGGCCACCTGCTCAAGCCCGACATCTCCGCCCCGGGCCTCGATGTCCTTTCGTCGACCCCGCCCGCGACCACCGGCTCGACATTCTCGGTCTTCGCAGGCACGTCGATGGCCACCCCGCACGTGGCGGGTGCCGCCGCGCTGCTCCTGCAAGACCACCCGGGCTGGTCCGTCTGGCAGGTCAAGTCGGCGCTGATGTCGACCGCAGGCCCGGCGTGGGGCAACACGGCGCGCACGCAGGAAGCCTCTGTGCTGCTCGAGGGCGCCGGCCTCGCAAATGTGCTCGCGGCGAACGACCCGAAGCTGTTCACCGACCCGCAGTCCCTCTCGTTCGGCCGGATCGACGTCTCGACGGGCGCGCAGCGCAACTCCATGCTCGTCACCGCCATCGACGCCGGCGACGGTGCGGGCACCTGGTCGGTGTCGATCGCGCCTCAGGCGCAGACGGCAGGCGTCCAGATCGATGTACCTGTACAGGTGACGATCGCCCAGGGGGGAGACGTGGCGATCCCGGTCACCGTGCGCGCGGCCGCGAATGCCGTGACCGGGGAGAACGACGGCTTCGTCGTGCTGAGCTCGGGCGGCGTACAACGGCGCGTGCCCTACGACTTCCTCATCGAGCGTCCCGCGCTTCGCGCGGCGCCCGTGACGAAGCTCAAAAAGCTCCAGACCGGCGACACCGCCACCGGCACCAACCGCGTCTCGCTCTACTGCTGCCCCGCCGCGCCGTTCGGCCCGTCGCCGTCGTACACGGGCGCGCCGATGAACGAGGACGGCGCCGAGCACCTCTACACCTACGACATCAACGAGCCGGTGGTGAACTTCGGCGTCTCGGTGCTGTCGGCCTCGCCGGGATCGCTGGTCGACCCGTTCGTGCTCGGATCGAAGGACGAGAACGACGTCCAGGGCTATGCCGGGACACCCACGGACGTCAACTCGCTGACGTTCGACTCGAACCTCGACATCGGCGCGGCCGGCGTGCAGTTCCCGCGCTTGCAGCGGTTCTACGTTTCGGTCGACTCGCAGGCCGACTCGTTCACCGGCCGCCCGCAGAAGGGCCAGTACCTCCTCAACTCATGGGTGAACGACCTCACGCCCCCGACGATCCGGCTGCTGACAACCCGCATCACCGCCGGGCGGCCGACGATCGTTGCGCGGGCGCTCGACCTGGGAGCCGGCGTCGACCCCGCCTCGCTCGTTCTGTCCTACAACAGGGCGCTGATCGGCGCGTCGGCCTACGACCCGGTGAGCGGGCTGACGATCTTCGGCCTGCCGCCCGTTGCGCCGCCGGTCAAGGCCGGCAAGACGGCGGCGACCATGGAAGCCTCGGACTACCAGGAGGCGAAGAACATCAACACGATCGGCAACGCGTTGATGCCGAACACGGCGTTCCGCAAGGCGACGCTCACCGTGGTCTCCGGCCCGACGGTGACCTGGCTCGCTCCGCCGGCCACCGGCTGCTCGACGAAGACGGACGAGCTCGTGGTCGCAACGGGCTCGGCCAAGCGGGTGAAGCAGGTGACGTTCGCCGACGACGGCAAGACGATCGGCGTCGATCGCAACGGGCCGGTGGGCATCTTCAGCCACACGTGGAACACGGCGAAGCTGCGCAAGGGCGTCCATCACCTCACGGCGACGCTCGTCGACGCCGCAGGCCACACGGCGTCCGCGGGACGCCAGGTCAAGATCTGCAAGTAGCGATTGTCAGCGGCGCCTCCTCGGGCATCGGCGCCGAGCTCGTGCGCCGTCTGCAACTGCGAGGCGCACACGTCGTGGGACTGTCGCGCCGCGTATCGCAGGCAGACGAGCACGAGTTGTGCGACGTCGGCGACCGCGACTCGGTCAGCGCCGCGGCGGCTCGGGTGCTCGAGCGACACCCGAGCATCGACCTGCTCGTCAACAACGCAGGCGTAGGCGCTCGCTCGAGCTTCCTCGACGCGAGGGTCGACCGGATCGAGGAGACGATCCGGGTCAACTATCTCGGCAGCGTCTGGGTGACGCTTGCATTCCTCCCCGGCCTCGCACGCGGCTCGCACATCGTCAACGTCGTGTCGGTGGCGGGCACGATCGCCGGCGGGCCCTACTCCGCCTCGAAGCACGCGCAGCTCGCGTTCTCGCGTTCGCTCGCCGGAGAGTTGGCGCCGCGCGGAATCGCCGTGCACACAGTCAACCCCGGGTTCGTCGAGACGCCGGGCTTTCCGCAGCGCAAACGGCTCGGCCCCCTCGCCGCACGCATCGTCGTCGACCCGCCGTTCGTCGTCGACCGGCTACTCGACGCGGTCGACCACGGGCGCCGCGAGATCTTCGTCCCGCGCTGGTACCGCCCGGTTGCCTGGGCGCAGGCGCTGCTGCCGGGCGCGGTCGCGCGGGTCTATGGTCGTTCCAAGACAAACCAGCCCACAACCGCCTCGTAGCCGGCCGGGGCGAGCGCCTTCGCGCGCTCACGCTCGGGGCCGTCGCAGCCGGCGAGGTCGAGGTAGGCGTCGAGGTCGCGCGGCTCGCGCGTTACCTCTTCCCGCCGCAGGACAAGTCCGTTCGAGTCGAAGAGCCCGCGCAGGTCGGCATCGGCGAGCACCCGGGTCGTCGATGGGTCGCGGCCGCGTTCGAAGCGGTTCAGATCGCCCGCGGCCAGCGGATCGACCGGCGCAACCTGGTCGGCGACCAGGATCGTGCCGCCGGGCCTCGTCACCCGGGCCAGCTCGGCGACCAGCAGCTCCGGCCGGCGGGTGTGATGCAGCGTGCGGAGTGTCGTCGAGACGTCGAAGCTAAATGACTCGAACGGCAACTGCTCGCCGTCGTCGACGACCACTTCCACGTTCGCAGGCGCCTGAGCACGTGCCCGTTCGGCCATCGCCGGATCGCTGTCGACCGCGACGACCTGGCGTACGTGTGGCGCGAGCGCGAACGCCAGCGCACCGGTTCCGGTGCCGACATCGAGCACGCGCTCGTCGCCGTTCAGGCGCAGGAGCGCTGCGACCCGGGTCGCAAGCGCCACGGCTCGCTCTTCCTGCAACGCCGCAAACCGATCGGCCTTGCTCATGATCCCTTCACGACACGCCGCGCTCGCGTCGGTGACGAGGCGATCCCACAGGCAAGCTCGTAGGCGATCGTCCCGGCGACCTCAGCGTGCGCTTCGAGTGTCTGGCCGTTGCCCACGATCGTCACCGTAGTTCCAGCGGGCAGGGCGCGGTCGAGCAAGACAGCGGCCGCATCCATCGAGATGGCACCGATAACAGGCCTGGGCTCGCCGGCGACGAGCACGCTCGTCCCCGTCAGGCTGCGGCGAAGCCCGTCGGCGTAACCGACCGGCAGGATCCCGACCCAGGTGTCGCGGTGGGCGACGAAGCGACGGCCGTACCCGGTCGACTCGCCCGCGCGCAGCAGCTTCACCTGGGCGAGCTCGGTCGTCCACGAGAGCACCGGCTCGAGCCCGTCGCCGGCCGGATCGCCGCCGAACGGCGAGATGCCGTAGAGCGCGATCCCGCAACGGACCGCGTCGAAGTGCGACTCGGGCAGCCGCAGCGTCGCAGCACTGTTCGCAGCGTGGCGTGTCAGCTGCGGAAGGGAATCGGTGGCGGCGCGGAAGCGCTCCAGCTGTAGCCGCGCGAAGTCGAGATCGGAGTCGGCGGTTGCGAGGTGGGTCATCACGCCGGCCACCGCTCGTGCTCCGGCAGCGAGCTCCGAGAGACCCCAGCGGCCCATCCCCGTGTCGAGCTTCACGTGCACCTCGACCCCCTCGGGGATCTGCTCGCCAGGCACCGTCAGCGCGAGCCGTGCATCGCGCGCCTGGCCGACCGACTCCCCGGCCGGGCCGAGCACGAGGATGCGCGCATCCGGAAACGCGTCCCGCAGCTCGAGCGCCTCGGGGACTGTCGCGACGCACAGCCTCGACGCGCCGGCCTCGAGCACGGCCCGCGCGCAGTCGACAGCACCGTGCCCGTACGCGTTCGCCTTGACGACCGCCCACAGCTCGGCGCCGTCGAGCGCCCGCAACAACGTCTGCGCGTTTCGGCGCAGCGCACCGAGGTCGATCGCGAGCTCGCTCCTCACGGCTCGCTCCTCACGGCGCAGCGAGCGGGGCGCGCTGCAACCCGTGACCCGCCAGCGCCCGCCTCAACTCCGGTAGCAGGTCGGAGGCGATCACACCCCGCTGCGGCTCGATCAGCTCTGCGGCAATCCCGTGCGCAACCGCGCCGACCGCGGCGGCGAACTTCGCCTCCATGCCCTTCGCGAGGAACGCGGCGATCACCCCGGTGAGCACGTCTCCGGACCCGGCCGTGGCCAGCGCAGGGGTGCCGTACGTCGCCACGAGCACCCCTTCACGCGGCGAGGCGACGAGCGTGTCCGCCCCCTTCAGCAGCACGACTGCGCCGAAGCGCGACGAGGCGCGGCGGACGGCATCGAGGCGATGCGCGTCGACCTCCCGGCTGTCTGTGCCGAGCAACGCTGCGAGCTCGCCACTGTGCGGCGTCAGCACCGTGGGAGCGGCGCGCGCGAACGGCTCGAGGTTCCAGAGGGCGTCGGCATCGAGCACCACGGGCAGGTCGAGCTGCTCCAGCAGCACCCGGACGAGTGCAACCGTGCCCTCGCTGCGGCCGAGCCCCGGCCCGATCGCCACCGCGTCGGCCCGCTCGGCGGCCGCCAGGATCGCATCGGCGGAACGCGGCAGCAGGCGTCCGGCCGAGTCCTCCGGCAACGGCCGCTTGACGACCTCGAGCAGCGCCGTCTCGAGGATCGGCAGCGTCGACTCCGGCGCCGCGAGGGCGACGTAGCCGGCGTCGGCGCGGAATGCCGCGAGCGATGCGAGCATCGGCGCGCCGGTCAGGCCGCGCGAGCCGCCGACGATCAGCACCGAGCCGGCCGTGTACTTGCTGGAGCCGCTGTGCTTGCGCGGAACCTCGAGCAGGGCCGAGGCCGGCACGAGCGCATGCTCGTGCTCGCGCGGGCGCAGACCGAGCGGCGCGACGGTCACGGCCCCCGCGTAGAGGCGACCCGGCGCGATCGCGAGGCCGACCTTGGCGGCCCCGAACGTCACGGTCGTGGTCGCTCGAACCGCGGTGCCGGCGACCTCACCGGTCGAGGCGTCGACACCCGAGGGCACGTCGACCGAGACCACGGGCCGGCCGCAGGCGTTCACGAGCTCGATCATCCGCGCGGCGTCTTCACGGGGCGCCTCGTGCAGCCCGATCCCGAGCAGTGCGTCGACGATCACGTCGGGCTCGCCCAGGTCGCCGACCCCGTCGACCAGGGTCACATCACGCCCGGCCTCGCGCAGCACGCGTGCGCAGACGCGGCCGTCACCGCCGTTCTTCCCCTTGCCGCAGACGACTGTCACCCGCCCGGGGAAGCGCCTCAGCACCACCTCGGCGACCGCGCCGCCGGCGCGCTCCATCAGCTCGTCGAGCGAGCCCTGGTGCGCCTCCTCGGCCCGCCGCGTCTCATCGGCCGTCAAGAGAGGTTGCAACCTCATGCGTCGATCACCACGGCGACCGCCGCCGCGAGTTCCCGCGAATGCGTCATCGACAGCTCGATCTGCCCCGCCCCGACCTTGTCGGCCCAGGCCGCGGTGCGCCCGCTCAGGAACACACCCGGCTTCGGGCGCCCCCGGATCTCGATCTCCTTCCACGTGAAGTAGACCCCGGAGCCGAGCGCCTTGCCGACCGCCTCCTTCGCCGCGAAGCGGCCGGCGTAGTGCTGTGGCGGGTTCGGCTTCGAGTCGCAATAGGCCCGCTCGGCGTCGGTGAAGCACCGCTCTCTGAAGCTCTCACCGTGACGCTCGAGCGCGCTTCGGATCCGCTCGATCTCGATCAGGTCGACGCCGACGCGCAGGCTCAAACGTTCGCCTCCAGCCAGTCGGGCAGCTGGGCGATCGACGAGACGATTCCGTCGGGCTGCACGCGCGAGCGCTCGACTTCGTCGGGTCGAAACTTGCCGGTGCGCACCAGGATCGTCTTCATCCCGTGACGATGCGCGCCGACGACGTCTCCTTCCAGGTCGTCGCCGACCATCCACGTGAGCTCGGCCTCCGCCTCGAGCGCCTCGAGCGCAGCCTTGAAGTAGGCGGCGCTCGGCTTGCCGAGGATCGTCGCCTCTGTCTCGGCTGCAAACTCGAGCCCCGCAACGAAGGCGCCCGCGTCGAGGCGGGCCCCGTCGCCCGTCTGCCACCACTTGTTCTTGTGCAGGCAGTAGAGCTCCGCGCCGGCCTCCAGCTCGTGAAATGCACGGTTGAGATTGAGGTAGGAGAAGATGCGGCCGGTCTCCTCGCCCTCGTTGGCGCCGCCCAGCAGCACGGCGTCGACGTTCATGCCCACCAGCTGCAGCCCTTCGAGGTCGTCGAGCATGCCCGGCATCGTGAGCGCGAGCACGCGCTTGCCGGCCAGGGCCTGGGTGGCGACCACGCCCACCGTCTGCAGCTCTTCATCCTCGAGCTCCAGGCCCATCGAACGCAGCTGGGCAACGATCTGCGCGCGTGACCGCGTGGTCGAGTTCGTGACGAAGCGGAGGCGGTGACCCGCGTCGCGCAGCTGGCGAACGGCGGCCGCCGCCCCGGCGATCGGGGCGCCCGAAACGTGCAGGACACCGTCCACGTCCAGGAGAATGGCCGCCATGGACGTCGAGTCTATTCGGTCGGAAGTCGCCTTCCGCTTCTCGCGCTCGAGCGGGCCCGGCGGTCAGCACGCGCAGAAGAGCTCAACGCGTGCCGAGGCGCTGTTCGACGTCGTCGAGTCGGCCGGGCTGACCGAGGCCGAGCGCCGGCGGGTGCTCGACAAGCTGGGGCCGGTCGTCCGCTCGGTCGCCCAGGACGAACGGTCGCAGCTCCGGAACCGCGAGCTCGCGACCGACCGGATCATCGAGCAGCTGCGCGAGGCGACGCACGTGCGGCGCAAGCGGCGCGCGACGAAGCCGTCGAAGGCGTCGCAGGAGCGGCGGCTCGACGAGAAGCGTCGCCGCGGCCAGACGAAGCGGCTCCGCCGCGACACCGACGACTAGATGATTTTGGGGCGCAGTGCCCGCCGGCTGCTGCCGGCCGCGTTGCCGGCGGTCGTCGGGCTCTCGACCGTGCTGCACTGGGCCGCCGGGCGGCGCCTGCACGGGCTCTGGATCGTCCCGGACGAGCCGATCTACGCCATGCGGGCGATTGCGCTCTGGCACCACGAGTCGCTTCCGCTGCTGCACGGTGCGGGAGCCGGTTACGGCCTCCTCTATCCACTTGTCGCCGGGCTGCCCCTCTCGACCGGCAGCACGGCCACCGGTTACGCGTCGCTCAAGCTCTTGCAAGCGCTCGTCGTCTCCCTGGCGGCGGTGCCCGTCTTCTTCTACGCGCGGCGAGTGATGCCCACCGCCTACGCGCTCCTAGCCGCCACCCTCGCCGTCGCATCGCCGCTGGTGCTCTATTCCGGGCTCGTGATGACCGAGGTGCTGTTCTACCCGGTCGCCGCGGTCACGTTGCTGGCCGTTGCACGCGCCGTCGCGACGGCGCGCCCGCGCGATCAGGGAGTCGCGCTCGTGCTGATTGCCGCCGCGGTGCTGACTCGGACCCAGGCGGTCGCGTTCGTAGCAATCTTCGCCGCGGCGATCGTCGTCGATGCGGCGCTCGCCCGTGACCGCAGCCGGCTTCGCGCCTTCTGGCCGACCTGGCTGGTGCTTGCCGTCGCCGTGGCCGCGATGGCAATCGCGCCCGGGGTCGTGGGTGCGTATTCCGGAACGCTCCGGGGCTCGTACCCGCTCGGCGCAGCCTTGCGGCTCACCTACGAGCATCTCGCTTACATCGCGCTGTCCACCGGCGTCGTGCCGTTCGCGGCGCTGGTGCTGCTCGTCCTCGGCGCGATCCGCGGGCGCGAGCGCGACCCCGAGGCGCGCGCGCTGCTCGCGGTGATCGTGTGCGCACTCCTCGTCCTCGTCGTACAAGTGGGCTTCTTCGCGGCTCGCTACTCGCCGCACCTGCTGGGGCGGGACCTCGCTGCGCTGCCACCGCTGCTCTTCATCGCGCTGGCGCTCTGGCTCGCGCGCGACGCCCCGCGCGCACGCATCACGGCACCGCTGGTCGCGTTCGGCGTTGCCTGCCTGGTGCTGCGCGCGCCGTGGAACCACCTGGCCCAACCGGTGGCGTTCGCGGACACGCTCGGCGTGATGATCTTCTGGCGCCTGCACACGGCCGCTCCGATCGACGTCGTGATGGTCTTCTCGATCGCGATGCTCGCCGCCTTCGTGCTCGTGCCACGACGCGCGGCGCTCGTGTTGCCCGCGCTCGTGCTTGCCTGGCTGATCCCGGCCTCGGTGATCGCGTCGAATCAGCTCAGCGGCGCTGTCAATGCCCACCAGGCGGACGTGGTCGGGCCGACGCCCAACTGGATCGACCGCGCTGCCGGCGGGAACGTCGCGTACGTCTACGGCAGCGAGGCGTTCTGGAGCGTCGTCTGGCAGGAGCGGTTCTGGAACCGCCGGATCAACCGTGTGCTCGTGATCGGCCCGGCACGCGTGCCCGGGCCGATGCCCCAGACCCCGGTGGCCGTGCCGCCGGATGAACGGCTGCCGATACGCGAGCGGTACGTGGTGGCTTCCGACCGCCTGTCGTTCGTCGGATCCCCGATCGCGCACCTCGCACAGACCGGGCTCGACGTCTCGGGCCTTACCCTCTGGCGCCTCGACGGCCCCCCTCGGGTCTCGACGATCGAGAACAACGTGCAGCCGAACGGCGACATGACGTTCCCCGCCACCGTCACCGTCTACGACTGTCGCGGCGGCCGGCTCGAGCTGACGTTGCTGCCCAAGTCGACGAGCACGCTTCGCGTGGTGCTGAATGGCCGCCTGGCGCTGGACGAACCGATGACGGGCGACGCATGGAATGCAACGGTGGTCGTGCCGCCGTCGCACCACGCGGGCGTCTGCACGTTCACGATCGTCCCTCAGTCGCTCCTCGGCTCGACGAAGATCGATTTCATCCGCGGATAATCGGGGTATGGCGATCGAGATCGTGTTCGAGACGCACTCGACGAGCGTCGACAACGAGCGCGGCATCGCAACGGGCTGGCTCGACGGACAGCTCTCCACGACGGGAAGGCAACAGGCGGTGGAGCTGGGCGCTCGACGCCGTGATGATCGGCTCGCGGCGGTCTTCACCTCCGATCTCGGGCGCGCAGTCGAGACCGCCCGGATCGCGTTCGGCGACAGCGAGATCCCCGTCTACGAAGACGCACGGCTGCGGGAGTGCAACTACGGCCGTCTCAACGGCGCCGCGCGTGCTCAGCTCGACCTGGAGCGTGCACAACGACTTGACGAACCGTTCCCCGAAGGCGAGAGCTTGCGTCAGGCCACAGGCCGCGTCGGTGACTTTCTCAACGGGCTCGCGCCTGACCGCGACGGTGAGCGGATCCTGTTGATCGGCCATGTGGCGACCCGCTGGGGGCTCGATCACTTTCTGAACGGCGTGCCGCTCGAGGAGCTCGTAGACGCCCCGTTCGCCTGGCAGGAAGGATGGGAGTATCGCGTGCCGCATCCGGCGACAGGCACGTAACCAGGAAGTGGTCTCCGCAGTGGAGCCTGGTTTTGCGCCTTCCCTCTGCGGCCGAAGAGATCGGCTGCCGAAAGGGTGCCAGACACAAAAAGCGGTGTCTGACACCCGGGAGCGACGTCGGCTCACACGACGAACGCCAGCAAGGGAATCTCCATCTCCTGCGGCGTCAGCCCGCCGTGCTGGCCGGTCAGCTTCTGCTCGAACCGACCCGCCTCGAACCAGAAGACGCTCTCGCCGTGGA
>Ga0157369_10002698_pt1 | contig 21162 bp, 17 predicted proteins | sample C25metaG_FD_113461 | JGI IMG/M metagenome (GOLD analysis project Ga0157369, IMG submission 113461) | Corn rhizosphere microbial communities from Kellogg Biological Station, Michigan, USA - C2-5 metaG | ecosystem: Host-associated > Plants > Roots > Rhizosphere > Soil | place: USA: Michigan...
ACGGGCGAGGCCTTCGGCGCCGATGCGCGTCGAGACTACCGGGATGCCGCTGGCAAAGGCTTCGAGGAGTTTCACGCGAATACCCGAGCCGCTGCGGATAGGGCAAACGAAGAGAGCACAGCGCGAGAACAGGAGACGGATATCTTCGACGAAGCCCGCGAGTTCGATGGCGCCGGGAAGGTATGGGATGGCGTGAGGCGGAGGCGGGTCGGAACCGGCGATGATCAGCTTCGCCTGAGGGATGCGCTCCAGGACCAACGGGAGGACTTCGCGGGTAAACCAGGAGATTGCGATCTGATTCGGCACGTGGCGGAAGCTGCCGAGGAAGAGCATGGTGAAAGGCTCGCGCGGCCCGCCGGGGAAATCGTATCGAGAGACGTCGATGCCGGCGCGCAGACCGGAATCGATATGGGGCGCGAGCTTCGGGATGAAGCTCGCGAGGTAGCGCCGGTTTTCTTCGGTGCAGACCTGGATTTCATCGCAGGGCGCGAGCGAGCGGGTTTCGAAGCGGAGAGCGCGGAGGTATTCGAAACGGGCGCGGGTGCGCTTGAGAGGGCTGCGCATGAAGGGCAGGGCGCGGGCGATCGACTGGAAGTAGACGTCGTGCTCGAAGAGAGCGCAGACGATGCGATCGAAGCGGCGGGCGTATTGCGCGAGCGGCGTGTATTCGAGCTGGATGACGTCGATTGAGTGGCGCAGGGCTTCACGCTGGATGAGCCATTCGAAATCGGGATCCTGAAATTCCCAGGCGGCATGCGGCTCGATCGAAGCCGGATGGGCGGAACGCTTGTTGCGACGGACGAGGAATTCGGCGGTGCGGCAGTATCGCAGGAGGTCGCGATTCGGTTCGAGATCCTTTTCGTAATCGAGCATGACAATGGCGTGGACATCCGCGTGGCGCGAAAGTTCGCGGATGGCGCCATACATGAAGACGCCGCCGCCGTGTACGGGCGGGCAGATGGGATAAGGCGAGACGAACAGGACGCGGGGGCGCGCGGGGTTCGGTTGGAAGTGCCCGAAGCGGTCGTGGAAGTACGCGGGCCGGGAGCGGCGGAAGGCTTCGGAATCCGAGATCGAAGCGAGGCGGCGGGCGCGGATGCGGGAGCGCATGGCCGCGGGGAGATGAAGGAAGGCGCGGGCGATTCCGGGGGCGCTGGCGCGGGTCGAAGAATCGCCATAGAGGGCGGTCAGGACGGCGCCTCCGAAAGAGCCGAAGAGATGGGAGGCGAGACGACGCCACTCGTGGATGTTTTTCCAACAGAAGAGCGCGTAGTTCTTGCGGAGAACCGATTGAATGTAAGCAGGGCTGAACTTTTTGCCAATGGTGCCGCGGTGTTCGTGATGGACGATGCTGGCGGGCTGGTAGAGGACCTTCCAGCCGCGCTTCCAGGCCTGAAAGCCGATATCGGTGTCTTCGAGGTAGAAGGGCGCGAGCAGTTCATCGAAGCCGCCGAGCTCGAGGAATTTGGCGCGGTCGAAGGCGCAGGAGCCGCCGCCGCCGTAGAAGCAGGGGAAGAGCGTATCGACTTCCGGGTCTTCGCGATGGCTGACGCGCAGGCCGCCATCCTGCCACCAGCCTTCGGTGAGGCCGGTCTCCTCGCGGCGCTTTGATTTATCGCCGAGGAAGATCTGGCAGGATACAGCGAAGACGGATTCGTCGGTAAAACCGCCGAGGAGAGGCCCGAGGAAATCCGGCTCGACGCGCATGTCGCTGTTGAGGAGGACGACGATGTCGTTGGCGGCGGCACGGAAGCCGGCGTTGGAACCACCGCCGAAGCCGAGATTGCGGTCGAGAGCCAGGAGGTGGATCTGCGGGTAATTGACGCGGATCCAGTCGGCGCTGCCGTCGGTGGAACCGTTATCGACGACGAGGACTTCGCTTCCAGGATGGGATTCGATTGCGGCGAGCCAGGAGGGGAGGAATTTTTCGAGAAGATCGCGGCCGTTCCAGTTTGGAATGACCAGGGACGCCGCGCGGGTGGAGGGTTTGCGATTCGAGTGCGGGATGCGCGGGACGAAGAGGGCGATGAGATCCGCGAGGGCGAGCGCGAGCGCGGCAATCAGGAGAAGAAAGGGTGCGAGGAGCAGTAGCGGAAGGGCGCGGAGGAAACGCGCGAGAGTCTGCTTCATTCGGCTGATTCGCCGGGACCAATGATTTCGGGACCGACGTGCAGTTTCTTTCCGAGTCGCACCCAGCGGGAGTGGAGGAACGCTTCGAGCTCGGCCCGGCAGTGTGCGAGTTCGGCATCGAGAGACTGCGCCCATTCGCTACGTGAGGCGAGTTCGGCTTCCAGATTTTCGATTTGAGCGCGGCCGCGGGCGATCTGGGTTTCGAGATCGCGAATCCAGTTGAGGCGGACGGCGGCTTCGTCCTGAAGTTCGCCGATGCGGGCGTCGCGCTGAGCGATTTCGCTGTTCAGGTGCTCGGCCCACTGGTTGCGGCGTTCGAGTTCAGCCTGCAGGTCCTGATGGGCGCCGTGGAGGGATTCGTGGCGGGCGAGCGCGTCCTTGAGCCAGGAATCTTTGGTGGCAAGTTCGGATGAGAGGCGCGCGATGTGGAGTTCCCGCTCGCGCAGTGTGTTCGCGGCGGAGGGGATCCAGGCGAACAGAGGGCGGGGCGCTATGGGGGCATTGCTGCAGGCGGCGAGGAAAAAGTGCGCGGTCTGCGGGTCGGATGCGCCTGCCGCTTCGAGCGTGGAAACAGTGGGCGAGGCTGGCGCGAAGACGATCGAATCCGAGTGGTTCTGCGTCCAGATTTCGACGTGAGGGAAAAAAGCGGAGAGGATCCCTGTGAATTCGGCGTAGTCGAATTCGCGGACGTGGAAGGGATTGGGACCGGCCTGGGCGCGGGATTCGGCGTAATACGCGCGATTGGGCGTGGAGACGAGAAATACGCCGCCGAATTTGAGCACGCGGCGAGCCTCCGAGAGCAGGGCCCTGTAATCGGGAAGGTGCTCGATCACTTCGAAGGAGACGAGGAGATCGAAGGCAGCGTCTGGGAACGGAAGGGCAGCGCACGTGGCGGCAGCGAAGAAAGTATTGGGTCGGGCGTAGTGGGCGGCGGCATGGGCAACGGCTTCGGGCGAGAGATCGACGCCGGCGATGGCGCGCGCGTTGAATTCGGCGCTGCCGTAGCCGGTTCCGCAGCCGGCGTCGAGAACGGCCATTTCGGGCGTTGCGAACTGAGCGGCGAAGCGGTAGCGGGAAAGGTGCTCGTTGAAAAGGTCGGCATCGACGAGACCGGGGATGACCCGCTCGCCGGTGAATTCATGCAAGCGAAGGCTCCTGCGCGTGTTGGGGAGTGGGCGGCTGCTCGACGCGACAGGGAACGTGGAGGTAGCCATAAACGATGCGCTCGCCGCGCGCCATGGGAATGGTGATGGCGTTCTCCACGAAATCGCAGAAGACGGGATTTGCGAGCGAGCCATCGGAGACCCAGGGCGAAAAAGAGAAAGAGCCCGGGTAGAGTTCGGGGATCTCGACGTGAAATGAGGCGGTTACGGTGTCGCCTGGCTTCATGGGCGCGAGTCGGCGGCTTTCCTGGGCGAGGGTGACGCGGGCGAATTCGAGTCCGAGATGGTTGCGAAGAGTGAAGCCGAGATCGGGGCGGGCGATGTCGGCATTGGCGCGGGCGCTGATGCGGACGGCGATGCGGCTATCGGGCGTCATGAGGTGGAGACGATCGCCGAACGCGTCATTGACTTCAATGCCGAGGATTTCGGCGCGGCCATCGCCTTCGCGGTGATCGATGTTGGGGAGGCCATGGACGACTTCGGTTTCGTGTTGCTGTTGGCGCGGGTGGGCCGCTGATTCGTAACGCCGATCGCGATCGGACATGGCTGCGGTGTAGGCGGAGATGACGGAATCCGGGTCGCCAAGGGCCGCGATTTGGCCGCGATCGAGCCAGAGGACGCGCTCGCCGATGGATTTGACTTCCGCAATGGCATGGGAGACGAAGATGATGGTGACGCCACTTGAACGGAGCTCCTGGACGCGGCGCATGCATTTCTGGCGAAAACGGGCATCGCCGACGGCGAGCGCTTCATCGACGATGAGGATTTCGGGATCGGTGTGGATGGCGCAGGCGAAGGCGAGGCGGACCAGCATGCCGCTCGAATAGGTGCGGACGGGGTGGTCAATGAATGGGTTGATCTCGGCGAAGGCTTCGATGGCGCCCGCGCGTTCGGCGATCTGGCGCGCGGTGAGGCCGAGGATGGAGCAGTAGAGGCGCGCGTTTTCGCGGCCGGTGAATTCGGGGTTGAAGCCTGCGCCGAGTTCGAGGAGAGCGGCGACGCGGCCGTTAACGCGCACTTCGCCGGCGCTCGGCTGCAGGATGCCGGCCATGAGCTGAAGGGAAGTGCTTTTGCCTGAGCCGTTTTCGCCGATGATGCAGAAGACTTCGCCGCGGCGGATTTCGAAGGTGACGTCGCGGAGGGCTTCAAAATCGCGATGGAAGCTACGGCGGGTGAAGGTTGCGAATTCCTTCAGGCGATCGGCGGGCGAGTTGTAGATGGCGTAGCGCTTCGAGACATGCTCGAATTCGACGGCGTTCAAGATTACAGTTTAATCGCGCACAACGCCCCTTGAAAAGTAGATAGAGAATGGCCAGAATATAGATATGACCGTGAGCGTGACAGAAGCGAAGAACAAGCTGACTCAGCTTTTGGCGGCGGTCGAAAGGGGCGAGCGGGTGACGATCGAACGTCATGGTCGCCCGATTGCGGAAATCGTGAAGCCATCCGGAAAACGAAAGCCGAAGTTCGGAACCCTGAAAGACGTCTTAAAGATGACGCCCGAGCAGTTTCACGAGTTGACGCGGCCGATGACGGATGAAGAGGTCGACGCCTTCCTCGAAGGGCGCTATTGATTGCGCGTTCTTCTCGATACGACGGCGCTGTATGTAGCCGCAAACGGTTCCGGCGCCTCGTTTACCCCGAAGGTTCGGCACCTGCTGGAAGACCCGGAAACGGCGCGGCTGGTCAGTCCGATCTCATTTAACGAAATCGCAATCAAGGCGAATAAGGGTCTGACTCCATTGACGCGGGAACAGGTCGAGCAACTCATTTTTGACCTGAGTTTGACCGTTTTGCCATTAACGGCAGAGCATTCCCTGAAGCTGTTTGGGCTGCCCGCTCATCATAGCGACCCGTTCGATCGAATGCTGATTGCGACGGCGCTTGTGGAAGATGTTGCGATTGTCGCGAAGGATCGCGAATTCAGGAGATACGAAGGGCTTCGGGTGGTCTGGTAATTCAGAGGTTCGCGCCGAAGGTCAGCAAACGGCCGTCGCACTCCTTCACTCAATTCGCGAGTCCACGGCATGTTTGCGGGCGGATCCTGCTACATGCCCAGGTACGCCAAGCCAGGCTTTTGCGTCAGCATGGCGGGAATCTCCGTAGCGAAGAACTAAGGCGCGATCCGGGGCCGGGGTTTCAGATTGAGGCGCGGCTGGCGGGTGGCTTTGGCCAGGCGGGCTTCCAGGCGCTGGTGGCGGGACTCGAGCGTTTCGGAGTCCTCCAGTCTACGGGCTTCGCGCACGCATTCGAGCGCCATGGTGAAGTTGCGTTCGCGGCGCTCATAATACTTGCCAAGTTCCTCCCAGGCGCGGGCGCGGTAGGGATTCGGCGACAGCGTGAGATCCGTCAGGGTGGCCACGACGGCGTGCTCGCGGCCGAGCTTTTTTTCGAGAGCCGCGCAATCGAAGAGGGTTCGGAAGAGGTGTTGATCGGGCAGGCCGAGATCGACGGCGCGGCGCATGAGCGCGTGCGCCTCTTCCAGCCGTCCGGACATTTGCAGCCACCGGGCGATGCCGATCAAATCGAGTCCATGGCGCGAGGGGATTGCGGCAGGGTCCCGGAAGCCTGCGGGGATGAGGCCGGTGAGGCAGGCGAGGGTGACGATGTCCATCACGTTGTGGTGGAACAGCGGCGCGAGGCGCCAGGCGCGCTGGGTGCGGAGGTATTCGAAGTAGACGTAAGGGATCATTTCGCCGGGGAGATCGCCCTGGCGCTCGAGGCCCAGGATGCGCTGCTCGAGATTGACGAGGCGGCAGTTTTCGAGACGCAGTTTGAAGATGCGGCGAGCGCCGAAGAGAAGGTCGAGGTGCTCAATGCGGGTGAAAGGGTGCCGGGCGCGGCACATGCGGTAGCGGGTTTCGAGCAAAGGCTGGTCGTAGGCTTTGCCGTTATAAGTAACGAGGACGTCGAAGTTTTCAAGATGCGCGGAGAGCGAGTGGAGCATGGAGGGCTCTTCGGCGAAATCGCGCATGAAGAACTGGCGGACGCGGAAGCCCTCGGACGTAATGGCGCCGACTCCGACGAGAAAAGCGCAGGTACCGGAGCCGCCGGCGAGACCGGTGGTTTCGGTATCGAGAAAGGCCCAGCGGGCGGGAGGAACGTTCGAGATCGCGCCATCCGAGAGCGGGGCGAGGAGGTCGGGCGGGAGGTCGCGCAGATCGGCGATGTCGTAGCTGCCGTGGCGCTTGCCGCGCGGGAATAGCCTTTCGGTTTCGAAGTGTTTTCCGAGCGGCGTTTCGAGTACTTCGCCGGAGATGAGGTCTTCGACGAAATCGTACGGGTTGAGAGTGGGCGCGGGCGGGGGTGGCGGCGCGGGGGACGGTTGCGCGTATTTGCGGTCAATGCGGGCGATGGTGCGGCGGAGATGGTCGAGTTCTTCGCGGATATTCATGTTTTCGCCGTTCGTTCGCCTACCGCTCTGTCCAATATACTAAGGAGTTCTGCGCCGAATCCTTTTCTTCTCTGCGATATTCGGGATCCTGCTGGCTGCGCACCTCGCGCATTCGGGGGTGCTGTGGGCGGAGGAGGACCTGCCGCTTGCGGTAGCGCTCCAGATGAAACACGGGGCGGTGATTTATCGCGATGTGTGGTTTGACAAGCCGCCGCTGGTGCCCGCGATCTATTTGTTGTGGGGCGTGAAGATTGGCTGGCTGCTGCGCCTGGCCGGGGCGATCTACGCGCTTGGGGCGAGCCTGCTGGCGTATGCGATCGGTACGCGATTGTGGTCGCGGCGGGAGGGATATTTTGCGGCCGCGCTGATAGCGTTTTTTCTTACGTTCGATACACATTCGGCCGTGCTGCCGCTGGCGGCGGATTTGCTGCTGCTGGTTCCACATCTGGCGGCGATCTGTCTGGCGCTGCGCGGCAGGGCCTTCGAGGCAGGCGTGGCGGCGGGAATCGGATTTCTGTTCAACGCAAAAGCCGTGCTGGTGCTGGCGGCGTGCGCGTTATTTGCGTGGCCGGCCATTGTGCCGCTGGCGGCGGGCTTCATTTTGCCGAATATGGTGGGGCTGGCCTGGCTGGGAATCACGGGCGCGCTTCCGGGGTATGTGGACCAGGTGTGGCGGTGGCCTGCGCAGTACGCGGGGAGCCCGGTGGTATCGGATCCGGTGTGGAACGGCGTAGTGCGAACTGTGAACTGGCTGGGATTCCATGCAGCGATTGCCGTCGGCGCGATTTTGTTCTGGTGGCGGGAGCGGAAATGGCGATTCATCGCGTGGACGGCTTTGTGCTACGCGGGAGTGGTTCTGGGGTGGAGATTTTTTCCGCGCTACTTCTTTTTGCTGCTGCCGCCGATGGCAATTGCGGCGGCGCGCGGGCTTGCTCTGCTTCGTTCACGTATTTGCGCCGCGCTCGTGATCGGCGCCTTGTGCGTGCCGGCGGTACGGTTCGGCCCGCGGTACGTGAACCTGAAGAACTGGAACGATCTGGCGCTCGATCGTGATAGCCGCGCGGCATCGAAGATGGCGGTCGAGAATGCGACGCCGAACGCGACGCTTTTTGTATGGGGATATCGACCCGAAATGTACGTCTATACGCAGATGCGGCCGGCAACGAAGTTTCTGGATTCCCAGGCGATGACCGGCGTTCCTGCGGACCGGCACCTGACGCAGTCGGGCGTGGTGTTGACGTCCGGCACGCGGGAGGCGCGTGAGGATCTGGCCCGTTCAACGCCGGAAATTGTGATCGATGGGCTGGGTCTTTACAATCCGGCGCTGGCGATGACGAAGTATCCGGAACTAAGGGACTGGATCGCGGGGTACAGGGAAGTGGGGAGGACGGGGGGAAGCGTGGTTTACAAGCGGCGTTGAGACTGGGCGCAGCGCGATGGAAACTGCCATCGCGCCGCGCCTGTTTTTACTTAGTTCGTTGGGTCGCCGTTGAGATCGGAGCTGCCCCAGACCGTGGTGGATCCCCAGACTGTGGTCGAACCCCAGACCGTTGTGGACCCCCAGACCGTGGTGGAAGCCCATGGAGCATTCGAACCCCAAACGGTGGTCGAGCCCCAGGTGGTTGAGTTGCCAGTCCACACGGACGAGCCCCACACTGTGGTCGACCCCCAGACGGTGGTAGATCCCCAAACAGTGGTGGAACCCCAGACGGTGGTTTCGGAAGAATCGTTCACCAGGTAGACGGGCGCAGGATTGCCGGATCCGAGGACAGCGACCGGGCTGGCGGCGTTCTCGTTGGACGGGATGTCGCCGCCCGAGTAAGCGAGCGCCGCATCAAGGTTCAGGTAGCCTGCACCGACGGTGAAAAGGTCGTACTGAATCGAGAATGTCTGTCCCGTGGTGGGATCGGTGATTTGCGAACTCCGCGGGAAAGTTTTGGTCGCAGTTTTCATGAGCCGGGCTTTGACCTGATCCGGCGTGAGATTTTTCGTGCTCAGCAGGGCGGCGACCGCGCCACTGGCGACGCCCGCCGCCATGCTGGTGCCGTTCAGGACGAGGTAGTTCGACGCCTGTCCGTAGCCCGGAGACTTGACATAAGACGCGAGGGGAGCGACGTTCCCGGGTTCGTCGGCCAGTGTGGAGCCGGGCGCGAGCATGGAGAAGAGCTGGTTGCCGGGCGCGACGATATCGGGCTTTGCGATGTGATCGCCAAGGCTGGGGCCTTTGGAACTGTAGGTGGTCATCACATCGTCTCCGCGCTGCGCCGTGCCTTTGGTGTTCATGGCGCCGACGGTGAGGACGAGCGGGTCGTTGCCCGGAGCGGCGATGGTGCCGTAGCCCTGGTTGCCTGCGGAGTTATCGCGGCCGTTATTGCCCGCGGCGACAACGACGGTGATGCCGTTCCTCCACGCCTTTTCGACTTCCTGGCACAGGGGGTCGGTTTTGTAGCTCTCGTAAATGGGACGGCCGAGCGAAAGATTGATGACGCGAATGCCGTAGATAGTTTTCAGCGCGATGGCCTTTTCGATGGCTTTGATGACTTCAGCGTCGGTGGACTGGCCGTCGCGATCGAGAACCTTAAGATTCAGTAGCTTAGCGCCCGGAGCGATTCCGTAGACCGTGTGGAGATAAGCGGATCCCAGGGAGTTGGTGCCATCCCCGGCGATGAGGCCCGCGATGTGGGTGCCGTGACCATAGTAGTCATCGGGGCCTTCGCCGGGTACGAAGCTTTGGGAATAGACCACCCGAGGGAACTGGAGGCCCAGCAGCCCGGGCGACATCAGATCGGAATTGACGTGAATGCCGCTATCGATAACGGCGACTCCGATGTTTTTGCCATAGGCGGTATTCGGCGTACCCGCAGTTGTAGAGGAAGGCTGCAGAGTCTGCGGGGTGTAGTCGTAAACGGGAACGCCGGGGCCGTTCGCCATCAGGGTGTTGTTTACCGAGATATGCGCGACGGTGGGATCGTTCGCGAGATTAAGAGCGTCATTCACCGTCATGGTGCACAGCTCGCCCAGCGGAAGGATTTCGACCAGGTTCAGGACACCGCACACCGGCGACAGCAGTCCATTAAGAAGCGAAGTTAGAGAAGTGGAGGTGTGGGTGACGATCACCTGCACGGATTGGTTGCGATCCATCGTGGCGAGCTGGGGCGACACCGTTCCAGCGACGAGGGATACTGCGGTCGTGAGAGCCGTAAGCGCGAGCGACGGCCGGAAAGCGAGGCGCAGCACAGCGCCTGCAAGAGCACGACCGCTGAATTTTGGTTTATGTTTCATTCCGGGACCTGACAGCAAATCGGCAGAGGGGGCCGATTTCTGTACAGGAGCACTAATACCCGGGTAACGGTACGTCCCCGATAGTACTTTCGTACGGGCGTCAGTTCTCGAGGAAGGCGAGCAGTTCCTTATTGAAGATGTCCGGGACCTGAACGTGGGGTACGTGGCCAACGCCCGGAATAATCACCAGCTTTGCTCCAGGGATCGTTTCGGCGATGTGCTTCGCCAGAACGGGAAAGTTCTGCCCGTCTTTTTCGCCGCCCAGCACCATTGCCTTCACTTTGATATGGGCCCAATCGTAGACGACGGGATCGAGATAGGTGATCTGGCGGTAAATGGACTGGACCATGGCGAGGCGGGGCCAATCGCCGCTGAGAGTGGGGGCGTAGAGGATGCGGACAAATCGCTCGTATTCCGGCTTCCACGCGCCCGGGAAGTAGCGCTGGACGGTGGCGTATGCGGCCTGCCAGGCTTCGTCCCGGGATCTGGCGATGAGCGCTTTGTAAGCATCCTCGGCGCTGTGCCACGGTTGGGTCCAGCGCACGTCGGTCAAGCCGATGGGATCGTAGAGAACGACGCGATCGGTGATGTCCGGGTAAGAGGCCGCGAACCGCGCAGCCAGCATCCCGCCCATGGAATGTCCGACGACGGCGACTTTTGAGATACCCAGCGATTGCAGCAGCGTACGGGTGTTCAGGGCCATATCGTGGAAGTTGTAGGGAATGATCGGTTTCGACGAGCGTGCGAACCCGATCTGATCCGGCACAATCACGCGAAAGCCGTGGCTGCGAAGCAGTTCAATGGGCCCACCCCAATAAAATCCACCGAAATTCATGCCATGCAGCAGAACGACGGTCCGGCCGTTGGGCTGCCCGGCAGGCGGAACGTCCATGTAAGCCATTCGAACGTCCTGACCATAGACGGTGAGGGAAAGATAGGACACCGTCCAGGGATAGGCCACGTCTTCCCAGGTGATACTTGCCGGCTTGATATCTCGAGGCGGATGGCGAGCTCGATCATTCGGATCTGAACTCTGGCCGCTCGCCGTTCCGAGGGCAAGCCACACGAGCAGGACGCCGAACCGGACACGCCGATCAGACATGGGCAGCGGCCCTCAACCGCGTGGCGGAAGCTTCGGTCAACAGCATCTCCATTCCGGCGGAGATCACTTCCTGAGCGTTGGCGGCGTCTCGGTGGGTGACAGGGAACGGTTGTTCGGCGAGACAGCGTTCGATGAACTCGGCAAGCTCGGCTTTATAGGCGGGACCGAAGCGATCGACGAATTCCGGCACAGGACGCGCGTAGTCTCGCATCTTGAACGTACGATCTTCGAGAGGTTCGGCCGTGCCGCGCGGACCAAGACATTTTACGGTTACTTCGAACGGCTTCTGGTCGAAACGGCCGATCTGTATCTGCCCGCGCTCCCCGAAAATCAGCGTTTCGACGCGATAACCGGAGACATGATTCCGGCTGACCTGGACCTGAGCGGCGAGATCGCCTTCGAACCACATGTGCAGCATGGCGTCGTCGAAATCCTCAAGGCAGGTGGTGAGCCGATACCCGTGCAGGCGTGAGCCGACGGCCAGGGCGGCGCGCGGCATGCGCCCGGTGAGGAACAAAACTTCGTCGACGTTATGAATCGACATATCGGAGAGGATTCCCGGGCTGTTGTAGCCGTTCGGCGCGGGCCCGGAGTCTTCGAGCGCGGAATAGATTTTGAACACGCGCCCAATGGTTCCGCCATCGATCAATGATTTGGCGTGCCGCAGCGGCGCATCGAACCGGCGCTGGAACGCGATCATGACGGCATCGGAATGGCCGCGATCGATTTCGGCCGCGAATTCACGATCCTGTTCGATGTCGCCAGTTAATGGTTTTTCGAGGAGAATTCGCTGCCCGGCCCGGATCAGCGTAGTGGCGTGCTCGCGGTGATCCGCGGTGGGGGTGACGAGCACCGTAGCATCGCACACGCCGGCTTCCGCAAGTTCTTCGACCGAATCAAAGATGGGAACTTCGGAGCCAGTCTCGCCGAGGACGCGCCTGGCTCGGCCGACATCGGAATCGGCGATGGCTACGAGGCGGCAGCGGCCGGTTTCGCGCTCGAGTTCGATGGCGTGCAAAAGATGGACCGCGCCCATGCGGCCGACGCCGGCTACCGCAAGTTTGAGCTGCTTCGTCTGAGTTTGGGAATTTTCGTTCATGGCTTTCAGGGAACCTGTTATTTTGCGGCGAGCGCCGGTTTCAGCAGCGCCTGTACGTCCGGCAGATTGAGACTGGCTTTGGTCACGACGCGAGCCGGGATATCGAGCCGGCGCGAGGGAGACTGCCCGGCGAGCTTCATAGCCAGCGATTTTACTGCCTGGTAGCCAATGCGGTACGCGTCCTGGACGAGCATGACGTCAGCCGTACCGTCGCGAAGCGCTTCCACATGGATGCTGCTGACATCGAACGTGATCAGCTTTACGCGACGTGACAGGCCGCGCGCGCGAATCGCCCGGATGGCGCCGATCGAGCACGCTTCGCTCGATGCGAAGATTCCGCCAAGACCCGGATGAGCGGCGAGGATGTTCTCGGCCACGGCCATGGACCGAGCGCGATCGCCCATGCCATACTGGCGCGCGACGATCGCAAGCCGGGGAGATTCCTGGCGGATGGTTTCCTCAAACCCACGTTCGCGCAGTTCGGTGGAAACGCCGCCGGGTTTTTGCATCATCATCGCAATTTCGCTTTTGCCTGGAAGTAGCGCGGCGAGCCGCCGGGCCGCCGTACAGCCCGCGGCATGATTGTCGGTTGCGATCAGGCTGACGAAGTTATCGATGTTTACTGCCGAATCGAAGATGGTGACAGGAATACCGGCACGGATGACGCGTTCGACGGGATCGACGAGGGCGCGATCGTCCGTTGCGGAAATGGCCAGAGCATTCACGCGCCGGGCAATCATGGAGTCTACGATTTCAATCTGGCGGCTGTAGTCGGTCTCGACGTCCGGTCCGCTCCAGTCGACGGCCACACGAAGATCCCGGGCGGCGCCTTCGGCTCCGGTGCGGACGGTAATGAAGAAGAGATCGGCGTTGGCTTTGGGGATGACTGCGATGGTTTTTCGATTGCGCCGGCCGCATCCGGCAAGCGCGGCCACAGCGGCAAGGTTGAAGCGGCGACGAGTGGTGATCCGGGTCATCGGCTTCGAGGGCTGGCGTGGCCTCGCATTGCTGCCGATATTAACTCATGCGAAAGCCCGCGACGCCAGCGATGGAACAGCCGGGCCGCAGTCTTTCAGAAACTGGACGAACGCGCGTACCTTCGGGGAGGAACTCAGGCGAGATGAATACAAGGCGTGAATCTCGACTGGTTCGGGTTCCCACTCCGGAAGGAGCCTGATCAGACGGCCCCGCTCGACGTCGGGGGCGCCTGCTGTTTGGGAGAGGATCGAGATGCCCACACCGGCGACAGCCAGTTGATGACTGATGGCCGGGTCCGGAACGGCAACACGGGATTCCACGCTGATTTCCTTCAGCTCGACGCTGGTTTCCTTCGCGCCGCGACGGAGTCGCCAGACAGCGCCGTCCGCCGGCTCGCCAAGTCCGCCGCAGCTCGTGATGACGCAACTGTGCCGACGGAGATCTTCGGGAGTGAGGGGCATATCACAGCTCTCGACATATTTCGGGCTGGCGTAAATAGCGAGGCGAATTTTGAAGAGGGTTTTCACCATGAGGCCGGAATCCTCGAGTGGCCCAGGGCGGATGATGACGTCGAGGATCTTCTCGCGCGGAATAGCCTCGAGCAGTTGCAGATTTACGCGGACTTCGGGGTAGAGCGCGAGAAATTCGCCGAGCGCCGGCGCGAGAATCGATCGGGCGAAGATTCCCGGAGCGCCAACGCGCAATGTGCCCCGCGGTCTGGCTCGCAGAGTTCCGATTTCAATGTCCGCCTGCTCAGCCTCTTCAACAACGCGCTCGCAGCGATCGAAATAGATCCTGCCTTCCTCAGTGAGATTGACATGGCGCGTGGTGCGTTCCACGAGGCGCACGCCCAGACGCGCTTCGAGGCGAGCGAGCGACCGGCTCACGCTGGACTTGGGCAAATCGAGGAGTCTGGCTGCCGCTGTGAAACTCCGGGTTTGAGCGAGCTGCACGAAAATCTGGAGTTCATTGAGGTCCGTCATTGTTGTTCAGGCCGGCGCAGGATTCAATTTTTTTGTTCCCGTACAGCAACAGTGTATTGCCGATTCGCCTATTGTTTCAACCGCGAGGCAGCCGTAGATTCGAATCGAGGAGTTCAAGAATGACTGATACGACGCGGGGTGAACGAGTTTATCTGGTGGCGGGAGCAACCGGCAACGTGGGCAGCGAGGTAGTGACGCAGCTTGTGGCGCGAGGGGCCCGAACGAGAGTGTTCACGCGCGATGCGGCAAAAGTTGAGCGCTGGGGCGATCGCGTAGAAGTCGCAGCGGGCGATTTCACGAAACCGGATACGTTCGCGCGGGCGGTGAGCGGCGTGGAAGCGGTGTTTTTGATGAGCCAAAGTCCGGATCAACAAGCTTTCGCGCGGCTGATCGACGCGGCAAAGGCTTCCGGGCAGCCGCGAATCGTATTTCTTTCATCACTGGCAGCGAAAGAGCCGGGGCTTCAAATCGGCGTTCTGCACAAACAAAAGGAGGATACGATCCGCGCGTCCGGTCTGCCGGCCACGTTCGTTCGGCCAGGTGGATTCATGTCGAACGCGTATCAGTGGATCGCTTCCATCAACGCCGAAGGGGTAGTTTACAACCCGATGGGGGACACGCGATTCCCTCCCATCGCGCCGGAAGATATCGCCGGCGTTGCCTTCAAAAGCCTGATTGACCCGGCATTATCGGGAAAAACCTTCGAATTGACCGGCGCTGAATTGCTGAACGTGCCGGAACAGGTGGAGATTCTCGCGAAAGTGCTTGGAAGGCCCATTCGATGTGTCGACATCACGGTTGAAACGGCGATCGAAAATATGACCCGCGCGGGCGTACCCGCGCCCATAGCGCGTGCAGTTGCAGAATCCTACCGGGCGGTTCGGGATGGCGGGATCCTGGGTGTTACCGACACCGTGGAGAAAGTGACCGGCGCCAAACCGATGACATTCGAGGGCTGGGCGCGGAAACATGCATCGCGTTTCCTTTCGCCTGTGGCGCAGCAGGCAGCGACCCGGGGTTAAGACGCAATTCGGCAGGGAGTGCGGGGTCCTCGACGAATCGGATACCCACTATTCGCGATCACATTAAAAGTGGGTATCCGGAACGGGACCGTCTGGGTGATGGCGATCGCCTGCGCGGTGAGCGTGGGGAATCTCTATTACTGCCAGCCGCTCTTGTCGGATATGGGCGCATCGCTGGGCGTCGGCGCGCGTCAGATTGGGTATCTGCCCATGTGGACGCAGGCCGGCACGGCAGTCGGAATGTTCGCCTTCGTGCCTCTGGGCGACATGCTGCCGCGCCGGTCGCTTATTATCGCGATGTCTCTTGCAATCGCGCTCGCCGCGTCGCTGATGGCGCTCGCGCCCGGCATCGCGCTGGTAAATCTCGCCGGTTTCGCCATCGGCCTCACCACTATCGTTCCGCATCTGGTGCTGCCTTTCGCCGCGAAACTGGCTCCGGCCGAACGGCGCGGCCATGTTGTGGGGATCGTGCTGGGCGGATTGCTGATCGGCATCCTACTCGCTCGCGTGGTCAGCGGTTATGTGGGGGACGTTTTCGGCTGGCGGAGGATGTATTGGGCGGCTGCGGCCTCCATGGTGGCGCTTGCGGCGACGCTGCGTTTCATGCTTCCGGTCGATACCCCGGACCTGAATTTACGTTACCGGCAGCTCGTCGCTTCCATCTGGCATCTGGCGCGGACGGAACCCGTACTGCGGGAAGCTGCAATTACAGGAGGCATGTTATTCGGCGCATTCAGCACGTTCTGGACTACGCTTGTGTTCTTTCTGGCGACGCCTCCATACCACTTCGGCGCCCGAACCGCGGGACTGTTCGGCCTGGCGGGCGCCGGCGGAGCACTCATCGCCCCATGGGCCGGACGCCTGGCGGATCGCAGAGGGCCGGCCTTCGCGGTGACCGCCGCGATTGTTACTACCATTGCTTCCTGGTTCCTGTTCGCCGTGGCCGGAACACGTTTTTGGGGTCTGATTTTGGGAGTGGTGGTCCTCGATCTTGGCGTGCAGGCTGGCCACGTCGCGAACCAGACCCGCATTTACGCGCTGATTCCGGAAGCGCGCAGCCGCCTGAATACCGTGTATATGGTTTCGTATTTTCTGGGCGGCGCTCTCGGATCGGCGCTGGGCGCATACGCATGGACGCGCGCGGGGTGGTCGGGCGTGTGTGTCGCGGGGGCCGTACAGTGCGGTGTGGCGCTGGCCGCGCGCGTTCACGCGCAGGGGTTCCGGATCGCACCCGCTAAACTAATAGATTCTCCCGATGCGTAGTTTGCGCTGGTTGTTGCTGGCGGCGATGATCGTGGTCGCGGTCGCCACTATTGTCATTTATCGAGGACAATTGATCGCCCAGCGCGCCAACCGCCGGCCGCCTCCGGCCTATGTCGGTACCGATACCCGCGCCGAGGCTCTCGACTGGGAATGGGGTCAGAGCGATAACGGAAAACCGCGCGTCCACATCACCGCAAAGCACTACAAACAATCGGCGGACGAAGACCACGCCGAACTGAAGGGGATCGAGCTGCGCATCTATATGAAAGATGGCCAGCATTTCGATCGCGTGCGCACCGATTCTGCGCAATTCAGCACGAAAGAGAAGAAGCTCTATGCGCCGGGCGAAGCGGAGATCACGCTCGATGTCCCCTCAGAAGGTGTTGCTCCCCACCAGCTCACGTCGATCAGAGCCGCGGGTATCAACTTCGATAGCGAAAACGGTAGCGCTGTAACGGACAAACACGTCACCTTCAATTTCGAGAATGGCAATGGCACGTGCGAAGGCGCGTCTTACGACCCGCAGAAGCATGAGTTGCACCTGGTAAGGAATGTGGATATTCACCTGAACGGCAATGGGCCGAAGAGCAAGCCAATGCACGTGGAAGCCGGTGAATTGACTTATAACGAAACCGCCGCGGTAGTGAACCTGGGGCCGTGGTCGCGACTGACGCGCGATCAGCTTGTAATCAACGCGCTGCACAGCACGGTGAAGCTGACGAATTCGGGAGGAAGCCGGCGCGTGGACTGGATCGACGCCGAAAAGGGCGTGGGAAACGACAAGCAGCCTACCAAAAATCTCGACTATTCGGCCGATATGCTGCACGTGAGTTACAACGATGATGGCCAGATGGACAAGCTCGCGGGAACCGGCCATGCGCGTCTGGTCTCGCATGGCGATGGTTCAGAGACCACCATGTCGGGCGATCGCGTGGACCTCGCGTTTGTCGCCGATGAAGAAGGGGACAGCATCCTCACTTCGGCGACCGCCAGCGGACACGGCAACATCGTATCGAAACCGTGGGACGACCCGAAGGGTCTTACTCCGGACACGAAAATCCTTACGGCGGACGTGCTCGATTTGCAAATGAGGCCCGGGGGCAAGGAACTCGATCACGTGAATACGCGCGCTCCAGGGACGCTCGAATTCGTTCCCAACCAGGCGGCGCGCCATCGGCGGGTTCTCAAGGCCGAGCGCATGACCATCAACTACGGGGCGAAAAATGAAATCCAGTCGTTCCATGCCGTGAATTGCGCCACCGAGACTTATCCCTCGGCGGCGGAAAAGGCGAAGAAGAAGGCAGCTCAGGAGATCGCCTATACTACAAGCAAAATCATCGACGCGAGCTTCGACGAGAAGGGGCAGCTCAAGTCGATGACGCAAACCGGGGACTTCCACTACTCCGCCGGTGTAAGAAAGGCCCAGTCGGACGTTGCAGTGCTCGATAACACGCGCAATGTCATGGATCTGGATGCCCACGCGCGCATATCGGACGACAGCGGCAGCACCACAGGCAATCACATCCGGCTCGATCAGGCCACCGGGGATTTCGACGCGAAAGGCAAGGTTTCGACGACGCGCCTGCCCGATCAGAAGAAATCCGCCTCAGAGATGCTGGATAAAGACGAGCCAACGCAGGGGACCGCGGACCGGGTAGTCTCCGCCGACCATAACCACGTGATGCATTACATCGGAAACGCTGTGCTGTGGCAGATGTCCAACCGGATATCGGCCAATACCATCGACGTGGATCGGGAAAAAAAGACGCTGGTGGCCGATGGTCAGGTGGTCTCGCAGTTTATCGACGATAAAGGCAAGGACGACAAGAACAAACAGGCCAATGCGAAACCCGTGTTCACGATCATCAAAGCGCAGCACATGGTGTACACCGATCAGGACCGCCTTGCGTACTATACGGGTGGCGCGAATCTGTGGCGGCCGACGCTGACGGTTAAATCCGCAACGCTGCGGGCCTTTCTGAATCCGGAGAACGCCGATTCCGATTCGCGCATCAACAAAGCCTATGGCGATGGAAACGTGGAAATTGTGCAGTTATCGCCCGACAGGACGCGGATCGGTACGAGCGAGCACGGCGAGTACTACACCGACGACGGCAAGATCGTTTTGAACGGCGGCACTCCGGAGTTGAAAGATACGTTACGCGGGAACACAAAGGGTGAACAGCTCGTGTATTTCACGGATGACGATCGGCTGATTGTCAGCGGGGCTCCGAAAAATCCGGTTCAGAGCCATCTTCATCGGCGAAAGAGCTGACCGGAGCGAGCTGAACACCGGATGCAGACACTGCGGACAATCGATCTTTGCAAGGCCTATCGCGGCCGCCGGGTGGTGGACAACGTTTCGGTCGAAGTGAGCCGGGGCGAAATCGTCGGGCTCCTCGGACCAAACGGGGCAGGGAAGACCACATCCTTTTATATGGTTGTGGGACTCATCAGCCCCGATTCCGGACGCGTGCTGCTCGATGACTTCGATCTCACCACGATGCCCATGTTCCAGCGCGCGCGGCACGGGATCAGCTATCTGCCCCAGGAAGCGTCGGTATTTCGCAAGCTCACGGTGGAGCAGAACCTGATGGCGATTCTGCAGACTCGCCGCATGTCCGGACGCGAGCGCCGCGAAAAGATGAATCGGCTGATCGACCAGATGGGTCTCGAAACCGTTCGGCGCAGTAAAGGCTACGTTCTATCCGGCGGTGAGCGGCGGCGCGTCGAGATCGCGAGATCGCTCGCGATTGATCCCAGTTTCCTGCTTCTGGACGAGCCGTTTTCCGGCATCGATCCGATTCAGGTGCTGGAGCTTCAGCGCATCATTCTCGACCTGAAGCGCGACGGCATCGGGATTCTGGTGACTGACCACAATGTGCGCGAGACGCTAAGCGTCACGGATCGCGCCTACATCATCAACGCCGGTAAGATCTTTCGCAGTGGAAGCCCGGACAAGCTGGCGCAGGATCCCGAAGTGCGCCGGGTGTATCTCGGCGAGGCCTTCACTTTCGGCCTCCCATAGCAGCCCGGCGTGATACCCTGAGGTCGCCATGGCGCTCCTCGGAACCATCGCCGTCATCGTTATCCTGGTTGCCGCCCGTCTCCTCATGGCGCCCGTGACGTGACGATCGCATCCATGGGAGAGATGTTCAGCCAGCGGATTGACCCCGGACGGCCCATCATCGACGCCACCGGCCTTCAGGGAAAGTTCGACTTTGCGATCGAGTTCGTGCCGCAATCGAAAGCGGAATCCGATCCGGACGGGCCGCAATTCGAGCAGGCTCTGCGCGATCAGCTCGGACTCAAAATGGAATCGCGCCGCAGCCCGATGAGCATCATGATCGTTGACCACGTCGAGCGCCCTTCCGGGAATTGATTGCTAGCGTTCCTGGTAACTGACGGAGCGCACCCTCGTACGCGATCTCAAACCCCGAACGGCTTTCCGCCACTCCCACGGCGGCAGCGGATTGCTCTCCACCCAAAGCCCGATCCGGCGTTCCCGCGCGGTTGCTTCCAGTTGCTGCATTTCCGCGTCGTCCCGATCGTACTCCGCGTACCACCAGGCCTCGCCGTGTTTCACCAGCTCTTTGTTCAAGTCGCGGTTATCCGGCAGGATGATCTCGGCGACGGTGCGGCCGTAGCGGTCCGTATCGTGCTCCGTTACCTCAACCATCTTGCCCGCGACCATGTTGCCGGTGAACCACGCCGCGTGCTCGCCACCGGGCTGGCTCATCTCCGGACAGTCCACGCCGAAGAGACGCACTTTCAGCACCCGGCCGGTCGCTTCAATCACCAGCGTGTCGCCATCGACGACGCGGATCACGCGGGCACTGTAAGAATTTTCAGCCCAGGCAAGCGGGGCCATGAACAGCAGGAGAGCGGAAAAGAGGCGGCGCATGTCTGGTTCGATTGCAACGTGGCGGCCATGCGTAAGCTCTTCATTCGACTGCCCGAGCGCGTTTTGAGTCTGTGCCAGTTCCGGATTCCGTTTCGGATTGGCGCGTCATCCTGAAACAACGCGCCCATGCGGGTTGTTGCGGCTCGCCGCGCCCGAAAGACCCTGGGGCTTGCGATATCTTCATGAGTGCAGATGAGGCGGATCATCCCAATCGCGACGGCCGCAGTGTTGAGCGCTGCGATCGTCGTGGCGCCGGCGCGATGCCAGAGTGGGTCCAAAACCGGGCAACTGCTCTACGAGCAAAACTGCGGTGTGTGCCACGGCGGCGATGGTATGGGGGGCGAAATGGGGCCGAATATTGTGGCTCGCGTTGGCCGGCTGACCGATGAACAGCTTTTGACTCTGCTGCATGACGGGCGCCCCCAGCGCGGCATGCCAGGATTTCCGAATCTGAGTAATGACGAGCGAACGGGCATTGTGACTTTTCTGCGGGCGACCATGCGTCCCCGCCGCCGCCGGGCGCCTGTGCCGCGAATCGTGGAACTGACCGATGGCTCAAAGCTGAGCGGCCTCGTGATGAACGAAAGTCCGGGGGATCTGCAGTTGCGGACCGCGGATCAGAAGATCCATCTTCTCCGTCCGGATGGCGAGCGTTTTCGCGAAACGACGTCGCAGGCCGACTGGATCACTTATAACGGCGATGTTCCCGGCAATCGGTACAGTCTGCTCGAACAGATCGGAAAGCGTAACGTGACGCGGCTCGCGCCCAAATGGATCTTTCCGATGGAAGGCGCATCGCGCGGGGAAACCACGCCACTGGTGGTCCAGGGAATCATGTATGC
>Ga0157369_10002700_pt1 | contig 21159 bp, 21 predicted proteins | sample C25metaG_FD_113461 | JGI IMG/M metagenome (GOLD analysis project Ga0157369, IMG submission 113461) | Corn rhizosphere microbial communities from Kellogg Biological Station, Michigan, USA - C2-5 metaG | ecosystem: Host-associated > Plants > Roots > Rhizosphere > Soil | place: USA: Michigan...
GAGCGTGGTCGAGCTGACCAGCACCTGCTGGCCCGGCGCGGCCTCCAGGCAGTAGCCGGCCAGCAGCCGGGCGAAGGCGTCGGTGTTCATGGCGGTGACATCTCCGGGAAGTGTTCGGCCAGGTGCTCGCGCAGCACGTCGCGGATCCACCGGCGCTCGTCGGCGGAGGCGAAGCGGAAGCGCGCCAGCAGCTCCTTCTGCCTGGTCAGCGGCTCGGTCCCCGCGATGTCCCAGCGGACGGCGAGGCGCTCGAACAGGAACTCCACCGCGCGCTGCCAGGCGTCCTCGCGCGAGAGCACGTTCCCGCCCATGGTCGCCGCGTACTGCTGCCGGGTCGCCGGCGTCATCGCGCCCCGCAGGACGAGCAGCGTTCCGTCGTCGCGGCGGTACTCGAACTCGGGCGCCCGCAGCCGCTCGCGCTTCTTCGCCATGGGCCGGGACGGTAGCGTCCCGCGGCGTGCGCAAGCCGACACGGGCGCGAGACGTCGGGCGCGGCGAGCGGGTGCTCCCCGGCGCCTGGCGGCTGCGGCTGCCGCTCGAGCTGCCGGGCGTCCCGCACGTCAACGCCTGGGCGCTCCAGGCGGGCGACGGCATCGTCCTCGTCGACACCGGCATGCACCAGCGCGGGGCGGTGCACGACCTCGAGCGCGCGCTCGACCGCACCGGCCACCGGGTCGAGGACATCCGGCTGATCGTCATCACCCACGCGCACATCGACCACTGCGGGCAGGCGCCGCCGATCGCCGCCCGCGCGGGCTGCGAGGTGTGGATCCACCCGGCCTACACGCTGCACGCGGAGGACCCGGCGCTGCACAGCGACGGCGATCTCGTGAACGGCGTCGAGATCGCGACCGACCTCGGCCCCTGGACCGTCGTCGAGACGCCCGGTCACGATCACATCCAGGTGCTGCATCGCGCGCTCGCCGACGCGAACGTGAGGATCGTCGCGTCGGACGCGGCCGTTTCGGCCGCCGTGCCTGCTGCACTATAATCGGCGGCGGCGCGCGACGCGGCGCGCCGACAAGAACGCGGCCGGCAATCCTGCCGCCACCGCCCTTCGAGGAGGATGCATGGCTTCGCTTCGTCACGGATTGTGCTGCGCGCTCGTCGCGGCGACTGCCCTGAGCGCACCGCTCGCTTCGGCGGCGGGCAGTTTCATCAACGTGCTGACCGGCGGCACGAGCGGTGTGTACTACCCGCTCGGCGTCGCGCTCGCCAACGTGATCGGCAAGGCGATGCCGCAGATGAAGACGTCGGCGCAGGCGACGAAGGCGTCGGTCGAGAACCTCAACCTGCTCGAGGCAGGCCGCGGCGAGATCGCGTTCACGCTCGGCGATTCGCTGTCGGACGCGTGGAAGGGCAACGCCGAAGCGGGCTTCAAGACGCCGCTCAAGAAGCTGCGCGGGATCGCCGCGATCTATCCGAACTACATCCAGATCGTCGCGCGCGCCGATTCCGGCATCAAGACGCTCGCCGATCTCAAGGGCAAGAAGATCTCGGTGGGGGCGCCGAAGTCGGGCACCGAGCTCAACGCGCGCGCGGTCCTGCATGCGGCAGGCATCGAGTACAAGGATTTCGCGAAGGTCGAGTACCTGCCGTTCGGCGAATCGGTCGAGTTGATGAAGAACCGGCAGATCGACGTCACGCTGCAGTCGGCAGGCCTTGGCGTGTCGTCGCTGCGCGATCTCGCCGCATCGGTGCCGATCGTCGTCGTGCCCATCCCCGAGGACGTCATCAAGAAGATCAACGATGCCGCCTACATCCACGCGGTGGTTCCCGCGAACACCTACAACGGCCAGGCCGCCGACGTGCCCACCGCGGCCGTGCAGAACTTCCTCGTGACGCACTCCGGGGTCAGCGACGACGTCGTGTACGGCATGACGAAGGCGCTGTGGACGAACCTCGACCAGCTCGTCGCCGCGCATTCCGCCGCGAAGGCGATCGACATCAGGAATGCGACGCAGAACATGCCCGTCCCGCTGCATCCGGGCGCGGAGAAGTACTACAAGGAAGTCGGCGTTCTCAAGTAACGGGCGAGCGCCAGACAAGACGTTTGGCGACGTCACCGCCACGCGCCTCGCGCAACGGCGTCAATCGTGTCCGAGCCTGTCCTCGTCCGCGGGCGATGCGCATGACAAAAGCCGAATCCGATTCCAGCCGCCAGGTCGCCGGGCCCGACGAGGCGGTCTTCGACGAAACCGGCGTCAAGCGCGTGCTGCATGGTTGGGCGGCGCGTGCGGTCGCCGGCATCGCCCTCGCCTTCTCGACCTACCAGCTCGTCATCGCGGCCTACGCACCGCTGTCGAGCCTGCCCACGCGCTCGATCCACGTCGGCTTCCTGCTCGCGCTCGCTTTCCTGATTCACCCGGCTGCCGGCTGGGCGGACCGGCATCGGATCGCCTGGTACGACGCGCTCATCGCGCTGGTCGCATTCGCGGTCGGGCTCTATCACCTCGTGTTCGAGGCCGAACTGATCCAGCGCGCAGGCGACCCGACGATCGTCGACCTCGCCGTCGGCGCCCTCTTCATCGTGCTGCTGTTCGAGGCGGCGCGGCGCGTGCTCGGGCTGGCACTGCCGATCATCTGCGGCGCGTTCCTCGCATACGGCATCTTCGGCCAGTACCTTCCCCTCGTCGTCGCGCACCGCGGGTATGGCCTCGACCAGATCATCGGGCAGCTGTTCCTCGGCACCGAAGGCATCTTCGGCATCCCGACGCTCGTCTCGGCGACCTACATCTTCCTGTTCATCCTGTTCGGCAGCTTCCTCGAGCACGCCGGCATGATCAACCTGTTCAACAGCATCGCGCTCGGTTTCGTCGGTCATGCGCGCGGCGGTCCGGCGAAGGTCGCCGTGATCTCGTCCGGCATGATGGGCACGATCTCGGGCTCGGGGATTGCGAACGTGCTCACCGTCGGGCAGTTCACGATCCCGCTGATGAAGCGCTTCGGCTACGCGCCGGTGTTCGCCGGTGCCGTCGAGGCGACGTCGAGCATGGGTGGCCAGATCATGCCGCCGGTGATGGGCGCCGTCGCGTTCATCATGGCCGAGACGCTCAACGTGCCGTACGTCACCATCGTGAAGGCGGCCGTCGTGCCTGCGGTGCTCTATTACGCGACGGCGTTCTGGATGGTGCACCTCGAAGCGGGTCGCATGCACCTGGTCGGCCTGCCCAAGTCCGAATGCCCCAACCCTTGGATGGCGATCCGGCAGAAGTGGTACCTGATGCTGCCGCTCGCAGTGCTCGTCTACATGCTGTTCGATGGCTTCACGCCGATGTTCGCGGGTCTCGTCGGGCTCGCGCTCACCGCGACGCTGATCCTCGGCGCCGCGGTCGCGGCGCGCTTCGGGCCGATGGCGTTCCGGTATGCGTTCTGGATCGCGCTCGGCCTCGCGCTCGGGCTCTACCTGCGCTACGGCTTCGATCGCTATGGCGTCACGCCGATCCTCGTCGTCATCGGCGGCTTCGTCGCGATCGTGTTCGCGATCCGCGGCCGCGAAACGCTTGCGACGATGCGCCAGAGCCTCGTCGACGGCGCCAAGCAGGCGATCTCGGTGGGCATCGCGTGCGCGATCGTCGGCGTCATCATCGGCGTGCTCACGCTGACCGGCGCGGCGTCGAACTTCGCCGAATTCGTGCTGCACATCGGCAGCCGCAGCCTGTTCCTGTCGCTGTTCCTGACGATGATCGTGTGCCTGATCCTCGGCATGGGCATCCCGACGATCCCCAACTACATCATCACGAGCGCCATCGCGGCACCCGCGCTTTTGAAACTCGGCGTGCCGCTGATCGTGTCGCACATGTTCGTATTCTATTTCGGCATCATGGCCGACCTGACGCCTCCGGTCGCGCTGGCCGCGTTCGCCGCGGCGTCGATCGCGAAGGCGCCGCCGATGCGCATCGGCTGGAAGGCGACGCACATCGCGATCGCCGGTTTCGTCATCCCGTACATGGCCGTCTACGACCCGGCGCTGATGCTGCAGCCAACCACCGCCGGCGGCAGCCTGTCGCTCGTCGCCGCGCTGTACGTGATCGCGAAAACGATTCTCGCGATATGCCTGTGGGGCGGCGCGGCGATCGGCTACTTCCTGCGCGGGCCGATTTCGTGGCCCGAGCGCGTCGTCGCCTTCGCCTCGGCATCGCTGCTCGTCACCGCCGTGCCGTGGACCGACCAGGCGGGCTTCATCGCAAGCGCGCTGTTCATTCTCTGGCACCTCTGGCGCACGCGCGGCACCGCGGCGATCGGCAAATGGGGTCAGAGCGAATTGGCACCACCCGGCACGCGCCGCTGATCGACGCGCGCATCGCCACCGCCCCGTGATTGCCGCGTGCCTCCTCGTCGCGGGCGCGCTGCGCGCAACGATCCCGGCGCACGAGTTCACCGTCGCGTGGATGCACTCGGTGGAGAAGATCCGCTGGGAAGAGCGCTACCGCGTCGAAGGCGACGCGCTGCGCCTCGTCCAAGCGCGCATCCAGGGCTCGGGCGCCGGCATGGATCCGCCGCCGGATGCCACGTTTCACGCGGGCTGGTGGTCATGGCAACCGTCCATCGGCCCGCTGCCCGTCGTGCGGCTCACGCTGTCGTCCTACACGCGAGACTACGATCTTTGCTGGGGCGGCCGATGTCAAAGGCTGCAGCGCCTCGTTGCAATCTCGCCGCGCGACGGTTCGGATGACCTTGCGCGGCGCGACGAGGGGGATGTCGTCGAAATCCGCGCATGCGCCAAACAACACCATGAATGACTGGTTTCGCAGGGTCTCGCACGTGCTCGCCGATGCGTTCGGCTCGCCGTGGGCGTTCTTCGTCGCCGCGATCTTCATCGTCGTGTGGGCGGTCACCGGCCCGCTGTTCGGCTTTTCCGATGCCTGGCAGCTGATCGCCAACACGGTCACGAACGTCGTCACGTTCCTGATGGTGTTCGTCATCCAGAGCAGCCAGAACCGCGACACGCGGGCGACCCAGCTCAAGCTCGACGAGCTGCTGCGCGCGGTGACCAACGCGCGCTCGAGCCTCATCAATCTCGAATCGCTGTCCGACGACGAGATGGACAGCCTGCAGAGACAGTTCGAGGCGCTGCGCCGGCGCGCGGCGTCGCGACCGCCGCGCTGAGAACGCGGCCGAATCGAGCTATCCGGCCGCGAGCAGATCGGGCGGCAGCGGCGGGCGGCGCTCGATCGCGCTCACGTGCAGCGTGAACGCGCCCTGGCGCCGATCGAGGAAGTAGTTGCGCAGCGTGCGCGCGATCGTGCGAAACGCGAGCGACTCCCAGGGAATCGCGCTTTCGTCGAAGAGGCGCACGTCGAGGCTCTCGGCGCCCGGACCGAAATCGAGATCGGCAAGGCGCGCGCGGAACATCATGTACACCTGGTTGATCTGCGGCAGGCTGATCACCGTGTAGAGCTCGCCGATGTCGACCCGCGCATGCGCCTCCTCCTGCGTTTCGCGCAGCGCGCCGTCAACCAGCGTTTCCGCGTTCTCGAGGAAGCCCGCGGGCAGCGTCCACAGGCCGTAGCGCGGCTCGATCGCGCGGCGGCACAGCAGGATGCGGTCCTCCCATTCGGGCAGGCAGCCGACGACGATCTTCGGATTCTGGTAGTGGATCGTCGCGCAATCGGCGCATACGTCGCGGGGCAGCGTGTCGCCCTCGGGCACGCGGCGCTCGATGCGGGGCGAACCGCAGACGCTGCAGAACTTCACCGCCGCGGGCACCGGTGCGCGCTCGTCACGGCCGCAGGAAATTGTCGCGGTAGTAGCGCAACTCGGCGATCGACTCGAGCACGTCGGCGAGCGCCTCGTGCCTGCCCTCCTTCGGGATGCCCTTCGCGATATCCGGCTTCCAGCGCCGCGCCAGCTCCTTGAGCGTCGACACGTCGAGATTGCGATAGTGAAACCAGTCCTCGAGCGCGGGCATGAACCGCGCGAGGAAGCGACGGTCCTGGCAGATCGAATTGCCGCACATCGGCGACGTTTTCGCCGGCACGTGCTCCTGCAGGAACGCGAGCGCTGCCATCTCGACGTCGCGCTCGGTGGTATGCGATGCGCGCACCTTGTCGACGAGGCCGGAACGTGCGTGCGTCGAGCGGTTCCAGGCGTCCATGCCGTCGAGCACGGCGTCGTGCTGATGGACGACCCATACCGGCGCCTGGGCGACGGTTTCCAGTGCATGATCGGTGATGACGAGCGCGACTTCGAGGATGCGGTCGCTGTCGGGCCGAAGCCCCGACATCTCGAGGTCGATCCAGATGAGGCGGTTGGGATCCTGGGGCATGTCGGGGCGTAAAATGGGCGTCTTTCATTGTACGTGAGCGCGACGCGCCGCACGCGTCCGCGCCATTGCCTTGACGTCGAACTCGTTCACCGTCGCGTTCGTCATCGCCGTCGTGGTGACGCTCTGGCTTCGCCTGTGGCTCGCCACGCGGCAGATCGCCCACGTGCGTGCGCATCGCGTCGCGACACCGCCGGCCTTCGCCTCGCGCGTCGACGATGCCTCGCACCGCAAGGCGGCCGACTACACGATCGCCAAACAGCGTTTCGGCATCGTCGAATCGGTCGTCGACACCGCACTGCTCGTGGCGCTGACGCTCGGGGGCGGTCTCGGCGCATTGCTCGTGCTGACGCAGTCGCTACCGCTTCCTGCGCTCGTTCGCGACGTGCTGCTGCTGTGCGGCGTGGCGCTGATCGGCGGCATCGTGTCGCTGCCATTCTCCTGGTGGCGCACGTTTCGCATCGAGGAGCGCTTCGGATTCAATCGCACGACGCTTGCGACGTGGCTCGCCGATCTCGCCAAGGGCATCGCGGTCGGCGCCGCGCTCGGCCTGCCGCTCGCGTTCGTCGTGCTGTGGCTGATGCAAGGCGCGGGCGCGTTCTGGTGGCTGCTCGTCTGGATCGCATGGATGGCGTTCCAGCTTCTCGTGCTGGTGCTGTACCCGACCGTGATCGCCCCGATCTTCAATCGCTTCTCGCCGCTGCCCGCCGGCGCCGCGCGCGAGCGCATCGAACGACTCCTCGCGCGTTGCGGCTTCACCGCATCGGGCTTGTTCGTCATGGACGGCTCGAAGCGTTCGGGGCACGGCAACGCCTATTTCACCGGCTTCGGCCGCGCCAAGCGCGTCGTGTTCTTCGACACGCTGCTCGCACGGCTCGCCCCCGAGGAAATCGAGGCGGTGCTCGCCCACGAGCTCGGCCATTTCCGGCTGCGCCACGTGATCAAGCGCGTGCTCTGGTCGTCGGTTTTTTCGCTCGTTCTGCTCGGCCTTCTCGCCTGGCTCGCGCAATCGGCCTGGTTCTACGCGGGACTCGGCATTCCACCCGGCCAAGTGCCCACCGCAATGGCGCGCCCGGGCGTCGCGCTGGCGCTCTTCATGCTGGCGTTGCCGGTGTTCACGTTCGTGCTCGCGCCGCTCGCCGCCGCCTATTCCCGCCGCCACGAGTTCGAGGCCGACGCGTTCGCCGCGCGGCATGCATCGGCGAACGCGCTCGTCGCCGCACTGATCAAGCTGTACGAGGACAATGCGGCAACGCTCACGCCCGATCCACTCCATTCGGCGTTCTACGATTCGCATCCGCCGGCGGCGATACGCGTTGCGCGCCTCGTCGCCCTCGCGCCTTCCGCCGCCAGCGCGTGAAGCGGATGCCGACCCCGCGCGAGGCAATCCGATGACCACTCCCGACTTCCACAAGCTTCCCGAACCCTTGCGCTCGCTCGCGGCGCAGCACTGCCACGCCGGTGCCGCGAAGCTTGGCGCAGCCGAACTCGCCACCCGCCTTGCGACGCTCGCCGGATGGTCGGAAGCCGACGGGCGTCTCGTGAAAAGTTACGCGTTCGCGAATTTCCACGAAACGATCGGCTTCGTCGATGCGCTCGCGTGGATCGCCAATCGCGAGGACCACCATCCCGACCTCGCCGTGTCGTACAACCGCTGCACGGTCGCATGGTCGACGCACGATGCGCGCGGCATCACCGAGAACGACGTCGTCTGCGCGGCGAAGACCGACGGGCTGTTCGCGTAACGCGCGGATCGTCGGGTGAATCGCGCCGGCGCAGCCGTCGACGAACCGGCCCATGGCCTCGTCGTCGCCGCGCATCGCCGGCATTACGAAGTCGAGCTCGACGCGGGCGACAACCTCGAGTGCGTGCTGAAGGGTCGCTCGACGACGCTCGCATGCGGCGATCGCGTCGACGTCGTGCGCGCTGCCACGGGCGGCGTGATCGTGGCGCTCGCGCCGCGCAGCAGCCTCCTGTACCGCTCCGACGCCTTCCGCGAAAAACTGATCGCGGCCAACGTCACGCAGGTGGTTGGCGTCGTCGCACCCGACGTCCCGGTCGACGAGCATCTGCTGAATCGCTGGATCGTCGCCGCGGAAACCGAACGCTGCCGCTTCATTCTCGTCGTCAACAAATCCGACCTGCCGGACGCGGCCGCCTTCGCCGCGCGCTTCGCGCCGTACGCCGCGCTCGGCTACCGCGTGATCGGCGCTTCGGCGCGGCGCGATGCCTCGCCGCTCGCGCCGTGGCTTCGCGGCGAGCACAGCGTGATCATCGGACAGTCGGGCATGGGCAAGTCGACGCTGATCAACGCGCTGCTGCCCGCGGCGCAGGCGCGAACCGGCGAGTTGTCCGACGCGCTTCGCAGCGGCCGGCACACGACGACCTCGACCCGCCTCTACCGCGTCCCGGACGGCGATGGCTGGATCGTCGATTCGCCGGGCATGAAGGTGTTCGGCCTCGCACATTGCACGTCCGAAGCGATCGTCGACGCCTTCGTCGACCTGCGCGCTTTCGCACCGCACTGCCGATTTCGCGATTGCCGGCACGGTCGCGAGCCCGATTGCGCGGTGAACGCGGCGGTGGCCGCGGGCCGCGTGGCGCCACAACGCGTCGCGCTCTTGCGAACACTGCTCGCCGAAGCGGAAGCCGCGCGCGATCCGGCACGCTGAGTTCGCGCGGCGCGGCGATGGGTTCCTGCTTCACGCGGCCGCGCGCGCCGTGCACGAGGTGGGCGCCGCTACGGCGCCCAATTGGCGAGCGAGAGCAGGAGCACGAGCAACAGCCACAACACGAGCGCACGCCAGACGAGACCGACGGCCGACGGCAGGATTTCCGATTCCACGGCGTCGCCGATGCCGATCTCGGGACGCACGCCGGCCGCGTCGCCGTCGGCCCTGCGCGGTCCGCCGAGTTGCACGCCGAGCGCGCCCGCGCCACTCGCGAGCACGACGCCGATGGGCTCGCCGCCATGCGCCTCGGGCCAGCTGCGCGCCTGCGTGCGCCAGCAGAACACGGCGTCCTCGAAATCGCCGACGATCGCGAAGGACAGCGCCGTGAGCCGCGCGGGAATCCAGTCGAGCACGCGCAGCAGCACGCGCGCGGGGCGTCCGAACACCGTGAGCGAGCGCGCGAGCGCACTGGCGTCGTCGCCCGGCAACGAGCCCTTCCATTCGGCGGCGAGGAGTGCCGCGGCGCGATAGAGCACCGCGCCCGCCGGACCGGGCAGCACGACGAACCAGAACAGCACCGCGAACACTTGCCGATACGCGTCGGCAAGGCCGCGCTCGATGGCGATGCGCGCAATGTCCTGGCTCGACAAGTCGGCGGTCTCTGCGCCGTCCCAGGCAGCGAGCGCGCGGCGCGCGCCGACGATGTCCGCGCCTTTGAGCGCCGAAATGATCGCGGAAACGGCGTGGCTGAAGCGCCGGAACCCCATCAGCGCGTACAGCACGGCGACGTTCACGACGAGGCCGAGCAACGGATGCAGCGCGTCGAGGAAGCCGAAGACCAGCGCCGTGACGATCACCGGCGGCGCGACCGCGAGCAGCGTTGCGACGACGGCCTGCCCCGGCGTGCCGCCGTTGAGACGCCGCTCGATGCCGCGCGCCCACGCGACGAACGCGCGCTCGGCGCGCACGCGCCACTCGTACGAGCGCCACTGCTCGAGCGCGAGCGCGATGACGATCGCGAGCAGATTCATCGCGACGCGCCCGTCGTTACGCGAACTTCGGCATCACTTCGGGGCGATGGCGTGCGCATATGCGCGCGTCATTATAATTGACCGCTATCGCGACACCTGAATCGGACACGACGAAACGATGACACGCGAAGCCATGGAATACGACGTCGTGATCGTCGGTGGTGGCCCGGCGGGGCTCGCCGCCGCGATCCGGTTGCGCCAGCTCGCCGCCGCCGCGTCGCGCGAGCTGACCGTGTGCGTTCTGGAGAAGGGCTCGGAGATCGGTGCGCACATCCTGTCCGGTGCCGTGATCGACCCGCGCGCGCTCGACGAGCTGCTGCCCGGCTGGAAGACGACGGGCGCGCCCCTCACGACGCTCGTCGAGGAGGATCGGTTCCTGTACCTGACCGAACGCAGCGCGTACCGCATTCCCGCGCGACTGTTGCCGCCGCTGATGAGCAACCACGGCAACTACATCGCGAGCCTCGGCGACGTCTGCCGCTGGCTCGCGCAGCAGGCCGAAGCGCTGGGCGTCGAGATCTACCCGGGCTTTCCCGCCACCGAGATTCTCTTCGGCGGGCACGGCGAGGTGGTGGGCGTGGCGACCGGCGACATGGGCGTCGCCAGGGACGGCTCGCACAAGCCGGGATACCAGCCGGGAATGGAACTGCGCGCGCGTTACACGCTTTTCGCGGAAGGCTGCCGCGGCTCGCTGTCGCAGGAACTCATGCACCGGTTCGCGCTGCGCGACGGCGTCGACCCGCAGAAGTACGGCATCGGGCTGAAGGAATTGTGGGAGGTGCAGCCTGCGCGCCACCACGCGGGGCTCGTGATCCACAGCCAGGGCTGGCCGCTCGACAATGCAACTGGAGGCGGCTCGTTCGTCTATCACTTCGGCGACAATTTCGTCGCCGTCGGTTTCGTCGTGCATCTCGATTATGCGAACCCGCATCTGTCGCCGTACGACGAATTCCAGCGTTTCAAGCTGCATCCGGCGATCCGCCCGACGTTCGATGGCGGCAAGCGCTTGATGTACGGCGCGCGGGCGATCAACGAAGGCGGGCTGCAGTCGGTGCCACGCCTGACGTTTCCCGGCGGCGCGCTCATCGGCTGCGCGGCGGGCTTCGTGAATCTGCCGCGCATCAAGGGTTCCCACAATGCGATGAAAACCGGCATGCTCGCCGCCGAAGCGGCGTTCGCGGCGATCGGCGAGGCGCGGGCGCACGACGCGCTGCGCGCATACGAAACGTCATGGCGCGCGTCCTGGGTGTACGAGGACCTGTACAAGGTGCGCAACGTGAAGCCGGGGCTGCGCTTCGGCACGCTCGCAGGATCGTTGCATGGCGGCGTGCACATGTGGCTCAACGATCTCGGCCTCGGGGCAATGGTGCCGTGGACGATGCGTCACCGGCACGCCGATCACGAAACGCTGCGGCACGGCGCCGAAGCCGCGCCGATCGCCTACCCGAAATACGACGGCACGCTGACCTTCGACAAGCTGTCCTCGGTCTACCTGTCGAACACGAACCACGAGGAGGATCAGCCGGTGCACCTGCAACTGCGCGATCCCGCATTGGCAGTGGACGTGAATCTCGCGCTGTACGACGGACCCGAGGCGCGCTACTGTCCGGCGGGCGTCTACGAGTTCGTCGGGGCCGACGGCGGCCACAGGCTGCAGATCAACGCGCAGAATTGCGTCCACTGCAAGACCTGCGACATCAAGGATCCCCGGCAGAACATCCACTGGGTGCCGCCCGAGGGGGGCGGCGGACCGAACTACACGACGATGTAGCGGGACACGAACGTGGCGCGCGGCGTCGCGCGCGCGTGTCGCGTGTCGTTGCGGCGCCAGCACGAACGCAAGCGGCCCCTGAGGGCCGCCTGCCGCCATGCCGCGCGAAGCACGCCGTTACACGGCCGGCTCACCGTTCGCGTACACCGCGATCGTCGACGGCGGTGGCGACGACATCTGGATCCGGTGCCGCTCGCCGCGGAACGAGTATGTCACGTCCCAGTAATCGGGGTGATCGTAGTTGCCGACCGTGCGGCAGCGCTGCACGTCGCCGCCGCCGTTGCCGATCGTCGATCCCAGCGCGCCGCCGGCGATCGCGCCGCCTGCCGTCGCAAGACCGCGACCCGTGCCATGCCCGATCTGGTTGCCGAGCACGCCGCCGATCACCGCACCGGCGATGGCGCCCGGCACGTTCGCTTCGCCGTGATATTCGTTGCGCTCTACCCAGCACTGTTCCTGTGGCGGCCCGACGACCGCATGCACCGACGTCACCGGCGCCTGGTAGAGCGGTTCATCCAGGTGTCGGCCGTAGCCCTGCGCGACGTACCCGTGGCGGTCGTCGTTATAGCCGTAGCGGCCTTCCACCGGGCGTATCGACGAGATTTCGTTCGACAGGCCCATCCGGTCGAGCGACGGATATTCACCGGGGCGCAGGATCACGCAATGCCCGTTGAAGTGCGCATCCTCACACACCTGCCATTCCCCGCCGTTCACCACGAGCGAACTCGCGCGGTCGTTGAAGCCGATGCGCTCGAGGTTACCCACGCGTCCATTGGCGGTGAACTGCTGGCCATGGAAGTCCTGGTGGGAATACAGCGTCACCTGCGCGCCCGCCGTCGTCGCGACGACGAGGCCGACCAAACCCACTGCCGCCTTTGCGGAAATTCTCATGCGTTCCTCCGATCTACGGATTGCCGAATGACACGCGTCACATCGTAGGCGATGCACGGCGTGCAGGCTGTCGGCGGCCGTTCGGGGAACCTGTAAGACAGACCCTCAAAGGTCGTGGAAGGTGGGCGCCGCGAGCCAGGCGGCGCCGCGCACGCCGCTCGAATCGCCGTGCACGTGTCGTACGAGCGCAGTGTCGACGCGATCGCTGAACACCCAGCGCGCCCACAGGCGGGGCACCGACGCGTACCAGCGTTCGATGTTCGAAAGCCCGCCGCCAAGCACGATCGCATCCGGATCGACGATGTTGACGACGTGTGCAAGCGCGCGCGCGAGCCGCTCCTCGTAACGCGCAAGCGTCGCTTCGCAACTCGCATCGTTGGCCATCGCGCCTTCGACGATCGCCTGTGTCGACGCCGCCTGTCCGCCGTGTTGAAGGTGATCGCGCAGCAAACCCGGACCGGACAGAAACGTCTCGATGCAGCCGGCGTGGTTGCAGAAGCACGGCGGACCGGGCCGCTCGTCGTCGCGCGGCCACGGCAGCGGATTGTGACCCCATTCGCCGGCGATCCCGTTGGGCCCGTCGAGCACCCGGCCATGGATCACGATGCCGCCGCCGACGCCGGTGCCGAGGATCACGCCGAACACGACCGCGGCGCCGCGGCCCGCGCCATCGACCGCCTCGGAAAGCGCGAAGCAGTTCGCATCGTTCGCCATCGCGATCGGCCGCCCGAGCCGCGCTTCCAGATCGCGCCGCACCGGCATGCCGTTCATGCACACCGAATTCGAGCCGCGCAGCAATCCGGTGGCCCGCGACAGCGATCCCGGCGTGCCGATGCCCACCTGCGCGCTGCCCGGCGCGATGTTCGTGGCAAGCTCGGCGTCGCGCACGAGCCGGGCCACCAGATCGATGATCGCGCCGTAATCGTTGCTCGGCGTAGGCTCGCGCCGGCGCAGGCGAGCGCTGCCATCGGCATCGAGGACGATGATCTCCGTCTTCGTGCCGCCGAGGTCGATGCCGATGCGCACGGTGTGCTTCAGGTTGACGTCGCGAAGGCCATGGGGAATATTACCGGCTCGCCGCGTCCGTCCATTCGGGGACGCATACTCCCGGGATGGACGACACGATGCCGATCAGCACCCCCGACGTGCGCTTCGCATTCGCCGCCGCGCTCGCGCGTGAAGCAGGTGCACTGGCGCTTCGCTATTTCAACCACGAACTCGATTATGCGGCCGAGTCGAAGGGCGATGCGCAGGACTGGGTGAGCATCGCCGACCGCTCCGTGGAAGCGCTTTGCCGCACGCGGCTCGCCGAGGCGTTCCCCGACGACACGATGTACGGCGAGGAAGGCGGCGGCACGATCGGCGCGCGCACGTGGGTGATCGATCCGATCGACGGCACGTTGAACTTCGTGCATGGCGTGCGCTACTGGTGCGTGTCGATCGCCTTCATCGACGAAGGCGTGCGCAGGATCGGCGCCGTGTACGATCCGCCGCACGACGAGCTTTTCCTCGCGGCGACCGGCCGCGGCGCCACGGTCAACGGCCGGCCGCTTCACGCGTCGACGTGCGATTCTCTCGAGCGCGCGCTGCTCGTGCACGGTTACGTCTATCGGCACGACCTCGATGCGCATCTGCGGCTGCGCCGTGCGCTGATCGAAAGCGGCGCCGAAGTGAAGGACCATGGTGCGGGCGCGCTGATGCTCGCCCACGTGGCGGCCGGTCGCTTCGATGCGTATCTCGAGCCGCACATGCATCCGTGGGATGCGAGCGCCGGCCTGCTGCTGGTCGACGAAGCGGGCGGGCGCACGCTCGCCTATCCTGGCGAGCGCGGCCTGGAGGCCGGTGGTGCGGTGCTCGCAAGCGCGGCGGCCCTGTACGAGCCGCTGCACGCGATGACCGGCTGGTAACGTCAGCGGAGCTCGACCCTTCCGCTGTACCAGAACTCCTGCACGTTGAGCAGGTCGCGGCGCACCGCGGGCGGAAACCCGGCGCGCCCGCCACGCCGATCCCCGAGCAACTCCTCGAACAGGCCCGGCGTGTTGCGCACATCGTTCCACTGCGCGACGATCACGTTCACGATGCGTGGAAACTGGCTCGCGAGCGCGCACGGCGCCACATGAGGCGGCAGCGCGTCGAACCATTTTTCGCTCTGCGGCAGCAGGTAGTCGGCCGGCCGGGCCTTGCGCACGCCCGACCAGTCGACGCTCGATTTCAGGGCCGACTTCGGCGGCTCGACCGCACGTGGCCGCGCGATGGGCTGCACGACGTCGTTGAGATCGTTCCAGCCTCGTCTTCCGCCGTAGATCGACATGTCGTTTCTCCCGGGCGCGCTGATCCCCGGAAAGCACCGCGCGCCGCTGGCCGAAGAATGCCACGGGTGGGCCTGCCGATTCAAGCGCTACGGCAACGCGCAGAAAACCGTCCCCTCGATGATCCAGCCCTCGGTCAGCATCCCGGCCATCTCGACGTGGCTGGTCAGATACCGGTGATTGGCCTGGCCACCCTTCCCGTTGTTGTACATGCGCAGCACGGGCACGCGGTCGGCCGGACAACCGCCGCTGCCGTCCGGGGCGTCGACAGCGAACACCAGGCCCTCGAACATCCAAAGCGGGTTGCGCATCACGTCGGCGCACTCGTTGGGAAGGATCGAGAAGAAATGTGAATCGGGGCCCACGCCCGGCACGCCGAAAAAGCGGCACGCGGCAACGCCGGCACCTGCATCCAGCGAATAGACGTTGAACGCATAGCCGGTGCGCTGCCAGCCGGGAATCGCCTGGGTGTCGAGAACCTGGACCTCGACGGGTATCGACGTCATGAAATAGTGGTCGAGACGCGCGTTGTAGTACTCGATCGCCGTCTGCGCGCCGGGTCCCGGAGCCAGCGGTTGCGCCCGGTCGAGGAGCAGCACGTCGCTGCCGCCGCCGGCGACGCTCGTCATTCGCGCACTCGTCGCCCGCGCGAGCGGGTCGTCCTGCACGTACGCGTCGAGGTACGTAAGCGACCACGTGAAGATGTCGGGCGTCGACGGAATGTCGAACGTGTGCCCGACGCCGCCAAGCACGACGAACTCGCGCGCGCCGGGCAGCACGGTCATGCCGAGGCCCGTGGTGGGCGCCGGCGCCGTGAAATCGGCACCTCCGGAAATCGCCAGGTACGGCATCTGCACGTCGGCAAGGCCCTGCTGGTCGCGACCGAACGCCGGCAGCAGCGGCTGGCCGAAGTACGGCACGTAACCCACGGCGGCCTTGAGCCGCGTGTCGTTCATGATGGCCGTCGACGACAGCCCGGGCGACACGGTCAGCCGGGCGCCGCGCATCAACAGCAGCGATTCGCCGCCCAGGCTGGCGCCGAACCCGCCAATTTCGCTCATGTCGACGCGCGCCGCGAAAGAAGGATCGGCAAGGACCGCGTCGAGCGATGCCTCGAGCGCATGCGGCCGCACCGACTGCAGTGCCGTGTAGTTCGAGAAATGCAGCAGCGCGTTGACCACGTCGTTGAGGGTGTCGAGCCGGATGTCGCTGACGCGCGCATCGCCGTGAAACGGCGCGATCACGACATAACCGTGGCTCGCGAACAGCGTGACCACGTCGATGTAGTCGCCGGAGAGCGGGCTGCCGCCCAGCCCGGTGGAAAACAGCAGCACGGGAAATTGCGCGCGATCCGGCGCGAAGACCGGCGCTTCGCCGCCGCGCTGCATGTGCGGCACGACGTGGCCATTGGGGAGCGCATAACCGGTGCGTGCGTTCGTGGCCGACGTCGGATAGCAGACCAGCGTGCCGAACGTCAGCGTGCGGTTGCGCAAATCGCCGTACAGGTCGCCGTTGTCGGGCAGCGTGGCGGTGACCACGAACGCGTGCGCGGGATCGATGAGCAGGTCGGTCAAGTAGCCGCTTCCGCCGCCGCCGTGACCTTCCCAGTAGTCGGTGGCGGAACTGCCCGGTGCGACACGCGAGAAGTCCTGCTCGACGTTGCTGCATGCCACCGGATAGCGTCCCGAACCGATCGGAGGCACCACGCTGAGCACGTCGCTCGACTGCGCGTGCGCGATGCCGCAAAACGCGACGGCGGCGACGAGCGCCGCGAAAAGACGATAGGCGGGGATCATGCACAGACCTCGGTGGGGAATGGCGCACGCGTGCGCTGCACGCGTAGACGTGCGAGGATACCTCGCGGTTCCCGTGCGTTGCCTGGCGCGGTTTGCCAGGCAACGCCGAAGATCGCCGATTCGAAGTGAAGATCGCCACGTACAACGTCAACGGCGTCAACGGACGCCTGCCCCGGCTTCTCGAGTGGCTGGCCGAAACGGCGCCCGACATCGTTTGCCTTCAGGAGCTCAAGACAGACGACACGAAATTTCCGGCGGCCGCGCTTGCCAACGCGGGCTACGGTGCAATCTGGCACGGGCAGCGCGCGCATCATGGCGTGGCCATCCTCGCCAAAGGGACGCCGCTGCGCGAAATTCGCCGCGGCTTGCCGGGCGATGCCGACGACCGCGAGGCGCGGTACGTCGAAGCGGAGGTCGGTGGCATCGTCATCGCGTCGGTGTACCTGCCGAACGGCAATCCGCAGCCCGGACCGCGCTTCGCGTACAAGCTCGCGTGGTTCGACCGCCTGATCACGCATGCGGGCGCGCTGCGCGCATCCGGCGCGCCCGTCGTGCTCGCCGGCGACTTCAATGTCGTGCCCACCGACGCCGACATCTACAATGCGCACGCCTGGCGCGAAGACGCGGTGATGCAGCCGGAAACGCGCGATGCATGGGAGCGTCTGTTGAGCGAAGGCTGGATCGATGCGACGCGACGCCTGCATCCCACCCAAAGGATCTACACGTACTGGGTGAACACGTTCGCGTTTCGGCGCAACGCCGGATTCCGGATGGACTTCCTGCTGCTCACGCCAGCGCTTGCGGCGCGCCTGGAAGCGACCGGCGTCGATACCAAGTACCGCGGCCGCGAACGGCCGAGCGACCACGCTGCCGTGTGGATCGAGGTATCCGCCTAGAACTGGTCGGCACCCAGCGCGAGCGCACCCTGGCTGCCCGCCATGGCCGATAGCGCGTAGGCATCGGCAAGCGGCAACAGGTTTTCCGCGTAGAAGCGCGCCGTGGCGAGTTTCGCGCGCATGAACGCCGCGTCACCCTCGCCCTTCGCGAGTTTGTCGACCGCCACTTTCGCGGCGCGTCCCATCTGCCAGCCTCCGGCGACCACGCCCCACAACTTGAGGTAGGGCACCGACCCGGCGAAGGCCGTGCGCGCATTGGTGGCGCTGGTCGTTACCATCCAGTCGATCGCATTCTGGAGCGCTGCGGTGGCCGCGGCCAGGCGTACGCCGATGGCGTTGAGCGACGGATCGACATGCGACGCGAGATGCGCCGCGACCTTGTCGATCTGCGCCGCCACGACGTTGGCCGTGGCGCCGGCATCGCGCGCCGTCTTGCGCCCCACCAGATCGTTCGCCTGGATGCCGGTGGTGCCCTCGTAAATCGTGATGATGCGCGCGTCGCGGTACTGCTGTGCGGCGCCCGTTTCCTCGATGAATCCCATCCCGCCGTGCACCTGCACACCCAGGTACGTGACTTCCTGCGCCGTCTCCGTGCACCAGCCCTTCACGATGGGGATCAACAGGTCGACGAACGCCTGGTGCTGCGTGCGCAACGCTGCGTCGGCCGCATGACGCGCGTTGTCCATCGCGGCCGCGGTGATATAACCGAGCGCGCGCATTGCCTCGGTGTAGGCACGCATCGTCATCAGCATGCGGCGGATGTCGGGGTGCTCGATGATCGCTGCCGGCTTCGCCGTCTTGTCGCTGCCGATCGGCCGGCCCTGCACGCGGTCGCGTGCGTAACTTACCGCGCGCTGATACGCGCGCTCGGACAGGCCCACGCCTTCCATTCCCACCGAAAAACGCGCCTGGTTCATCATGATGAACATGTACTCGAGGCCGCGATGCTCCTCGCCGATCAGGTAGCCGACGGCGCCGCCGCGATCGCCGTAGGCAAGCACCGCCGTCGGGCTGGCGTGAATGCCGAGCTTGTGCTCGAGCGACACGCAATGCACGTCGTTGCGCGCGCCGAGCGATCCGTCGGCATGCACGAGAAACTTCGGCACGAGGAACAGCGAAATGCCCTTGATGCCTTCGGGCGCGTTGGGCGTGCGCGCGAGCACCAGATGAACGATGTTGTCGGCGAAGTCGTGCTCACCGTATGTGATGAAGATCTTCTGCCCGAAGAGCTTCCACGTGCCGTCGGGCTGCGGCTCGGCGCGCGTGCGCACGGCGGCGAGGTCGGAGCCGGCCTGCGGCTCGGTGAGGTTCATCGTGCCCGTCCACTCACCCGACACCATGTGCGGCAGGTAAAGCGACTTCTGCGCGGGCGTGCCCACCAGCTCGATGGCGTCGATGGCGCCCTGCGTCAGCAATGGACACAGGTCGAACGCCATGTTCGCCGCGTGCCACATTTCCTCGATGGCGGCAGCGACGAGCTGCGGCAGATGCTGGCCACCGTACTCGACAGGCTTGTTCACGCCATTCCAGCCCGCCGCGACGAACTGCCGGTACGCGGCCTTGAAGCCCTCGGGCGTTTTCACGGAACCGTCGGGCAGAAGCTTCGCGCCCTCGCGGTCGCCAGGAGCGTTCAACGGGTCGAGCACTTCGCTCGCGAACCGGCCTGCCTCCTCGAGCACGACGGCGACGGTATCGGGCGTGGCTTCCTCGAATCCGGGCAATGTCGCCACCTGCGACAACCCGGCGAGCTCGTTCATCACGAAATCCATGTCGGCGAGCGGGGCGTGATAGGCGCTCATGGTGCTGTCGATGGGCGGATGCGAATGCGATAGCGTAACCGATCGCCGCCGCGATCGACCGAACTCAGGCTTCGAGTTCGCGCGTCAGCTCGGGAATCAACTGAAAGAGGTCGCCTACGAGGCCGTAGTCGGCGATCTGGAAGATCGGCGCCTCGGCATCCTTGTTGATGGCGACGATCACTTTGCTGTCCTTCATTCCCGCGAGGTGCTGGATCGCACCGGAGATGCCGACGGCAACGTAAAGGTCGGGCGCGACGATCTTGCCCGTTTGGCCGACCTGGTAGTCGTTCGGCACGTAGCCGGCGTCGACCGCCGCGCGCGATGCGCCGATGGCGGCGTGCAGCTTGTCGGCGAGCGCCTCCAGCAGCTTGAAGTTCTCGCCACTCGCCATGCCGCGACCGCCCGACACCACGACGCGGGCACTCGTGAGCTCGGGTCGCTCGGATTTGGTGAGCTCCTGTCCGATGACTCGGGACGTCGCTATTTCCGGCGCAGCGGCGATGGTGTCGATCGGCGCATTCCCGCCGCTTGCCGGCGCGGCATCGAACGCGGTGGCGCGAATGGTGATCACCTTGATGGGATCGCTCGAGCGCACGGTCGCAAACGCGTTGCCTGCGTAGATCGGGCGCACGAACGTGTCCGACGCCTCGATGGCGGTGACTTCCGAGACCTGCGCGACGTCGAGCCTGGCCGCGATGCGGGGCATCGCGTTCTTGCCGAAACTCGTTGCGGCGGCGACGACGTGCGTGTAGTTGTCGCGTCCGATCACATCCAACGCGGTCGCAGCGACGTTCTCGGCGGTGGGTTGCGCGAGGTACGCCGCTTCGGCATGCAGTACCTTGGTCACACCCGGAATGGCCGCGACTGCCGCAGCGGCGCCCGCTGCCGCGTGACCGGCAACGAGCACGTCGACGTTGCCGCCGAGCACAAGCGCAGCCGCAACCGCGTGCAGCGTGGCCGATTTGAGCGACGCATTTTCGTGCTCGGCCAGGACGAGTACCGACATGTCGTTCCTTTCTCTACCGACCGTTCATGAACAAGCCAGCGACGGCTATGGCAGCACCTTCGCCTCGTTGCGCAACTTCGCCACGAGCTCCTTCACGTCGGCAACGCGCCCGCCACCCTTGCGTCGCGGCGGCTCCGTTACCTTGAGCGTCGTGAGCCGCGGTGCCACATCGATGCCGAGCGCATCGGGCGTCAGGGTTTCGAACGGCTTCTTCTTCGCCTTCATGATATTGGGCAGCGTCGCGTAGCGCGGTTCGTTCAGGCGAAGATCGGTCGTCACGACGGCTGGCAGCGTCACTTCGACGCTCTCCAGTCCACCATCGACTTCACGCTTGACGCTTGCCTTTCCGTCGCCGAGTTCGACCTTTGATGCAAACGTCGCCTGCGGCCAATCGAGCAGTGCCGCCAGCATCTGGCCGGTCTGGTTTGCATCGTCGTCGATCGCCTGTTTGCCGAGGATGACGAGTTGCGGTGCCTCGCGCCGCACGACGGCCGCAAGGAGCTTCGCGACGGCGAGCGGTTGCAGATCGGCGTCGGTTTGAACGAGGATCGCGCGGTCGGCGCCGAGCGCGAGCGCCGTGCGCAGCGTTTCCTGGCAAGGCGCGGGTCCACACGAAACCGCGACAATTTCCGTCGCGAGGCCCTTCTCCTTCATCCGAACCGCCTCCTCGACCGCAATCTCGTCGAACGGATTCATCGACATCTTGACGTTGGTCGTTTCGAC
>Ga0157369_10002701_pt1 | contig 21158 bp, 12 predicted proteins | sample C25metaG_FD_113461 | JGI IMG/M metagenome (GOLD analysis project Ga0157369, IMG submission 113461) | Corn rhizosphere microbial communities from Kellogg Biological Station, Michigan, USA - C2-5 metaG | ecosystem: Host-associated > Plants > Roots > Rhizosphere > Soil | place: USA: Michigan...
CACCGATCCCGACCAGGCGGTCGAGTTCGCCGAGCGCACCGGCGTGGACGCGCTGGCCATCGCCATCGGCACCAGCCACGGCGCCTACAAGTTCTCCAAGAAACCCACCGGCGAGACCCTCAAGATGGAGACGCTCATCGAGATCCACCGCCGCCTGCCCAAGGTCCACCTGGTCATGCACGGCTCGTCTTCGGTCCCCAAGGACCTTCAGGACGTGATCAACCAGTACGGCGGCAAGCTCAAGGAAACCTGGGGCGTGCCGGTCGAAGAAATTCAGCTCGGCATCCGCAACGGCGTGCGCAAAATCAACGTGGACACCGACAACCGCCTCGCCATCACCGGCGCCATCCGCAAGGTTCTCTGGGAGACGCCCGATAAGTTCGACCCGCGCGACTACATGAAGCCGGCACGCGAGGCCATGAAGAAAGTGGTCGCTTTGCGCATGCAGCAGTTCGGCCAGGCCGGTCACGGCAAGGACTACGCGCCGAAGAGCATCGAAGAGATCGCCAAGGGGTACGCCAACGGCTCTCTGGACACGCGTCCGTCGGCGGTTGCGCGGTAGCCATCGAAAGAAGTTCGAAACAGAAGGGCCGCTTCGCTTGCGCGAGGCGGCCCCAGGTTGTTGACAAAGGCTCTGGTGGCGCGTGAAGTCGGCAGGGGCTAAAGCCCAAATCATTCATTTGGCGGCTGTTCGGCACGACTGAAGTCGTGCCCTGTTACAAGACTCTGGTCAGGGCAAGGTTTGTCAGCAGTCTGGGGCCGCTTCGCTTGCGCGAGGCGGCCCTTTTCTTTGAAGTGAATTGCGATTACTGGTCGCCGCCGAGAACGTTCTCGACCGCCGTAAGGGTTCCGAACAGGCCGTGCTGCTCGCCGTCGGGACCCGCGCTGAAGTACAGGGTGGTTGCCTGCCCGGACGTGCCGTCGCTGGCAAATGCGATGCCCCAAAGGCCATCGATCCAGACCGGCATGTTGTTGGTGGCATAGAGCGGCCCCTTGAACCTGCCGCTGACCGGATCGAACGCCAGGATGTTTCCGCCGCCGAACTGGCCGACCAGTATGTCGTGGCTGTTCGCGCCGAAGTCGCTGGGGGCCTGCGTGACGCCCCATGGAGAGTTCATCCACATGCTATGCTCAAGCCTCTGCAGCAGGCGGCCTGTGGCCGAGAACACATCTACATAGCCGAGCCCGGGGCCGGCCACGTCGTCGTGCTTGTCGCTGTCCTGCTTCGCGAACGTGACGTAGAGATTGCCTCCAATGTTCTGCACGTTGAATGGCGCAAAGCCCTTCGGGATGCGGCCGTCGTGAAACGCATCTTCCTCATCGCCATGCCCGAGTCGCACGGGATGGAAATTCGTGTCGTAGACGGAGATGCGCCCCTTGCGGAAGTCGGCCACGTAAAGAAAATTGGCATGCTGTCCCTGCGCATCGCCCACCGTGGCAAGCGCCATGCCTTTAAAAACCGAAGCGCTGTGCGTGTTCACCATCACGACCGCGGCAGTCTGGTTCACAGCGGGGTTCCAACCCGAGATGGTGCCGTCCTCCGTCGCAAAGATGAACTTCGCCGGCGTTCCCGCTGCGATCGCGAAGTCCGTGGTGCCGTTGAACACCTGCCCGGTGGGTGTGCCGGTCTGTCCGCTCTCCGCGGCTGGAATGGTCACGACCAGGGGTACAGGCGATCCGGTTCCGGCGTAGAGGGTAGCCACACCCATGCCGTTGTCGGAGACCCACCAGGGCGTCGTGGAACCACGCGACATGCCCCAGGCGTTGACGAGATTGGGATCCGTCGTTGCGGCAACACCTGGCATGTCAGAAACCAGGTTGGTTTGCGTGTAGTGTTGTGTGGGCTGGGCAGTGATAGCGCCGGAAAGGCCGAGCAGGCCTGCCGAGATCATCGTGACGAACCGCAATCGCGTCGCCAAAACCATGCTGTTCATGGTCCTCCTAGCGCCTGCAAGTTGGGGGTTCCCGGCAGGCGGCGCGGATACGAGGGAAGGGTCGCCCCGCGCAGCTTGAACATAGGGTCTTGCTGCGTGCTCGAGTGTCAGACAAATGTCAACAGAAGGTCACTCCCTTTTCACGATTCAGGGACAATCGCCCGCCGGACGGGCTCGTTTCGTGTCGAGAGCCGGACAGGCTCATTTCGTGTCAATAGTGTGAAACTGTGCAGGCGGCATGCCCGCCTTGATGCATCCCATGGGAAACGGCTTGGCAGTCTCCCTGGGACGTGCATGCATCTCACTCCAAAGGAGACGCCGCATGCCCGATCAGCCTGACGATCCCATCCATTACGACATGAAGATTCCGCCTGAACCGCAAGACGCTCCGTTGAACAAGCAGCGGGAGGAACAGCGCGGCTCCGACGAAGCGACCGGCGAATCCAGTGAGAAGAACGAGCAGGCACGCGACCCAACCGGCAACGCGACGCCTTCGTCCAGCTCTGACCAATAGAACCCGGCAGTCAGGCTGGCACACTGGGAGGGCCGCTCCGCACGCCGCGGGCGGCCCTTTCGCCGTTTTGCGAGGGCGTTCATCGCCCTCAACTCAGGGGAAATCCGGCGCAGCGCGCCTTCAACTTGCCAACCGCAGAGGCACGAAATAGTATGAGCGCACCCCCATGCCCCCATGGCGTGCCCTTCTGACGGCTTCGTTGTTCAATTCAAAAACTTTCCCTGAGGAGTGTCTATGTCTCTCGCGCAGGAATTCCTGTGTTCCGTTCTCCGCTTCAGCTTCCGTTCCACTCGCACGGCTGCTCTCGTCCTGGCCTGCGGCTGGGGCCTGTCCGCCCACGCTACCACGCGATGCGTGAACACGGCAGGTTCAGGCGGCTGCTACTCGACCATAAGCGCAGCCGTTACCGCCTCCGCACCGTACGATGTCATCAAGGTGGCTCCCGGCACTTACAAGGAGCAAGTGACCATTACCAGGGGTCTGTCCCTGATCTCCACCGCGAAGGCGGGAGCGGTTATCGACGCCACCGGAAAAGGCAACGGCATTTTCATCAATGGCATGGCGGCGGCTCCCGCTGCGGGCGTGATGAACGTTACGGTATCGGGATTCGTTGTCGAGAATGCGAATTTTGAAGGCATCCTTGTCGCGAATGCGGCAAACGTGACCTTGGTCGACAACACCGTTATGGACAACAACAAGGCGCTCGATATCAGCACCCCGGCATGCCCTGGCATTCCAGCCTTCGAGACCAATGAGGGCGAGGATTGCGGAGAGGGCATTCATCTGATGGCCACCAACCACAGTTCGGTGCTGCGCAACACGGTCAACGGCAACTCGGGCGGCATTCTGATTTCGGATGAAACAGGCCCAAACCACCACAACGTCATCATCGACAATTTTGTGCATAACAATCCGTTCGATTGCGGCATCACGCTGGCCTCGCACGGTCCGGCGACGAGCGTGATTCCGTCCGCGACTCTTCCTTACGGAGTGAGAAACAACACCGTGTCTACCAACAGATCGTGGAACAACGGCACGCAGACTCCCGGAGCGGGAGCGGGCATCGGCATCTTTGCCCCCTTCCCCGGCACCGTCGACACCGGGAACGTGATCATCAGCAATGACGTGCGCGGCAATGGCCTGCCTGGCGTGACCATGCACAACCACGCGTGGTCGGCAACCGGCCCCGCAGTCAACATGAACGACAACATAATCATTGGGAACTATTTCTCAGACAACGCGGCGGATACCGCCGATGCGGCGACAGGAGGACCGACCGGGATCAATATTTATAGCGTTGCCCCGATATACGGCACCACCGTTCTCAAGAATACGTTCGACAGCGAGGCATTCGATGTGGTGTATAAGGCTCCCGCGGGCCAGTTGAACGCGCACCTGAACTCGTTCGATGAAGGCGTGGGCGTCGCGAACCTGGGTGTGGGGCCCGTCGATGCCACATCGAATTGGTGGGATTGCCAGACCGGGCCCGCCGCGGGCAACTGCGCTTCGGCACAGGGATCGGGATTGGTCACCACGCCCTGGTTGACTGCTCCCTACACCGCGGCAGACGCCGACGATTTCTGATCGGCTTCACAATAAAGGAAAGGGCCGTGACGTGAAGCCACGGCCCTTTCGATGTTAAGGGGCTTATCGCGGGCGTCCACCGGCGCTTGCAGGATGCGAGCTCGACGATGGCATGGGCGAAGCAGGAGCGGGCCCGCGTCCACCTCCGCCAGCCGTCGGAAACGACCCAACGGAGGGGCCGCGCTGAGTGCCAGGAGCCGAACCGCGATGGATGGTCATCATATCCGGCGTCGCCGTCGCCATGCCGCGCCCGTTTGTTCCGGGTCGGGCGGTTGGCGCCGTCACATAGATTTCGGTCGAAGCCGTGCCGTGCGCCACCGTTTGCGCTGAAAGCCTGCCCAACTTGCCCAGCGTCTCACGGGGAACACCAAGGCCCGCCGAGTCTTTGCGGAACTCGAACGACTCGCCCGAAGCAGCCTGTGAACGAACCAGGGGACGAAGGTTCACGGGGACCAGGGTGGGGTCGTTGGGGCGCGGCGGATGCCGCGGCATGGGAGGACCAAACGAGCCGCCTGCGGGTCGGCGCATCGGCAGCATCGCCATGTTGTTCAGCCCGTTCCACTGGCCGCCGGGTTGCCACCCCCAGCCCACGCCCGGGCACATGCTCCACGATCCGTAATGGTAGGGCATCCAGCCCCACGGGTAGGGCGAAACCCATGAATAACCACTGCCATACCAGGACCAGGAACCGTTGGCGAACGGATCCCAACCGGCAGAAGCAAAGTAGGGCCGCCACATCGTGCCGCAGCCGCCCGCATCCATGAAGCTGCCGTAGTAATTCAGATCGCTCACGCCGTATGAGTAGGGCGAGTTGTTGACCCCGCTCATCATCGACAGCCGGTCATGATATCCAACCGCCTGCTTGTCCCATGCGTCCAGCGGGCCCGGATCCACGCTCTTCGCCACGGCAGGTTCGCCGCCGGATACGTCGAACGTGACGCTCCGCTTCTTGGATACTTCGATCGGGCCGTCCTGGCCCTGAATGGTCACTGTTCCATCCAGTACCGCCAGCTCGGCATTTTTGGGCGTCAGTTCCAGCCGGATGTGGGTGCCCGGGTTCAGGGATAATGTCTGATCGCCGAACAGAACCGTGAACTGGTTGTTGGACTTCGATTTCAACAAGCTCACGTAAGCAGTGCCCTGGACCAGGCGGATCGAGCTCACCGTGGCGCCAGTCGGCGTGCGCTCCAGTTTTGGGAACTCCACCAGGGAGTTAAGCCCCACCCGCAGGGAGCTGTTGTCTTCAAACTCTACCTCGGCCACGCCCTGGCCGGTCTCCAGACGGTTCTGCTCCACGATGGGCAGGTTGGCGATGGCGCTCCCCATGCCGCGTCCGACCGAGCGGTCCAGAAGCACATCGCCTTTCACCTCGCTGAGGCGCACGATACGAACCTTGGAATTGGAATCACTGGTTGAGGATGTTGCATCGGTTTGCGCCGTCAAAACGGCAGCAAACCACAAGCACGACAAAAGAACTGTCACTTGGGACTTCGGCAGGCTCATGTCCGCCTCCTTTGGTTTTTTGGCGAATCCAGGGCAGATGCGCCCCAGCCTGGCAAGCGTGCGCGCGGGGCGCAACGTTGGCCCGATCCTAGCACGAAAACTGAAGGACTGTCCGCTTCACGTCGAACGGTGACAAAACAATGACACGCAGCCGTCGCGATCGGAAGCAGCCCGGTTCAGCGAACTAGCGGTTACGCGGCGCGGGGCTCGTCGGTTGGTATCTCGACGGCGTCGCTCGTTGCCGCCTTCGGGGCCAAAAGCGGCCAGCCCCTGCGCAGCACGTAATCGAGCCATGCGCCGGCGAACTGCGAGGTCAACACCGCGGCGAGCACCAGCGCGGTATAGAACTTCGAGCTGATAATGCCTGCATCGAAGGCCACGCTGGCCAGTACGATCCCCGGTCCGCCGCGCGCGTTGGTTGTGAGCGCAAGGTTGATGAGATCGAGCCCGCGGAAGCCGGCGCACCGCCCGGCGAATCCCACGGACAGAATCTTGACTACGCAGCTACCCAGGAGAAACGCCGCCGTAAGCCATAGCGAAAAGCCGTGCACCAGGTCAAGTTTGAGTCCGACGATAGCGAAGTAAATGGGGATGAAGAAAGCGAAAGCCACTTTACCGATGGCATCAAGCGCCTCCGCGAACAGCCGCCGCTTTTTGTGCACCACGGCAAACCCCGCGAGGAAGGCGGCGAACACCAGGCTGACATCGAGCGCGCCGGCGAGCGCGCAATAAGCGAACAGCACCCCGAGGGCATAGGCGACCGGCGAATGCTTCGCCACGACATTGGCCTGCGCCTTGTTGATGCGCTTTACCAGGCGGGGCACGATCGTAAGCCCGGCCACGAAGAAGCCGACAGTTGTGGCCAGGTGCCAACTCATTTTGCGGGGATCGAGCACCGCGGTCCCGGCCATTGCTGTTGCAATGGCCAGCGCGAGCCAGAGGACGATGTCCTCGATGACCGCGACGCCCAGCACCAGGCGCGCGAAGCGTGTGTGCAGAATCTTGAGATCGGCGAAGATCTTCGAAACCACGGGGACCGAGGTGACCGCCACACCGACCGCGAGAATGATCATCAGCGAAATGCGGTTGCCGTTGGGACCCGCAAGCGAGGGCCGGATCAGCCACGGACCGAGCGCAAGGGCCAGCACAAACGGGAGTCCGGAGCCCAGCGCCGCCAGCCAGCTTACCTCGCGCCGCTCGTCGCGGGTGAACAACTCGCGTGTCTCAGCGCCGGAGAGGAACATAAGCAGCAGCAGGCCCAGCCAGTACACGAAATCGAGCACGTTGCCCTGGTGCTTCGCCTGGTTCACGAGGTGCGCGAACGCAGGAATGCGCCCCAGTAACGCTGGTCCCAGAACTATGCCCGCGAGGATCTCGCCGATCACCCGCGGCTGGCGCAGGCGCACGAATGCGTAGCCCAGTAGTTGGGCGAAACCGACAAGCAGGAGTAGGACGAGGAGGATGCCGGTCAGATCTGAGTTGGACATGAAAGGAGGAGCCCCCGGGAGTGTCGCACCAGCAAGATATGATGCCGTAGCTGAACCGGTGTTTGTTCCGGGCGCACAATGGCGTCAGAGCCGGGACGCACGGAAAAGCCCCGGCCTGGATGGCGGGGGCTTTTCCCGTAGGTGCTGCAATTTGCTATCGGGGAGCTGGGCTGGGCGAAGATACCGGGCCGCCGCTTGCGGCCGGCGCACTGTATGTGCCGCCGCTCGTACCGCCGCCGCCGCCGCTGAAGCTCGAGGCGCCAGAGTTGAAGCCGTTGCTCGAGACGCTTCCGTTCGTGAAACCACTGGCGCTGCGAGCCGCGCCGAAGCCGCCACCGGCATGGGCACCGCCCAGGGCGCCGAATCCAGCCGTCCCGCTCCTGGAAACCCCGCTGGCCCACACTCCGCTGCCCGGCCGGCCCACCGGGAAGTTCACGGTCGTGGTCCGTCCCGATTGCATAATCTGCCGCGGCGTTGTGAACCCCTGTTTTGGATTGAAGTTAATGGCCAGCGAACGGCTGGCCGGAATGCCCGCCTTCGCGTTTTCGTGAATTGCGCGGGCCAGCATTCGCGGAGGCTCCGCGCGCACCAGCAGCGGCTGCGGCGCATTCCGGAATTCTTTTGGAACGGACTTCACCGGCTCCAGCGGCTTGCCTTCGAATTTCACCGGCAGCAGCTTCAGGCCATCCTTGCTCTTGAGCGGAATGAAGCCTTGCTCGCGGTTCACCAGCGGCTTGCCCTTGCTGTCGCGAGGGCTCAGCGGAACCATTGCAAGGTGCTTGCCGAACTGCACCCAGCGAACCGGGCAATGGTGGTGACGACGCCCCGTCGCTACCCAGGCGTAACTGTTGTTGTAGGGAACCCAGTCACCCGAGTGGCAAACCCCCCAGTAGTACGGAGAGCCGCTGCCGTAGCCCCACGAACCCATGTACCAGCCGTCCGCGCACGGGAACCAGGCGGTAGCCTGCTGCGGATTCGGTTTGCGTGCTCCGGCCGTTTTAGGTGTCGGCGGCGGGGCCGGCGGGGCAGCCAGCACGGCGTTCGCCTGCGGTTCATCCGGCTGCCAGCATGTGCCATACGGCGGGCAGGAGAAGAAGTGTCCCTTCCCCTTCATCTCCGCCAGCCCTGGAATCGGTTTCGTCAGGCCGGCTTCCTTCATCATCGCTTCCGTGGTGGCGCTGCGCGCCGCGAAGCGGTCCGCCACCCACGCGTCGTAGGCAGAAAAATCCTCTGTCTTGCCGGCCAGGTCAGCCGTCGTAAGATGATGCCCGTCCTTGAAAAAGAGTGTCTTACCCGACGCGAGGTCCACGCGGTTGCCGCCCGTCACGTTCAAAACGCCGCCGGCCAGCGGAGTCACGGCCATACCGTCGAGGTAGCTGGTGATCCGCAGGTCCGATTTCTCAGGATAATGCGCAAGCAGATTCTCGGTCGGCGTGCGGAGCAGGAACGTCTCCCCACCCATCAGCGAATCGAGGTGCGTGGTCACGGTGCCGCTCACCAGCGCCACTTCGCTGTGCGGAACACCCGCGGTGGTGTGCAGGTCCTCAAAATTCAGCACCGAGTTCTCGCCCAGGTAGATCGTAGAGGCGTCTTCGAACTCAATCTCCGCGCGCCCGTCTTTCCCCGTCGCCAGGCTGTCACCCTCTTGGATCGGCAGATTCATTACCGCGTCATCCCACTGCGGTTTGCTCGACTTCTCGTTCTCGCTGGCGCGAGCCACGCGCACCTCGCCTTCGAGATAGCTGATGCGCACGATCTGCGGATACGTCGAATCCGGCACCTGCTGGCCAAGGATGAAGACTGCTCCCTCCTTCAACCGTTCTGAGGCATCGCCCTGCACCAGTTCCTTGATCTGCTGTGTAGCAAGCGTGGGATCCTTCTGCAGCAGGCTCGCCAGCGCCAGCAGTTTCAGCTCGTCGCTTTGCTCGGCCTGAGGCGTCTGGGGCTTGCCCCGGCTTGAATTGATTTCGATCTGCAGCGCCCCGCAGTCGTCGTTCCAGGAACTCTTGCGGAATTGCGAGCGCAGATCCTCGCAGGTGCGGATGGCTTCATCGCTCCGCCCAGCCTTGTTCAGCGCATACGCCTTCCAGTAGAGGGCGCTGTCGGAGCGCGATCCGCCCTGCTTCGCAAATTCGGTGAAAATCGTCACCGCGTCCGCCCAGCGGCCATCGCGAATGGCCTGTTTTCCTTCCGTGTATTGCCGCATGGCGGGAGAATTGTCCGTCGCCGCCTCGTCAAAAAGGCGGGCCATCGGGTTTGGGGGCAGCAGCGCATCCGCCCGCGCCGCCTGACCGCGCGCCGGCACGGTTGCCACTGTCACAAGCACTGTAAAGCAGGCAAGCACCGCCGCTGTCGATTTCACGCCGCACCTCCTCGTGCCATTACGCGCACCGTCTTGTTCCGGTGCGGATTCTTCGATCGCAACACGCGGACCTCAAACAACAGTCCGTCCGCGTTCATCTGATTTTTGATCCGTTCCAGCGCCGCCGCATCCAGCCCGGAGCGACGGTTGGCAATCTCAGTGAGAACCTGGTCGAGGTGACTCAGCGCCTGGGTAAGTGCCGGATCGCCCTCCCGTTGCGCGTCGTCACGAAACACCCGGTTGGCGGCCAGCAGCGCACGCGCCTCTTCGGTAAGCGGGTTCACCAGTTCCGGGCTTTCCGGATCCGCGTGCTTGAGTTCCACCAGCAACCTCTCCGAGCGGTCCAGGTGATCGCCCAGCACCACCACCACGACCTTCTGCTGGGGGCTGCTGGCAGGCGCCCGGCGCTGCCCCTGAAGTACAGGACGCTGATGCAGATGCTCGTAAAAACGCCCGCCATAGAACGAAGCGGTCACCAGAGCCGCGCAGCCGGCAGCGAACGCCAGTCCGCGCCACAACGCCAGCCTCGACTTCCGCGCGGGCAAGCTTCGCGATGGCAGCGCCGCTTCCACGCGGGCCCACATCTGTTCGCCGTAATACTCGCCCTTGTCCGGAAGCTCCACCGGACGCATCGCCGCCAGATCGACCTCGAGGGCCGCAAAGGCGGCGGCACACTCCGCGCATTCGTCCAGATGCACGGCTTCTGCTCCGGTCTGGCCGCTGCCGGCCGTGCCGCTGTTGGCCGCGCCGTTGTAATACCGTTCCACAAGCTCCTCTTCGCTCAAATGGTTCATGCCATAACCTTCAATTGAGTCAACCGCCGGCGCACCTTCTGCACCGCCCGGTAGACGCTCTGTTTTGCCGTATTCGGCGTCACGTCCAGCGCCGCCGCAATTTCTTCTGTGCTGCGTTCTTCCAGGTGCCGCAGCACAAAAGCCGTTCGCTCCATCGCGGTCAGGCCTCGCATCGCAGCTTCCTGCAGGACCGCAATTTCCGTGCTGATGGCCAGCCGCTCCGGATCCGGTTTGCTATCCGCCACCTGCACCCCGCCTTCTTCCGGATCGTTGTCTTCGCTCACCCGCCGCGCCTCATCCTGCCGGCGGCGCTGCAGGCGATCGAGCGCGCAGTGCACGGCGATACGGTAGATCCACGTCCCGAAATCGGCTCGCGACTCGAACGTTGCCAGCTTCTGGTAGGCCCGCAGGAATGCGTCCTGCACCACGTCATCCGCATCCGCCTCGTTGCCCGTCATCCGGACGGCCAGGCGGAACAGCATGCGGCTGTGGCGCCTGACCAATTCGCCAAAGGCCTCGCGGTCGCCGGCAAGCACTGCCTCAATCGCCGCTCCGTCGCCCTGGCTCATGCCGCACATATGACCTGCCAGTCTACGCCGCGGTTAGGAAAACATCCGAATGAGTTTGCCGGCGGCCCCGAATGCAGGCAAACTCGCTCAGCCGCCCCAACAGTAACCACCTTCGACCGTTCCGAGAGGTTTCGAACGGCGCAATTTCCCCAATTCAGCAAACAGAAAAAACTTGTTGACGGCGTCGATACCGCCAGTTACCTTGGTTACGGCTTCAGTCCTACAACTTTTGTGGTAGGCACGTCTCCCCCACCCTGAATGCCTGTCGTAAGGGCCCTGCTTCAGTTGAACCGGAATTGAGTACCGCCGGATTCAGGGGCGTCCGATGCGTCTTTCCCGCGCATCCGTACGCAGGTCCAGAACCGCTCCATTGAGTCCGCGGTGTGAATTCAAAGAGAGGGTTTGGGGGTCTCATATGCTTAGGATGTTGTCTTTCCGTGCGGCGGTGTGCTCTGCGTCTTCCGTTTCAAGAAAGTACAAGGCTCTGGTTGGCGCGTGGCCGATCGTGGCAATCGTGTGCCTTCTGGCTCCCGGTATGGCACATGCCCAGCCCACCACGACCATCACCGCGCTGAATATCATGAACATACCCCCACAGAATCAGCTTCCCCAGAAGGTGATTCAGGCCAATCTCGGCGTTCCAGTCAGCCTCAATGCCACGGTCAAGATGTTCAACGGCGGTCCGGTATTCGCTGGAACCGTGGTGTTCTGCGAAGGAAGTGTGACCGTCTGCCTCGCTGGCCACGCCATCGGCTCGCAATCACTGGTGGTCCCCACGGGCCCCCAGAATGTCGGGACAGCGCACCTCACCATCGCGCCCACCCCCGGCACGCACAAGTATCAGGCAGTTTTTCTGGGCAATGGCGTCCCCCCTGCCTCCATCACTGCGCAATCCAGCACCTCTGCGCCTTATAACTTCAAGGTCATCGGACCCTACGGTCCCACCACCACCACGCTCATCAGCAGCGGATCCCCTGGCAACTACACGCTCAACGCGCAGGTTGTCGCCATCGGCAGCCGCACCGTCAAGCCCACTGGCAACGTCGGCTTCTTCGACACCACAAACGCCAACGCCAGTCTCGGATCGGCCCCCATTGGGTCAACCGCGTTTTCGTTCGCGTTTAGTGGGCCCGTCTCCCCGCAACCGCCGAACGGGTTCCCCACCATTTTCAACATGCTGTCGACTGTGGCGGACGTCAACAACGACGGCATGCCCGACCTGATCATGGTCGTTCCCGACATCACCGTTCCCAATCAATACGACATCATGGTGATGCTGAATTCGCTCACCGGGTTCGGCCTTCCCAGCCAGACCATTGTCATCCCCGCTCAACCATCCCCCACGGCGCCCACGGCCATCGCCGCCGCCGATATCAATAATGACGGGAACGTCGATCTCCTCATGGCCTTCGACAACGAGAGTCTGGTGTATTTTTTCGGAGCCGGACCGCAAGGAGCCGCCAACAACTTCTTCTTCGCCCCTTCGCCAACCACTCTGATTTCCCCGAACGGTTTCTACCCCTACATCACCTCGCTTGCCGTGGCAGACCTTTCGAACACCGGGTTCAAGAGCATCTTTGGCACCACGACCATCGGAGCATTCTTCCTGCCGAACACCAATACGGTCCCCAGCCCCGCCACCTTCGGCTCCCCTCAGTACCTGCTGGTGAATAATGCCTTCACCACGCCCTCTGCTATCGCTGTAGGCGACTTCAACGGCGACGGCTTCACCGACTTCGCCGTGGCCAATCCTGACACCAATGACATCAGCTTGTTTGTGCAACCTCCGCAGCAAGGCGGCGCCTTCCAGCAAATTCCGGTAGGCACCCCGGCGGGCACTTCCCCCTCCGCTCTCATCGCGGCGGACTTCAACGGCGACGGCATTCTCGATCTCGCCGTCACCAACTTCGGCGATGACAACGTCAACATCCTCCTCGGCGACAACAACAACAACACCGGCAAGAACAGCCTTTTCACCTTCACCAGCAAGTCGAAAATGGCCACCGTTCCCGAACCCATGTACCTTACGCAGGGTGACTTCGACGGCGATGGCAAAATCGATCTCGCGGTGGGCAACTGGGACGGCACCAACATCACCGCGCTGCTTGGCAAGGGCGATGGAACCTTCAAGAAGAGCACGCTCGACGGCGACTCCTCTTTCGGCCTGCTCTCCGCCGATCTCAACTTCGACGGCTACGCCGATATCATCGGCATCGGCCCGACGCTGTTTGACATCGCTGTGTTTCAATCCACCTGGTCGGCCACCACAAACGCCTCGCTCACAGGCGTTGCTGTCGCGGGCTCCGGCACGCACCAGGTGGATGCGGCCTACCCCGGCGACACCAACTACACCGGCAGCACTTCGAACAGCATTCCGTTGACCGGAATGCCTTTGACCACGACGCTTCAACTCGCAGGCAATCCGTCTTCCGGCACCTGGGGACAGCAGGTGGCCCTCATCGCTACCCTCAGCCCCTACAGCGCGCAGAACCACAGCACCGACGGCGAACTGGTGACCTTCTACAACGGGACTACGAGCCTGGGAACGGCCCCACTCTCGCTCGGCATTGCCACGCTGAACGTGAATTCGCTCTCTGTGGGTGCGCACACGCTGAAAGCCGTCTATGGCGGCGACACCAACTTCAGCACAAGCAAATCCACCATTTCGTTCAACGTGGGCAAGGCGGCCAGCACAACCTCGCTGTCGGCGGCAAACATTCATCCCAAGGTCGGCAACTCCGACCTGCTCACCGCGGTCGTCACCGGCTTCAGCGCGCCGCGCGGCAATGTCGTCTTCAGGCAGGATGGGAATGTGATCTGCACCGTGCCGCTTGGCGCGACCGGCAAGGCTACCTGCTCCTATATTCCATGGAGCACGACGGCGTCGCATCTGACCGCTCGCTATCAGGGCGATGGACAGTATGCGGCCAGCATTTCCTCCACGCTGACGCTGACTGCCACCTACACCTATAACGCCAGCATCGTCATCACGTTCGATTCGACGCAACTGACCTATCCGGGCGCAACCAACACCCGCACCTGCGTCACCCGCGCCACCAGCGCCACGCCAACGGGCACGGTGACGATCTACGACAGCGCAACCGCAATTTCGGTCCTTTCGCTGGGAGGCGACGGATGCGCCTATTGGTGGATCAACCCGGGCCTGACCGCGGGCACGCACCACATCCGCGCGTACTACTCGGGCGACTCGAATAACACGGCGGGCTACTCGGCCATTACCGACGTGACCGTCAGCAGGCTCCAGTCGTATATGAGCGCGGCCTGCTGGAATTCGAGCTTCCAGCACGGCGGAAACTACCAGTGCAACGTGAGCGTGTGGGCGAATTACGCAATTAATCCCCCCGGCAATATCACCTATAGCCTTGATGGCGGCGCGGCGAAGACGGCGACGTTGTCAAGCGGGAACACCTCGTTCGTGATTACCAACCCGCCGGTGGGCAACCACACAGTAACGATCGCCTACCCGGGTAGCTCGAACTACACCTCTGCCAACGCGCCAACGCAGAACTTCACTGTGTACTGACGCCTCGCAACCAATGCGCGGCGCTCACCGCCCCGCGAACCCGTTCGGTTCGCGGGGCATTTTTTTGCGGCACATTTCGCAACTGAGATTTCTACTGAGCGTTGCCTCCAAGGACCTTATCCCTGTGTGCTCGGAACCCCAAGTTCCTGATCCTTGTACTGCAACTGGTAGAGCTTCCAGTAAAGGCCGCGCTGGGCGAGCAATTCCTGGTGCGAACCCATCTCGCGCAACTGCCCCTTGTGCATGACCAGGATCACGTCCGCCCGCTGCACCGTCGAGAGCCGGTGAGCGATCAGCACGCTCGTCCGTCCCTCTACCATCCGCTCCAGCGCGCCGCGAATGCGCAGCTCGGTATCGGTGTCCACACTGGATGTGGCTTCATCCAGAATAAGGATGCGCGGATTGTAAGCCAGGGCACGCGCGAAGTTGATGAGCTGCTTCTGTCCGGTCGAGAGGGAGTTGCCGCGCTCTTCCACCGACTGGTCAAACTTCTTCGGCAGGCTCTCCACAAAGTCCAGCACGTTCACGTCGCGCGCTGCCTGCTCCATCTGGGCGTGGCCAATGGCGTCGTTGCCCAGCCGGATGTTATCCGCAATCGTCCCGGTGAATAGGAACGGATCCTGCAGTACCACCGCGAAATGCTGTCGCAGCTCCGTCAGCTCGTGCTCGCGCACATCCACTCCGTCTACCAGAATCTGCCCGGCGGTCACGTCGTAGAAGCGCATCATCAAACTGGTCAGCGTGGTTTTGCCTGCGCCGGTGTGGCCCACGATGGCGATCGTCTGTCCTGGCTCGATGGCGAATGATACGTCCTTGAGGATCCACTCAATATCCTTGAGCGCCGCCAATTCGGCATTGGCAGATCCTCCATCGCGCGCCGCCGCGACCACGCGCGTGACGGCAGCCATCTGTTCGGCGGTGAGCTTCTGGTACGTGAACCACACGTGCCGGAACTGGATGCGGTTGGAGCTATCGCCCTGTTTCGGCCTGGCCGGCGAAACAATCTCGGCCTTCGTATCCATCAGCTTGAAGATCCGCTCGCAAGCCGCCATTGCCGCCTGCAGGATGTTGTACTTGTCGCTGAGATCCTGGATCGGCCGCCAGAACCGCTGCGAGTACATGTTGAACGCCGCCAGCATTCCGATGGTGATGGCGCCGTGCGCCAACGTGCTCCAACCGCCCCACCATAAGACCAGCGCAATCGCCACGGAGCTGAGGATGTCGACCGCCGGATAATAAAGCGCGTAGGCATAGATGGTGTCTTTGAATGCCACCATGTGCTGCCGGTTGACCACTTCGAAGTCGTCGAAGGCGCGCTTTTCGCGGTTGAACAACTGCACCACGGCCATGCCGCTGATATGTTCCTGGGTGAAGCTGTTGATGCGAGCGATGGCCGCGCGAACCCGCCGGTAGCTTTCGCGCACCGAGTTGCGGAACATCCGCGTCACCACGAGGATGATGGGCATGACGCAGAACGCCAGCAGCGCCAGCCACCATTTCGTCCACAGCATCAGGATGGCCATCATGCTGAGGGTGAAGAAGTCGTCGACGATGGCGAGAATGCCGCCGGTGAACATCTCGTTAATCGCATCCACATCGGAGGTTAGCCGCGTGACCAGCCGGCCCACCGCATGCGTGTCGAAGAAGCCGACATGCAGCCGCTGCATGTGACGGAAGATATCGCGACGCAGATCGAACATCATCTTCTGCCCGACCCACTGCATCATGTAGGTCTGGATGAATTCGAACGCATACGATGCGATAAGCAGCCCGAGGTAGACCTCGGCCAATTGCGTGATCCCTTGCCACGGATCGTTGGAAAGGTGGCGGGTCAGCCATTTCCCCGACGCGAATCCCTGCAGGATACTTGTTGTCCCGACGCGGTCGGCGCCGGTCGGGAAGTACCGGTCGATGGCCAGCATCACCAGGTACGGCCCCGCGACATCACTCATCGACTTCAGCGTAACCGCGAGGCAGGAAATGATTGCCTGCACCCAGTACGGCTTCAAATAATGACCCAGGCGCTGAATCAGGTCCCAGTCATAGACCTTGCCGACGGGGTCGTCGTCCACCCGCCTGGCAAGAGTCTTGGTGTGGACCTCCACTGCCGGCTTGGCCTCACCACCGGTGTTCACCTGTTGAGCCGGCCCCTCAGACACCTCCGCTGAAGCACCTGCGCCGTCAAGCTTGCCATTCCCGCGCTGCATCACGGCTTCGGGTTCGGCGCGCAACTCGGGTGCGATCGCTCTACCATCCCGATCTGGGGAGGCCGGCGCCGTCTCGGACTCCGGGGATCTTTTTTGCGCGTCGTCGGTCATCCAGCGGCCAGGTTTCCTCCTTCATTGTACGGGGCTGGCCCGCGTCTGGGCCGTGTCCTCACCGACGCCGACCGCCTTCAGGACGCGCGACTTTGTCGTTTTCCGCGTGGCATGCTTCGTCCAAATCCAGCACAGACCCTTGGGCCCGAGAGCTCCGCAGCAAAAATGCAGGATTCCCCGATCCGGGTGCGCCATGTGACACCCCGCGCAGTCCAGCCATGTCTGTATCCTCGTTTACTCGCCTCGGTCGCACCACCCTGTCGTTCCCTGCCATCCTGTTTGCCGCCCTCGCGTGGCTTGCGCCTTTGAGCATTTCGGGTTCAAACTGCAGAACATGCGCCTCTCAGCCCTCCACCAGCGCATCCGCGATTCCGAGGTGGCGGTCCAGCGCGTCGATGCCGGTATCCAGTTCTTCGCGCGTGACGATGAGCGGCGGCGCAATGACGAAATGACTAACCCAGGATTGCTGGGCGACGCCATCGGCCATCATCTTCGCGGCAATCTGGTCAACGACCATCGGCTTGCCTTCCACCTTGTCGCGCATGGTGTTGAAGGGCTCGCGCGTGGCGCGGTTCTTCACCAGGTCGACGCCAAAGAATAGCCCCAAACCCCGCACGTCGCCGACCGAAGGATGCCGGTCCTTGAGCGCCTCGAGTTTCTGCCGGACGTAGGGTTCAAGCTCCGCTGCGCGTTCGACGAGTTTCAGGCGCTGCATCTCCTCGATGGTGGCCGTGGCGGGCGCGAGCGTGATGGGATGCGCTTCGTAGGTATGCCCGTGCGAAAAATAGCGATCCTCGAAGTAGTCCGCGATCTTCTTCGTCGTGGCGCAGAGCCCGAGAGGAACGTACGCGGACGTGATTCCTTTTGCTGTGGTCAGAATGTCGGGCTTGACGTTCCAATGATCCACGCTGAACCACCGGCCGCTGCGCCCCCATCCGGCCATCACTTCATCGCAGATCAGCAGCACGCCGTGGCGGTCGCAGATCGCGCGCAGCTTCGGCATATACTCGGGCGGCGGGACGAGCACGCCGTTAGTGCCGACGATTGGCTCCACGATAATTGCGGCAACGTCGCTCTCGTTTTCGATCATGTGCTCGATGTAATCGGCGCAGGCAATGCCGCATTCGGGATAAGTATGTCGAATGGGACATTTGTAGCAATTCGTCTCCGGAGCGAAAACAAAGCCCATGGCTTTGCCCGCCGGCTCCATGGCCCAGCGCCGCGGATCGCCGGTGGCGGCAATCGACGCCGCCGTTGACCCGTGATACGAGCGATAGCGCGAAATGATCTTGTTCTTGCCCGTCACCATGCGTGCGATTTTGAATGCGGCTTCGTTGGCGTCGGTCCCGCTGGTGGTGAAGAAGAACTTATCCAGACCTTCGGGCAACACCTCAAGCAGCTTGGCACTGAGCCGCGCGCGGGCATCGGTCGCGTAGGCGGGCCCCATGAACGGGAGCTCCCTCGCCTGCTCCGCAATAGCCTCGATCACACGAGGATTCCTGTGGCCGAGATTGACGCACATGAGCTGCGAGGAGATGTCGAGATATCGTTTGCCGGCCGCATCGGTAAACCAGCAGCCTTCGGCGTCCACAATGTGCAGCGGGTTCCACGACTTCTGAAACCGCCAAGTTCCGTAGTTGGTATCGCGTGTGAAATTGCCGATCTGATCGGCAGGAATGCTCTTGTTCGACCTCATGGCTACTCCGGTGTGCACTCATGCTAATGCATCCGGAAGCTGAGAGTGCCATTCACTGCCGAGTCAGCATGGCCGACTCCGGGCCATGCGGCTCAACGAGGATTCGCCGAGCGCCCCGTGCGTTGCCCCGAGTCGTCATCGGTGCGTCAATCTTGAGCTACGGTCAGCGTGCGCAGCGTTGCGCGCGAGCGAATAAGCCGACGGGCAGGGATGCCGCATAGAACGATGCCCACTCCGACGAGAGCCGGAATCGGATCGTGCATGAGAATGAGCGCGTCCACAACGCAACAGGAAACGATGAACAGCACGGGCGCAAGGGGAAACCACCAGGCCCTGACGGGATCGGTGAGTCGGAAGAGCGTAGACACGGTGATCGCCAGGAACAACACCGCGGAAAAAATGATGAACGCGAGGACGCGATCGAACGCTCCGAATGTGAGTACAAGAACAGACAGGACGGTTTGCAGAAGGATGCCATTCACCGGCGTTCCAAATTTCCTGTGGAGCCGGCCGAATGCCGGGAAAAACGAGCCTCGGTTGGCCATAGCGTAAATCACACGAGGAGCCGCCATGGAGAGCGCCGCAAGGCCGCCGCAAACACAGATTAATACGCAGGCGGAGAGCGTGCGCGCACCGGCCGTGCCAAACAGAGCGGCGCCGAACTGGGCCACGAAAGCCGTATTCGAAGTGACCTGGGCCAGGGGCACGACAGCGAGAAATGCGCCGCTGATTCCCACATAAAGCAGGGCCACGATGGATACCCCGGCGAAGAACGCCAGCGGCAGTGTACGCCGGGGATTCCGGACTTCGCCTGCTATCTTTCCCGCTTCCCACCAGCCGCCAAAGCTGAAGAAGGCGCTGATCACGGCGGACGCGATTGCAGGAAGCAGAGGATCGGATCCGGGACGGCGTCCGGTGAATGGCAGCAGGTTTGCCAGGTGCGCGTGTCCCCCAAACAGGGCCCACACGGCCAGTGCGGCGATCACCGCGAGCTTAAGCCAGTTCAGCAGCGACATGGTCAGTCCTCCGACGCGCGTGCCGATCCCATTGAGCAGGCAGAACGCGATGAGAATCGCTGCCGGCGCGAGCACCGGAAAACGAGAAGCCGAAGGAACCAACTGCGCAATGTACGGAACCGAACCGACTGCGAGGGCGGCGGCAATCCCGGGATACATCACGAATGAACTCATCCAACCGTACAGAAAAGCGGTGGTATCGCCGTAGGACGCATGAAGGTAGACGAATTCGCCGCCTGACTCCGGGTAACGGACCGCGAGTTCGGAATAGCAGAACGCACCACAGATGGCCATGAAGGCGACACCCAGCCAGACTAAGCCCAGCAGGAGAGGTGATCCGAGCGACTTGGCCATCGCCGCCGGAGTGAGAAAGATGCCGAGCGCAATGGACTCCCCGGTGACGATGGCGATTGCCGCGGAGAGGCCAAGCTGGCGCGTTGCTGATTGGGCGGTAGACATAGATGGGATACTGGAACAGCATGTGCGGAGAGGCTGCTTCTAAGTGCGGCCGGCTCAGACGAAAGTGTGCGCCCAGAGTCGACTCCGGGCGCCGATGTTAGAAGGTTAGACGAGCAGCAAGCTGAAAAGCCCGCGGACCGCCAGACCCGAACGCCCCCTGCCGTTGACACCGGACGGCCGAAGCTGGACGAGTAAGCCGGGTTATCCCGGTCCGGCGTAAGGGTGTTGTTGAATCCCGAATAGTTCAAATTGCTCACGCCAAGGATGTTCGTCACGTTGAAGATATTGAACGCTTCGCCGATGAGGTTCAGGCTATAGCGGTCGCCGAAGCTGATGGATCGGTCAAGACGGAAGTCGAGCGCACTGAAACTGTCATTGAAGTGCGCGTGGTCGCTCACCTGGGGCAGCATCACATAGCTGTTCGCGCTCGCTTCCCACACGCCGCCGGCCGCGTCGGTCTTCACTATCCATGCGTTGAGCTGCCGGGCGTTATGGAACTCGCGGCCGCCTGCATTGCGTTGCAGGGTGGGCACGCGTTCGCTGGCGTCAGGCAGGAGAATGTCCATGGGGACGCCGGTAGCGATGGTCCAGACAGGCGCGAAGTGGAATTTATACGGCAGGTTGGCAATGCCGGAGAGGACGAGGCGATGGCGCTGGTCGTTGGGAGTTGGCCCGTACTCGCGGTGAAGGTCGGTGGGATCAATCGGCGAATACTCGAACGGGATCTGGTCGTCATTGGCGTAGTTGTATGCCTTGGCGAGCGTGTACGCGGAGTCGAACTCACCCCAGCGGGTGAAGCGCTGGCGGATGCTGACCCATAGCGCGTCGTACTTGGTGTTCGCGGCGGACTCGAGGTCGGTGACTTCGTCAGGGCCCTGCGTGTCGGGGTTATAGACCGAACCGACGGGGCGGCCGATGATGAAGCGCGTGCCGAGGTTGTGGACGCCGTCCACCTTGACCAGAAGCCCCTTACCGAGCTGCGACTCGACGCCCAGGTTGAACTGCTGCACCATGGGATTCCGCATGCGGTTGTTGATAATGTCGATGCCCGCGGCACCGGCGCCGGTGAACACGAATCCGCCAAACGGGTTGGAGAGGACCTCGGGAGCGCCGGGGCGGAAGGTGCCGTCGGGATTCATGTAGACCGGATTGCCGTTCGGATCGGTGATGACGTTGCCGGCAGTGACATTGAGGGCGAGAGCGCGCCCGTCGAGGCCTTTCTCGAGCGAGACAACCTCAAGGGTGATGCGATCGTAATAGATGCCGTATCCGCCGCGGATACTGAGGTTGGGATTGATTGCGTAGTTGAAGCCGAAGCGCGGGCTCCAGTTGTTGAAGTCGCGGTGGCGCGTGCACTGGTAAAACGAATCAACGATGG
>Ga0157369_10002703_pt1 | contig 21154 bp, 22 predicted proteins | sample C25metaG_FD_113461 | JGI IMG/M metagenome (GOLD analysis project Ga0157369, IMG submission 113461) | Corn rhizosphere microbial communities from Kellogg Biological Station, Michigan, USA - C2-5 metaG | ecosystem: Host-associated > Plants > Roots > Rhizosphere > Soil | place: USA: Michigan...
CCGAGGCGTCGTCGCAGGCTGCGCAGCCCAGAGGCGAAGGTAGCCATGCTCGTCCACGCTCACGAGCGTGCCGTCCGGGGCGTATGCAACGCCGTTGACATCCTCTGGATGGCTCCCTCTCCACACGACGCGGCCGAGCACACGGTCAGGCGGGAGCACCCAGACGCGGAGCGTGCCGTCAAACCCGGCGGTCGTAAGGGTGCGGCCATCGGGAGAGAAGACGACCCCTGAAGCCGTGCCGACGTGACCGGTGTACACCGTCTCGTGCTTCCCGTTCTGCGCGTCCCAGAGTCTGAGAGCTCCGTGTCCATCGGTCGTGGCGAGCGTGCGGCCATCCGGGCTGAACGCGACGTCCCCGACCGCTGCCGGGAGGCGGTGCTGCCACAGTTGCGCCGACGTGCGCGTGTCCCATACGCGGACGACGTTGTCGCCGCCGCCGGTCGCAAGCATGCGACCGCTCGGGTCGAAGGCGAGCGCGAGGACGGCGTAGTCGACCGAGGTAGCGTCCATGACTTTCGTGGGCCGTGGCGCCGGATTCGCTCTTAGAGCGGTCGTGGGCCACACAAAGACCTTGCCGTCCTGACTCGCAGCCGCGAGGGTCCCCCCGTCAGGGCTGAACGCGACACGAGTCAGATCGCGGCCACCCTGCTCGGTGACGAGGACGTGGGTCCGCAAACGCGCCCGCCGGTCGATGATGAACACGCGCGCCCCCTGACTGGCAACGGCCACCAGCGCCCCGTCGGGGCTGAATGCAACTCCGATCGCCGGGCCCGGCAGGTCTACACTGCGCACCAGTGTCCGCGTTCGGCGCGCCCAAAGCCGGACGGTGTTGTCGTCGCCTCCGCTCGCGATCGTCTGCCCGTCGGGGCTGAAGGCCACGGCTCGAACGGCGCCGTGGTGGCCCTTCATCGGAGCGCCGATCTCCCGACCGCGGGCGACGTCCCACATCCGCACGGTCCCGTCCTGCCCGCTGCTCGCGACCGTTCCGTCCGAGCTGACGTCGATGCCGAGGACGGCGCCGGTATGGCCGATCAGGATGGTGCGAGCCCCGGAATGCTCCGCCTGTTCGAGGGCCGAGATCACCGCGCTGCGCGCTGCCGGCGTGGCGTCGTTCTGGTATGCGGCGAGGCCGAGGACGAGCGCGTCGCCGAGGCGGGAGTCGGCAAGGTCCTTCGCCGTCGATGCAACCGCCACCCACTTCGCATGCTGGCTTGACTCCTGTGCGTTGTTCCGCTCGATCAGTGCCCATGTGCTGAGGGACGCAAGTACGGCGACGAGTGCGAGGAGCGCCCCGGCTCCGATGAGCGTGCGCCGTCGGTGACGCCGGGCGTCGGCGTCCGCCTGCGCCGCTGCCCGCTCCTGCTGGGCTCGCGCGCACCAATCGAGGATTGGCATCGCCAGCAGATCGTGCGAGATCTCGAACCGCGGCGTTTGGGTGCCGGGCGACGGCGGCACGTCGTGAAGGATCCGCACGCCGGCCTGGGTCAAGTGTCCGAGCAGACCCCGCACCTCCCCTTCCGAACAGCCTGTGTACTCCGCCAGGTCGGACGGCGCAAGGGCGATCTTCGTCCCGGATCGCGTCACCAGGTGCCGGAACATGTCGACCGCCGCATCGCGATCGGCACCGGAGAGGTCACGCAACACTCGGTCGACGTGCGTCCTGACGATCATCCCGGCCCCACCGAGCTCGGCGAGCGTCTCCAGGCGGAGCCGCACCGGGTCGTCGTCGGCCACGCGTCGCTCCACTTCCGCACCCCAGAGCCGCTGCATGACCAGCTGGAGGTACGGCGCGGCGATCCCCCCGCTCCCATCGGCGCTGTCGGTCCGGACGACGACACCGCCGTCGCTCGGGTCGAGCCCAACCTCGTCCGATCGAGCCAGCTGGTCGAGTACTGCTTGGACGAGCGCCGGTTCGATTTCGATGGGGGGCAGATCGGCGTGCAGCTCATTGACATGCTCGATCGGCTGCGTGATCGCTTCCTCCGCCGCGATCCTGTTGAGATCGGCGAGGTGCAGATAGTTTCCGTAGACGTTTTGGATCCGGCTCTGGAAGACGTCTCCCAGCCTCGAGTATGCGTCTTCCCGGATCGCTACGAGGAAGTTGGCGCGTAGCTCCGGGCGATTGAGGCACTCCGCAAGCTCGTCTGCGAAGCGACGCCCACCCGCCTCGACCGACGGCGCAAGGAGGTACTCCTCGAACTGATCGAGGATGACGAGCAGCGTGGCATCAGCGATGCTCGTGGCGGCCTCGAGCGCATCGACGAGGCCAGTGCGCGGGAGGTTGATCAGAGGCTTCTCGGGGACGATGTCCACGAGTGCCGCCTCCACCGCCTCGATGAGCCTCTCCGTCGGTTCGTCATGCCACGAGCCGAGGATGACCGGAACCTTGCTCACAGCGCCCCGCTGGGCGCGATTTCGTTCAGCGACCTGACGCAGGCGCGCCTCGACGCCGGCGCGAAGCAGCGAGCTCTTGCCGGTTCCGCTCCGCGCGTAGAGCACCGTCAGGCGGGATGCACGAAGGTTCGAGACGAGAACTCTCCGTTCGGCATCGCGTCCGAAGAAGATTGCTGCGTCCTGCTCGGTGTAGGACGTGAGGCCCACATACGGACAGCGCCCTCCGACGCCCGTCGGAATCGACGTCTCGAGCGTACTCACGTTTCCGCGTCCGTCGGCGCCGAGGCCTCGAACAGTGCACTAAGACGCCGGACGCAATCGGTAGACGTAGACGTCATACCTGGCCCACTTCTGTCCATCCGGCCCGTCGGAGTGTCGTGACCTGCAGGAACCTTCACCGACGAACCTGCACACGCTTTCCGTTGTCTGCCGCAGCCATCTACCCTCTCACGATGGCATCTGATTTGCAAGCACGGCCGCAGAGGTTCGAACCGCCTCCCGACCGGTGTCTAGGCGTGCTTACGCGTGGGCTTCAGCGGTCCGCCGCGCAGTCGCCTCGGCCCACCGCGTCGTGGAGACAACGGCGAGCACGAGAACGGCGGCGACGGCGCCCAGGATCAGCCACCAGGCCGGCCGGGTCGCGGCCGTGAAGCCCGCCGCCGTGCCGCCATTGAGCGCGGCGCTGCCGCCCGCGATCGCGCCCGCCAGCGCCACTCCCAACGTCAGGCCGACCTGGCGGCTGGTCGACGCCACGGCGGCGGCGACTCCGGCCTGAGCGGCGGGCATGCCCGAGACGGCGGTGTTGGTGATCGGCGGGTTGACGAGGCCGAAGCCGACCCCGAAGACGGTGTAGGCAAGGAGCACGTAGGCGATCGAGCTGTCGGCCTGGAGCTGAGTCAGCATCCCCACGGCGACGATCAGCCCGACGCCCGCCGCGAGCAGCGGCGGCCGCGGGCCGCGGGAGCCGACGAGGCGACCCGAGAGCGGCGCGAAGACGAGCACCATCAGGGCCATCGGCAGCATGCAGAGCCCGGCGCGAAGCGGAGACAGGCCGCGCACGTCCTGCAGGTAGAGCGTGTTCAGGAAGAGGAACGCCCCGAGCGCGGCGAACGCGCAGAGGGCGATCGCACTCGCGCCGGAGAACGGCGCGCTTCGGAACCAGCGCAGCTCGAGGAGCGGCTCGCGCCGGCGCAGCTCGTACGGAATGAGCACGGCGAGCGCCAGCGCTGCCACTGCGAGCGACAGGGCGATGTCGAACGAGCCCCAGCCGTGGTCTGGCCCCTCGATGATCCCGTACGTGAGCGAGGCCAGGCCGACGATCACCAGCACCTGGCCGACCGGATCGATCCGGCGGGGATGGTCGGCCCGCGACTCGGGCACGAACCGGTGGGTGGCGAGGATCGCCACCGCGCCGACCGGTACGTTCACCAGGAAGACGGCCCGCCAGCCGACGGCGGCGACCAGCGTGCCGCCGAGCACCGGTCCGAGCGCGATGCTGAGCCCGAACATCGCCGCGTAGATGCCGATCGCGCGGGCCCGCTCGGCCGGGTCGACGAACACGGTGCGGATGATCGACATGGCCACGGGGCTCAGCATCGAGCCCCCGATCGCCTGCAGCACCCGGGCTGCGATCAGCGCCCCCGGTGTGGGCGCAGCCGCACAGAGCAGCGAGCCGAGCGAGAACACGAGGAGCCCGGTCTGGAACACGCGCTTGCGCCCGACGCGGTCGGCGGTCGAGCCGGCCAGGATGAGCAGGCTTGCCAGCACGAGGGTGTACGCGTCGACCGTCCACTGCAGCCCGGCCAACGACGAGCCGAGCTCACGGTGGATCGAGGGCAGTGCGATGTTCACGATCGTCGCATCGAGCCCCACCACCAGCAGGCCCGTGGAGCAGATCGCCAGCACCAGGTGGCGGCGCGCGGAGGTGAGGTTGATGTCAGTCACTGTCATAGCCTAGCACTCGATGACAGTCACTGCCATCACTACAATCGGACGCATGACCCGCTGGCAGCCCAACGCACGCGGCCGCCTCCGCCAGGCCGCCCTGGAGCTCTACGGCGAACACGGCTTCGACCAGACGACGGTGGCGCAGATCGCCCAGCGGGCAGGCCTCACGGAGCGGACGTTCTACCGCCACTTCAGCGACAAGCGCGAGGTCGTGTTCGCAGGCGAGGTGCACCGCGTCCTCGTGACTACGCTCGCCGACGCCCCCGCGTCGATGACCGCGATCGAGGCGGTCACCGAAGCCCTCCTCGCCGCCGGAGCCGTGCTCGACGAGCGCCGGGAGATGACCCGCCGGCGGCAGGCCGTCATCGCCGCCAACCCGCCCCTGCAGCAGCACGAGCAGATCAAGTACGCGACCATCGTCGCAGACCTGGCCGAGGCCTTACGCGAGCGCGGCGTCGAGCCTTCGTCCGCCCGCCTGGCCGCCGAGGCGGGCGTCGTCGTCTTCCGGACCGCCTTCGAGCGCTGGATCGACGAGGACGAGCACCGCGACTTCGGCGCACTCGTCAGGGACACGCTGGACGAGCTCGCAGCCGTTATCGGCGGCTGAACCGGCGACGCAGCTCTGCTGTTGGTCTCGAGTCGGGTTCGACCGCAGCGCTGCTATCGGGTCTTGAAGCGGGAGACGAGCCCTTCGAGGGTGCTGGCGGTGGCCGCGAGCTCCTGCGCCGATGCCGCCAGCTGCTCGGCGCTCGCGGACGTCTCCTGCGTCGACGCCGACACCTGCTCGCTCGAGGCACTGGTCTGCTCTGCGACGGAGGCGACCTCGCCGGTGACGCTTGCGACCTCGCCGACCTTCGTCGTCACTTCGGCGACGGCGCTGTCGATCGCGGTGAAGGCGTCGCGGGTCTGCTGGACGATGGCGGTGCCCTGCTGGGTGCGCTCGGACGCCTCACTCACCACTCGGACCACCTGGTCGGTCTCGGCCTGGATCTCGCCGATCAGCCCGGAGATCTTGCCGGCGGCTTCCTGCGACTGCTCGGCCAGCTTGCGCACCTCCTCGGCGACGACGGCGAAGCCGCGGCCCTGCTCACCTGCGCGGGCTGCCTCGATGGCGGCGTTCAGCGCCAGCAGATTGGTCTGGTCGGCCAGGCTGGTGATCGTCTCCACGATCCCTCCGATCTGCTCCGACTTCCCGGCGAGCCCGCCGATCGCGTCGGTCACCTGCACGGTCGAGTCGTTCACTGCCGTCATGGCATCGGACGCTTGCAACGCCGACTCGGCGCCGCGTGCGGCCACGTCGCGAGCCTGGGCCGCGGCGACCGACGTCTCTGCCGTCGTCGTATTCGCGTGTTCGACCATCCGCGCCTGGCGCTCCGCGCCCTGGGCGACCTCTCCGATCGCCTGCGCGATCTCCCCGACGGCCCGGCCCGCCTCCTCCGAGGTGGACGCCATCTCCTGCGATGCGGCGCTGATCGTGCCTGACACGCCTGACACCTGGCCGATCAGCTCCGACAGCTGGGCGCGCATCTCGGTGTATGCCTCAACCGACGCGACGGTCGCGTTTCGGATGTCGTTCACCGCCGTCGCCGCCCGTCCGATCTCGTCCCGCGAGGGGTTGTCGATCAGCGCCGTCACCGGGGTCACCGGCACGGTCAGATCGCCGCCGGCCATCGCCTCCAGCCCGGTCTTCAGGTGGGTGGCGCAGTGGCTGCTGAGCGTCGCCAGACGATCGAGCACCGGGGCCAGGCCACGGATGATCGTGCGGCTGATGAGGTACGCGAGCGCCGCGGAGATCAGGACAGCGGCGATGATCAACCCGTACATGATCGTCTCGGCCCGGCTGACAGTCGCGGAGGCGCTCTGCTTGGAGTTGTCGGCCTCCGTGGAGGCGACATTGCCGAAGGTCACAGTGGCGGCGAGAGCAGCCTTGAAGGCCTTCCCTGCCGGCCCGAACAGGGCCGCCTGCGCCGCGCCGGAGCTGTCCCCGGCAGTCGTCAGGCCGATCGTCCCCTTGTTCGCGCCCGCTGTCCAGTCCGCCAGCCGGGAGGCGATCACGTTCAGCAGGTGGCGCTGCCCTGTAGTCAGCCCCGCCTGTGCGTGAAGGGCCGCCATATCTGCAGCGATCGCCTGTCGGAGCGTGCCGATCTGTGCCAGTGCCTGCGTCTGCTGCGTCGGCGTGGCGTGTGCGACCGGGGAGAGGGCGTAGCCGAGGATCGCGGCGCGCGTCAGCAGCATGTCCCGCCGAAGCGCCGCTGCCTTCTGCGTCGTCTTCAGCTGCACCGAGTACAGATTGTCCGCCTTGCCGTTCACGGCGTCCAACTCCACGACCGCGACCGAGCCCAGCGCAGCGGTGATCACGATCACGACACCGAAGCTCGCGTACAGCTTTCTCCGGACAGACAGATTCCGCAGGAGGTTCCTCATGGCAGGCCTTTCGAGGCGGCGTTGGGGTGAAGCAGGACGGACTGCCCGAGTGATCGCTACCGCACGCCGGCAATTGAGGGGGACGTGCAGCGATTACCACGATCCGTGATGCCGTCTACGCCGAATTGGGGGAGGCGCACGCCCACACGAGAGGCACCGGCATAACGTGTTGCCTTGCGGCGACGCGACGGGAGTGAGATAGTCACACTTCTCACGACGTCGGGCCCGGCGCCTAAGTGCAACGGCAGCAGGGAGGTACCGATGAAGACCAGACTCCTTCTCGGAGCCGTGGTCGCGCTCGTCGTCGTTCTCGGCGTCGGCGTGGCTCGATCGACGGCACACTCGTCGAAGCCCACCATCAAGGGGATGGTCGGCGGCGACTTCGACACGCAGTTGCCGGCAGGATCGATGAACGGGGCCGACTGGGGCGTCGACGCGTCGTTCCAGCGGCCGGCCTCGAACCTCATCCACGACACCGATGTCAAGGTCGTCGGGGCTGGGAGCGGCGACAGCGGCGACTTCACGGGCTGCAACGGCAGCGCGGCAAGCCCAACGGCGCCGCCCGGAAAGGTGTGTGTCTACCTGATCGGGTCGGGTGGCGCCACCAACATCCGGGGCGTGACGCCGGTTCCAGGCACCGGTGGCAGCCGGTTCGGTTTCAAGCTGATCTGGGATGCGACCGCTAACGGCGACACGTTCGTCGACGCCGTCTGGGCGTACCACTTCAAGTAGAAGGCCAGGCGGGTCGGGGACCCCGATTCCCCGACCCGCCGTGCTCACCGACGACCTGTCGCCCCTCCGCAGGTTGCGTCGGAACCGCTCAACCATGCGCCTCACCGCGGCGTCATGCCGAGCCCGGCGCCGACGACCGGCGGCCGCTGACCACGGCACTGCCCGTCACCGAAACCGGCATGGTTGGAACACAATCCCAAGCCAGCGCCTGGCAGGGCAATATGCCTAGTTACAGGTACTTCGTGAGCGGAGCGGCGCAGGAGTCGAACCTACCAACCGTGGGGCTACCACGGCCTGCCGGTTTTGAAGACGGCGAAGATATGGCTCTGGGAGCGCGATTGCGGCTTGTGCGTGACCATCTGAGTGACCGTCGCCCACGATCCTGCCGGACACCGCGACATCCTGTTCGACCCGGTGGGGCAGTATCGGGCGCGATATGCTGAGTTCTTGGCGGGTGTCCAGGGTTCAGTGGGAATGGGCCTGTTCTTCTACCCCCGGGGCGGCTCGGCGCGAGTGGCTGGGTACCTGTCACGTGCGCTTCAGGCCTCCGGCTGGCCGGTCACGCTGGCGTGTGGATCGCTCGGCCCGGCTGGGGCGCTGGGCAACGCCGAGTCGGTTCTTGCCGGTGTGGATATCGTGCCTGCACAGTACGACGACGCAGTTGCGCGGTGGGCTCGGGGCGAGGATCCGATGGATGCGCCGTTTCCGATGCATCCGTCGTTTGAGGCGCGCTCGGGGGTGCCAGATCGCGCCTTCCCGTTGGTGTCTCCTGCACAGGGCGCGCGAATCGCGGTCGCATGGGCAGCCGTACTCGCGCAGTCCGAAGCCATGGCACGAGCGCGGGTGCTGCACCTCCATCACCTGACGCCGATTCATGATGCCGCCGCGTTGGCCCTTCCTCGGCTGCCGGTGGTGACGCATCTGCACGGCACGGAGTTGAAGATGCTTGATGCGATCGCGCGGGACGAGCCGCGCATGAGCGGGCCATATGCCGCCTGGTGGGCGTCTCGGATGCGCGATTCGGCGCGCCGGGCGGTGGCGACGATCACGATCTCGCCTCACGATCAGGGCCAGGCGGTGCAGCTGCTCGGGATCGACCCGGAGACGGTCCACTCAATCCCGAACGGCGTGGACATCGATCACTTCGTCCCGCACCGGCCAAGCCCCGGACAACGGCGGTCACACTGGCTGCGCTGGCTCGTGAGCGAGCCGCAGGGCTGGGATGAGGCGACCTCCACGCCGGGCAGCATCCGCTACACGGAGGCAGAGGTGATCGACGCATTCTTCGATTCCGAGACCGGCGCGGCGCGGCCGGTCTTGATGTACGTCGGCCGCTTTCTCGCGTTCAAACGCGTCCCGCTGCTGGTACGCGCCTACGCTCGAGCACGTAAGCGGATGTCGGTGCCTGCGCCGCTGGTCATCTGGGGCGGCTGGCCGGGCGAGTGGGAGGGTGAGCATCCGCATACGGTCGTCACGCGCGAGCATATCGAGGGGGTGTTCTTCGACGGGTGGCGTGACCACGACCAGCTCCCGCTTGGGCTGAGCTGCGCCGATTGTTTCGTCGCACCGTCAACCGACGAGCCATTCGGCCTGGTCTACTTGGAGGCGATGGCCTGCAAGCTGCCCGTAATCGGCACACTCAGCGGGGGGCCACCCAGCTTCATCAACGTCACCCCGGGCGAGCCCGACGGCTGGCTCGTGCCCCCCGACGACGAAACGGCGCTCGCCAACGCGATGGTCGCAGCCATCGACGATGACGCCCAACGCGCCCACCGCGGCATCAACGCCCATCGCCACGCTCGCAAGAACTACTCGTGGCGACACGTCGCCGATCAGATCGTCGAGCTCTATAAGGGGCACACACACTAAGGCCGCCCACCCCGGCGTCTCCTTGAGCACCTCCATCACGGGCGACCGCGCGATGGCAGGGTGGCGCATCCTGGACCCGCAGGGACGCTTCGGCGTCGGGCTCGCGCTGCCATCAACTCGCCGGTCAGACCGACGGCAACGAGCACACGCGATCCGCCTTCGCCCCTCCCTCGGGCGCCAATCTGGCAGCCCCACGCGCGATTCAGCCGAGCGGAGCGGCGCAGGAGTCGAACCTACCAACCGTGGGGCTACCACGGCCTGCCGGTTTTGAAGACCGGATGAGCCACCGGGCCCGTGCCGCCCCAGGAGCCAGAATTCAAGGAGTGTCTGGCACACTTGGGCATCTCCTGGGCATCCGCGCTGCTGCGCTTCGCCCGTGCGCGGCTACCTTGAACCGCCGAGGCAAGAATACCTGGCGGGCCAAGCTGTTCCTGGGCCGCGACGAGCACGGGCGCAAGAAGTACCTGAGCCGCACCATCCGCCGCACCAAGAAGGACGCCGAATCGGTCCTCAACCAGATGCTCGTGGAGACCGGCCTCGGTGGAAACGTGGTCACCGACGCCACGCTGAGCGACCTCGCCAATCGCTGGATGGCGATCGCCGAACCGACGCTCTCCCCCACCACATACCCGGAGTACCGGCGCCTCCTGGATCGGCTCATCCTGCCACGCTTGGGCCCGACGAAGCTGCGTGCGCCGCGCAAGGCCCAGATCGATTCCTTCTACAGCGAGATCCGAGCTCGCGGCGGAAAGGAGGGGCCGGCCGCTCAGCGCCACCAGCGTCCAGCACGTCCACGCCTTGCTGCGGAGGATCCTCAACCAAGGCGTCCGCTGGGGGTAGCTGTCCGTCAACCCGGCCCAGCACGCCAGTCGACCGGGGTCAATCCGCCGTCCCCGGAACAGATCCAGTGGCTGCTGATCTTCGCGAGTGAGCACGATCCCGAACTGACCACCTACCTTCGACTCGCCGCAGTGACCGGCGCCCGGCGCGGGGAGCTGTGCGCGCTGCGGTGGCGGGACCTGGACGGTGCGACGCTCACGGTCGCGCATTCGATCGCCGGTAGAAGCAATAACCGAAACCCCCAGGACTCCTCGCCGTCCGCGCACCAGCTTCCCGATCACCATCCATTTTGCGGATCATGGACCTAGCCACAGCCCCCGCTGATGAGTTATCGCTCCCTGAACGGCCGTGCGCGTCGCGGTGGTGTCCCACGATTGCTGCATGGGGACGCCGCGGACGCCGGCAAGCCGCCTCGTCCCAGGCAGTCGGACGGCCGAGCAGGCTGTTTCTTGCGCGCGGCGGCGGGGTAGGAGCGGAGTTCACTCAAGCGTTGGGAGGTTGGGATGGCGCATGTTTCAGAGGAGATCCGGGTGGATTGCCCGGTGTCTGAGGTCTACAACCAGTGGACACAGTTTGAAGAATTCCCCCAGTTCATGAGCGGGATCGAGCAGGTGCAGCAGCGCGATGACACGCATCTGCATTGGAAGGCCAGCGTCGCCGGTCAGACCGCGGAATGGGACGCAGAGATCACCGAGCAGGTGCCTGATCAGGTGATCGCCTGGCGCGCCACCGAGGGCGCGCAGAGCACGGGTCGGGTCGAGTTTGAGGCTGAGGATGGAGCGACCCGCGTTCGTTTGGACATGGATGTGGAGCCGCAGGGCATCGCCCAGCAGGCTGGCGATGCCATGGGCATGCTCGAGAGCCAGGTGCGGCAGGATCTGCACCGGTTTAAGCAGCTGATCGAGTCGCGCGGCCAAGCATCCGGCGAGTGGCGCCAAGAAGTCCACGGCGGTGAAACGCAGTAGGCCTCGGGCTGCGGAGGTCGGCGCATCGGCTGACCTCCGCAGAACCCCGCTGTTTTGTGGTGGAGGTAACCGCTGCGCCGGGCCGCGCTGCGGGATGGACTGGACCGGGCCGTCATGGCAGCGGGGACCGGTCATACCTTCGGGCCTTAGCTTCGTTGTCGTTGTGCGTGTTGGTCGAGCAGGGTTCGGGCCATCGTCTTGGCGCGTTTGGCGGCGTCGGTGTCGCCTTCGGCGGCGGAGATGATCGCGCCTTTCATGAGGATGTGCCAGGAGCGGGCGAACGATTCGGGTTCGTCGAGGTGTGCCTCCTCGGCGAGCTCCTGGATGACCGAGCGGATGTTTTGGAGGTGCTCGATGCTCGCCTGGCCGGAGGGGTGCTGGCTGCCCATCTCGAGCAGAACGTTGATGAATGAGCAGGCTTCGAAGTCTTGGTGGTGGAACCACTCGTCGAAGGCGTCGAAGATGGCGAGCAGTTGCTGCTCAGGGGTGGCGGCGCGTCGGCGAGCTTCTGCCGCGACCCAGTCGATCGTCCAGCGTTGTTCGCGCAACTCGAGGAACGCGACGACGAGGTCGTCCTTGGATGGGAAGTGACGGTACAGCGTCGCTTTGGCGACGCCGGCTCGCTCGATGACCTCATCGACCCCGACGCCGCGGATGCCGCGGTGGGAGAAGAGCTCATAGGCGGTATCCAGGATCCGCTCGCGGGCGCCGGAGGCGAGCCCAACAGACGAGGGCGCGGTGTTGACCATGGCAGCAGTATACCGGTGGACAGACCGTTCTATCTATGATATAAAGACCTTTCTGTCTAGCTTATCGCTCCGCGGATAGCCGCGATCGGGGATGAACCACCGTCTTTGGCCATCCGCCTTGTAGCGAGAAAGGAAACACTCATGTTGAATGGACGAAACGGACTGCTCGACGGCCTGTGCCGCCTGCTGATCATTGTCGGCGGCCTGAACTGGGGCCTGGTCGGGATCTTCAAGTTCGACCTCGTCGCGTGGATCTGCGGCGGACTCGACTTCGGCCAGACCAACGCTGCCAGCCGCATCATCTACATCGTCGTCGGCCTTGCGGCCGTGTACGAGCTGGCGCTCCTGCCCAAGCTGCTCGACGCCCGCGACACGTCGCGCCGCCACCCCGCAACCAGCTAGTCCGCATAACGGCGCGCCGAATCGTCGGCGCGCCGAAACTCTCTGAGAGGACCCAATGACCAGTCCCGACCTGCACGAGAAGCTTGTCGACTACATCCAGGACGCCCACGCCATGGAGCAGAACGTCCTCAAGATGCTCGACTCGATGATCGAGACCACCGACGACGAGGCCACGCTCGCGCTGCTTCGCAACCACCACGCCGAGACCGAGCAGCACGAGGCCCGGCTGGCAGGCCGCCTCAAGGAGATCGGTGAGGGCACGTCCGGCCGCAAGCAGGCCCAGACGATCATCGGCGGCGCGGTCAAGTCCGTCGTCGACAGCGTCCGCGGCGACAAGCCCGGCAAGAACGCCCGCGACGGGTACGTCACCGAGCACATCGAGATCGCGGCGTACGAGCTGCTCGAGCGCCTGGCGAATCGCGCCGGCGATCGCGAGACCGCCGAGATCGCCCGCCACAACCGCGCCGAGGAGCAGGCCATGGCCGACCAGATCGCCGCCAGCTGGGATCACGTGCTCGACCTGACCCTCGCCGACGCCCACATCGCCGCGCGGTAACCACAGCCGCTGGGCGGGGGGCAGCCCGCCCGCCCCAACCTACGGAACACCCACACGAACGTAGCCCAACCGTGAGTACCACGGGCCGTCCAGACGGCCACCCCCGCTGGGTCGGAAGCGAGTCAGGCCGCGACACTCTCGCGCGCCCAGTCACAGTCCGCCGCCCACGCCGGAACGTGGGTGAACATGCCGCCGGTGCGATCGCACTCGTCGTCGGAAATGTTCCGCGGCGTCGCCATCACCAAGGGCCAACCACCACACCGCGGATCGCCAATACGGCGGGCGCAGCGCTTAACACGCGCTCGCCGTATCGGTGCGGCTGCTCCCGAGTCGCGCCTCTTGCCGGACTCGCCATCGCGAATCGCGAGCGCCGGGAGCATCACCGGCGGCGGCCGCCACAACGAGAGCCCGTCTTGGGCCGAACACAGAGGAGCGGCAATGGCGAGAAGTAAAGACGAAGGCCGAGGCTCGCCACCCAACCCCGATACGCCCGCCAAGGCCAGCCCGCCGCCCGACCCAAAGCCGCCGACGTCACCCGAACACTCGACCGACGTCCACGGCGACCCCGAAACGCCCGTTTGAGCCCATTCTCACTCGTCGCACGGGTCGGTTGACGGCAATCGACCCGACCCGTCGCCAAAAGCCACGCCAGTGGGTCCGAGTTATACGCGATCCGCCAAGGCTGCTCCGGCAGCTTCGTCGAACGGTGTCAGCTCGAGCTGGAACAGATCCTGCAGACGTGTGTCGGTGACGACGGTCGGGTTTCGCAACCCGTCGACCAGGGGCCGGGCCGTACCCGCGTTCAAGGGTGTGATGAGGGCGAGCCAGTGTGAGGAGAGGCGAGGCGTGAGGAGGGGCACCTCGATGATCAGCGGGTGGCGGCCGCGAATCGCGGCGATCTGCTCGATCATGCGGCGATAGGTCATCACGTCCGGGCCGCCGGCCTCATATGTCTGTCCGAGCGCCTCTCGCATCCCGCATACACCGGCGAGGTAGGAGAGGATGTCGGCTATGGCGATAGGTTGGGTTGGGGTCGATACCCACCGTGGGCAGATCATGGCTGGGAGCCTGTCGACGAGCGCCACGGTCGTCTCGAAGGCGGCACTGCCGCGGCCGATCACGACCGCCGCGCGAATCACCGTCACCGGCGTCGACCCGGATGCCAGCACATGCTCGGTCTCTCGCCGGCTTCGAAGGTGCTCAGAAAGGTCCGTGGCGTCGACGCCGAGGCCGCCGAGGTACACAATCTGGCGCACGTCGGCGCTCTCCGCCGCTCGCGCCAGGATGGCCGCGCCACGCCGATCGCGGGCGGCGTAGTCGGCTGTGCCCAGCGAGTGCACGAGGTAGAAGGCGACATCGATGCCGTCGAGCGCCTCACGCACAGCGGTCGGGTTGCCGACGTCGGCGACAACCCACCGGATGCCCTCGCACGCGTTGGGTTGAGGGCTGCGTGAGACGCCGGTCACCTCGTGCTCCTGGGCGAGGCGCGGAAGCAGCGCTTGGCCGATCGTGCCGGTGGCGCCGAACACGGCCACTCTCATCGCTGTGCCTCCGCGATCAGGCGCCTGAAGTAGTTGCGACTGATCGCCACGTGAACCCGAGCCTGGACACGCTTATACAGCTCTCCTGTCCACGCAGGCGCTCCAGGCCGGCCCGCCAACAGCGGATGGAACCCGGCGATGGCCGACACCAGCAGAAAACGTTCATCCAACTTCCGTTGGATGAACGTGATCGTTCCCGACTGGTTGCGGGTCAGCGCCCCGCCAACAATCGGAAACGTGCACAAGACGGCGTCACGGTCGACCGACACCTCCGCAGGCCCGAACCGCAACAGCGCGGGGCCGCGGCCGACGACCCGAAGCTCGACCCCCTCCTCCGGTCCTCCTCGCACCAACCCGCGGGTGGCACGCGAGACCTCGCGCCAATACACCGCGCCCAGCCTGCGAGCGCCCGCCTCGGTCATCTCCACAACCGGCGTTTCCACCCAGACACGCTGTTCGGACTCAACCGCCGCTTTTCAACCTCGTCTCAGACGAACCCCATCCCCAAAGATCAGCCACCGAATCGACACCTTCCGCCCTGCAGCTCCGCGCGCGCATACACTCAGGACTGGTTCCTCGCAACTGCTCGGCACGGTGCCCCGCGTTTACCCCAAAACAACGACTGCTGAACCGTGATCTTGAATTGACAGTCAAGCATCCCCATCGCCCCTCCCGCGCCTCACGGTAGAGCAAAGCCTTGGCATTCACGAAGCCGGCTTGGGGATCCACACGCCGTCTTCGCGGATCGCCGTCTCTTAACGCGCGACCCGAACGACCCGCAACTGGAGTTGACCCGGTTCCATTGACACCGTGATGCTTTCGGGGACAGCCCGAGGGAGGAGCGGTGATGGTGAGGACGAGACCGCCGTATCCGCCGAGTTTCCGCGGGAGGCGATCACGTTGTTCGGGCGGGGGATCGCTCGCCGAAGCAACTCGCGGCGCAGTTGGGCTGCTCGGAGCAGACGCTGCGTAACTGGGTGCGCCATGACGAGGCGGATCGGGGCGAGCGCTCGGATGTCTTGACGAGCGAGGAGCGAAAGCAACTGCGGGAGTTGGAGCGGGAGAATCGGGAGCTGCGCCAGTAACGGGAGACTCTCCAGCGTGCGGCGACCAGCTCGGTACCGATGACGGATCCGGCGGACCACCCGACACGACCCTCCCGCCACCATGAGGTACCGGATGCGCTGGGCCAGTCCGCGTCAACCGGTCTCGGCAGCTCCTCCGCAGGGCGACAGGTGTGCGAACATGCGTTCCCAGATAACGAGCCAAGGCCATCCGCACGGCCGGTTCCAGCGAGCGCGCAAGAGTGGCAACGTCCACCTAGCGCTCGACGCCGCAACCCAGCTTCGCCGCATCGACCTGGCCGACGGCCCTCAGCCTCTGCCTGCTCATCCGCGAGGGCGATCCGATGCGGTACGACCGCGCGGCGGTCAGGTGGGTAGCTCTGCTCCTCGACAAGGACCGAACGCTCAACCTCGCTGACCTCCGCGAGCTCACCGACCTGCTCGTCGGTCTGGGACGGCATGACGAAGTCGCGCAGCTCCGGCTGCAGCGGTGGCTCCGAACGAGCGGTAACGCATTTGAAGACCGGATGGGCCACCGGGCCCGTGCCACTCCAGGGCGGTCAGCCTAGCGACTCATGCCTCGCGTTCGCCTGCCTTCACGAGACCGCACTCGTATGCCAGCACGACCGCCTGCACACGGTCGCGGAGGCGCAGCTTGGCGAGCACCCGGCTGAGATGCGTCTTCACGGTCGCCTCGCCCAGCCACAGCTCCCGCGCGATCTCGGCGTTTGAGAGGCCGCGGGCGAGCAGGCGTAAGACCTCGAGCTCGCGCGGCGTGAGCTCGTCCAGGCCCGGCGGCGGCTCGGCCTTCGGCGCCCGCCGGGCGAACTCCGCGATCAGCCGGCGGGTGACCCCCGGCGCAATCATCGCCTCGCCGGCGGCGACGACGCGCACCGCGTCGACGAGCTGGGCCGCGCGCACGTCCTTGAGCAGGAACCCGGCGGCGCCGGCGCGCAGGGCGTCGTAGACGTGCTCGTCGAGGTCGAACGTCGTCAGCACGAGCACGTGCGGCCCGCGGTCGGGGTCGGCCCCGTCGCGCAGCAGGCGGGTGGCCTCGATCCCGTCCATGCCCGGCATGCGCACGTCCATCAGCACGACGTCCGGCCGCGTCCGGCGGGCCTGCTCGACTGCCTCCCGGCCGTCGCCGGCCTCGCCGACGATATGCATGTCGGGCTCCGCCTCGAGGATCATCCGAAAGCCGGTCCGCACGAGCTCCTGGTCGTCGGCGAGGAGGACGTTCGTCACGGCGCAGGCTCCAGCGGGAGCCGCGCGTGCAGCCGCCAGCCGCCGTCGGGCCGCGGCCCGCTCTCGAGCTCGCCGCCGTAGAGCGAGACGCGCTCGCGCATGCCGACCAGGCCGTGCCCGCTGCCCTCGCCCTGGCCACGGCCCTCACCGGCGTCGGTGACGTCGAGCTCGAGGTCGCGCTCGCCGTAGCGCAGACGCACCGCCGCCGGTGCGCCGCCGCCGTGCTTGAGCGCGTTGGTCAGCCCCTCCTGGATCACGCGATAGGCGGACAGGTCGAGCCCGGCCGGGAGCGGCACCGCCTCACCCTCGACCTCGACGGTGACGGGCAGGCCCGCCTCCCGGAACTGGCCGGCGAGGGCGTCGAGCTGGGCGAGGCCCGGCTGGGGTGACGTCGTGCCGGAGGCGTCGTCGACGTCGCGCAACATGACGAGCAGGCGGCGCATCTCGTCGAGCGCCTGCCGTGCCGTCCCCTCGATCGCCTCGAGGGCGCCGCGGGTCTTGTCCTCGTCCTGCCCGAGCGTGCGCTGACCCGCCTGCGACTGGACGACGATGACGCTCACGGCGTGGGCGACCACGTCGTGCAGCTCGCGGGCGATGCGGCCGCGCTCCCGCGCGACGGCCGCGCGGGCATGTTCCTCCCGGCCCGCTTCGAGCGCGACCGTGGTGCGCTCGAGCGAGACGATCCGGTGCTGGCGTCTGCTCACCGCCAGGCCGAACACCCAGGCGACGGCGAACAGGCCGAATCCGAACACGACGTCGCCCACGCCGTGCACCTGCGGATCGCGGACGACGTGGAGCGTCGCCGCGACCGCGGCGATGACGGCGACGAGGCCGGGCCGGCCCGCGTTGGCCGCGCCCGAGTAGACGGCGACGACCATGACGATGAACAGGGTCACCGCCTCGCCGCCGCCGAGCAGGAGCGATGCCAGTGCGATGGTCGTCATCACTGCGAGGAACGCGGCCAGCGGGCGGGTGCGGCGGAACGCGAGCGGGAGCGTCAGCGCCGGGATCACGATGAGCGCGTTCACGGCCTCCGAACCGGGCCACACCGGGGCGCCCTGGTAGGTCGATCCGCCGAGCAGCTCCGCCTCGCCCAGGCACAGGAGGGCGGCGGCGAGCAGGGCGTCGGCGAGCGGGGAGGCGAGCGCCGCGCGCATGGGTGGGATCGAGCGGGTGGTCACGAAGGCAACGCTACAGGCGCCACGGAATGCGCCGCGTCCGCCGAAAGGCGGACATCGCCGCGGCGCCGGATCGGCCGAACGGCGGACGCAGGTTCCGACCGGGCGGGGACGCGAGCGGGGCGGCCGCCTCGTAGCGTGGATCCCGTCGTTCCCAACCCCAAGGAGACCTGAGATGAACCTGCGAAACATGCTGACCAGACACGCCCCGCTCGCCGCCGCGATCGCGGCCGCCGGGTACGCCGTCGAAGGCGCGATCGTCCTGCGGGCCCCGCAAGGCGACGACAACTGGAGCGCCTCGGGCTACATCTGCGAGATCGCCTTCGCCGTCTCGCTCGTGGCGACGATCGTCGCGATCGCGGCGCTCGTGGCCGGCCGCGGCCGGGCCGCCCGCACCGGCGGGATCATCGCCGGCTCCGGGATGGCGTCGATGTTCGTGAGCTCGATCGGCAGCATCGCCGCCGGCGGGACCGTCCTCGGCCCGGCGTTCTTCCTCGGCCTGCTGACGGCGGTCGCCGGTCTGCTCGTCGTCGGCGTCACCGGCGCGCGCGGCAGCAGCGATCCGTGGTGGTGCAACCCGCTCCCCGTCGCCGGGTTCGTGCTCGGCATCGGCCTGGGCGACCATGGCGGCGGCCTGATCATGGCGGCCGCGTTCGCCGGCGTCGCCTACGCGCTCGCCAACCGCACGCCAAGCGCCGTCGCCCGCGTGGCCGACTGAGGCGAGGTGGGTATATGACCGCCGAATGGCAGACGCACGAACGACAGTCACGCCGATCGGCGGCCCGACCGCCCTCCTCACCTATGGCGGACTGCGCATCCTGACCGACCCGACCTTCGACGAGCCCGGCGACCATCCCCGTCCGGGCTCGTCGGTCGTCCTTCGCAAGCTCACCGGCCCGGCGATCGCGGCGGACGACATCCTGCCGGTCGACCTCGTCCTGCTCTCGCACGACCACCACGCCGACAACCTCGACGACTCCGGCCGGGCCTTCCTCTCCCGTGCGACGACCGTCCTCACGACGGCCGCCGGCGCGGGCCGCCTGGGCGGAAACACCGTCGGCCTCGAGCCCGATCAGGTCGCCGACCTCGAAGGGCCCGAAGGCGCCGTCCAGATCACCGCCGTCGCGGCCCACCACGGCTCACCCGAGATGTTCGAGCAGAACGGCCCGGTGCTCGGATTCGTCCTGCGCGGCGACGGCCTGCCGACGATCTACGTGAGCGGCGACAACGCCTCGGTCGACCTCGTCCGCGAGATCGCGACCGAGCACGGCCCGTTCGACGCGGCGATCCTCTTCGCCGGCGGCGCCCAGGTGCCGGAGCGGTGGGGAGACGACGTGCTGCTCACGCTCGACGCAGGGCGTGCTGCAGAGGCTGCCGCGATCCTGGCGCCGGCGACGATCGTCCCGATCCACCAGGAGGGTTGGGCCCACTTCACGTCGTCGCCGGCCGATCTGACGCGGGCGTTCGCGGCGGCGGGCGTCGCCGACCGGCTGCGGTCGATCGGGCCGGGGGAGACGACCGAGCTCTAGCTAGGCGACCGGGTCGGGTTCGTCAGCGTCAGCCTCGTCCTCGTCCTCGCCTTCGCCGCCCTGGGCCTTGTGGCGCAACCGCTGACGGCTGGCCTCGATGCGCGAGCGCAGATCGGACGCCTCCGTATCGTCTGGCGGAGGCGCAGGCGTCAGGGGCGTCGCGGCGATCTCGGCCGTGTCGTCGTCGTCCGTCTCGTCGTCGGCAGCGGCCGGCTCGGCCTCCGCAGGCTGCGCGCTCGGCACCGGCCAGACGACGGTCTCGTACACCCCGCTCCGCTCCGGCTCCTGCTCGGGCTCCTCCGCAGCCGGAGGTTCGGGCTCGGGCTCGGCCTCCGCCTCTGGCTCGGGCTCAGGCTCAGGCTCCGGCTCCGGCTCCGGCTCCGGCTCCGGCTCGGGCTCGACGACCGCTTCCGGCTCGGGCTCGGGCTCGGGCTCGGCCTCCGCGTGCACCTGCGGCGCCTCGCGCGGCGCCGCGTATCCGCCGTTCTCAGGCTCGAGCTCGAAGTCGGTCCAGACGTCGCCCGCACCGACGGCCTCGCGCAGCCGGCCGTACAACCCCGGTGCCGCGATCAGCGCCGCGGTTGCGCCCGCTGCCCCAACCAAGAACCAGCCCAGCCTCCGCACGGGCACGAGTATACTCGGCCCTCGAAAGCGAGCAGCTTCCTGCTCCGGGGTGGCACCGCACTTCCTGATCGCGGCGCCGTGAGCGGTCGACACCGGTCGGCCGGCACCCCGGGGCCGCCTTTAGTCCAGAGGAGGTGATCAGGAGTGAATGCATACGAGATCATGCTGATGATCGAGCCCGAGGTGGCCGAGGAGCGCCACACGGAGATCATCGAGCGCACCAGGGCGACCGTCACCGAGCGCGGCGGCGTCTGGGGATCGGTCGAGCCGTGGGGCAAGCGCAAGCTGGCCTACGAGATCGACCACATGGACGAGGCGTGGTACTACGTGCTGACGTTCGAGTCCGAGCCGGAGGCGCTGCACGAGGCAACCCGCGTGCTCGCCATCACGGACGGCGTCATGCGGCACATGGCCGTCGCCCGTCCGCACCGAACGGCCGCGACGTCAGCGCCGCCCGCCGAGCCCGAGCCGGCAGAGTCGCCGGCCTGATCCCCATCCGACCGCCCGCCTATCATATGCCGAACACACGTTCGCAAAATAGGCAGAGGAGGAACCTCAAGTGGCAAACATCAACCGCGTCATTCTGACCGGCAACCTGACGGCAGACCCGGAGCTCTCCACGCTCCCCAGCGGCACCAGCGTGTGCCGTCTGCGGCTGGCCGTGAACCGCCGTTACAAGGACCAGTCCACGGGTGAGTGGTCGGAGAAGCCCAACTACTTCGACATCAAGGTCTGGGGCGCCCAGGGCGAGAACTGCGCGCAGTACCTGAGCAAGGGCCGCCCGGTGGCGGTCGACGGCCGGCTCGAGTGGAGCGAGTGGGAGTCGCAGGACGGCGGCAAGCGCTCCAAGGTCGAGGTCGTGGCCGACACGGTCCAGTTCCTCGGCTCCCGTGCTGACAACGAGGGCGGCGGGTCCAGCTTCCGTGCGACCACCGAGCTCACGCCCGATCCGGTCGCGTTCACCGGCGCCGCGGCCTCCGACGACGACATCCCCTTCTAGCGAGGAACGTTCATGGCATCGAAGCCCAAGTCCAAGGGCCGCGGCCCCAAGCGCGGCGCGGCGGCAGGCGCGTCCACCCGGCGCAAGCCCTGCTA
>Ga0157369_10002705_pt1 | contig 21147 bp, 18 predicted proteins | sample C25metaG_FD_113461 | JGI IMG/M metagenome (GOLD analysis project Ga0157369, IMG submission 113461) | Corn rhizosphere microbial communities from Kellogg Biological Station, Michigan, USA - C2-5 metaG | ecosystem: Host-associated > Plants > Roots > Rhizosphere > Soil | place: USA: Michigan...
CCGAGACAGCCTGGCCGGACCTGGTCCAGGCCGCCACGTTCGCGGTCATGAAGGGCCGGGCCGGCGAGCTCGCGCCCGAAGCCAGCCACGACGGCTTCTATCACGACCACAGCCAGTTCTTCCACAGCGGATCAACAGGCCAGTGGCGGCAGGTCCTCAGCGACGAGGAGCTTCCCCGCTACTCCGCCCGAGTCGCCGAATGCGCGCCCGCCGACCTTGCCGCCTGGATCCACCGGCCCGCGCTGCCGACGGCAGGCAACCTCTAAGCCCGCAAGGCCCCGCCGCCGAGGACTGGGCAGCAGGCCAGCCCTCCTCCGCTACGACCAAGCGATGCGATCTCGGCCCGGTAGGCACGCGGTGCCCGGTATGCAGAGTGCCGGGTCCGGTCTCGGGTGTCATCTCCGTCACGAGCTCACCTCCTACATGCAGCTACATCGGCCGGACGCCGTGCTCGTGGTTCCAGCCTAGGGGAACGGCTTGGGCGGCCTGTCGTTGCTGGGGCAGGTCGTTATGCCGAACTCTATGAAGAAGTAGCCATAGGTATGCTGCAGGGTATACCTGCCAGGCGTCAGGCAGAATCCTACGTTTATATTCTTGGCGTAGACCCACATGACCGAGTTCGAATTGTCATTGAGTGAGCCTGGGTTGGGATTGGAGGCGTCCGCCTGCGCGAAGCTGTACCACTGTCCGTTCCACACGTCCGTGGCGAGTACGGCAGGACCGTCCCAGGCGGGGTAGTTACCGGTAAAGTCATTGTTCGGGAAGAGGCACACGCTCGGCCTCGGGCACGTGAAGTCCGGCTGGACGGTGGGGATCGTGGTTACGGACCGCGTGGCCATGGTGACGTGCGGGGTGCCGGCGGTTGCGGCCAGCGCGGGTACCGCGGTGGCACCCGATGCGAGGAGCGCCGCACCTGCCATGAGCACAGCGGCCATGCGACCTGTCAAGAGACGTTTCATTGCATGATTTCCTTTCTGCGGACCGCCGTTTTCAGCGGTTAGCTTGATTCCGAGGGCAGGGCCGGGGCTGCCGCGCGTAACAGGCATCCCTCTTGGTGAATCCGGCCCACCGCCGGCCTGGGTAAAGGCCATGCGGATCTGTTCATAATCGTTTCCTTCCCCTGGATGCCTTTCCATTTCCCAGCGCGGGCCAGACGAAAAGGCTCGTGTCGGGCCTGCGCTGGGATCGGCGGGTATTTGCCCGCGCCTTCGACCCTGCCAGCGCAAGGACGGGGATGCCAGGCGGACTTGGTGGCAGGATGACTGGCAGTCCCGGTTCCGCTAGTACGACAACAGCGCGTGGCGATCTGTTGCTGGCGATGCCGCGGGGGCATCCGGGGCCACGGTGACGTCCCGGGACGGCCGCTCGGGTCATGATCATCGCGAGTGCCGTGAGTTATGCCGCGATACGCGGCATAACTAACGGCACTCGCGGCGGGCCGGGGCTATGGGGGCTGTCGGCCGGCGAGTGAATCGGATATTCAGCGCATTTTGGACGCTGTCATGACTCGGGACGCCGTCGTCGTACTAGTGCCGTTAGGGCCGGACGCCGCGGGCAGTCACGCGGGCGAGGACCCGGGTGCCGGTGTCAGCACCACGCAGCGGTCGCGTTCCAGCCAATCGGCCATTTCGGTATCCGAGGGCCGGTCCTCCCGCCTTCTTTCCATTTCCTGAACGCTTCTTCGATGCTGGCCTGCCGATGGTCGCGTGCCGAGGGCCAGGACGATCCATCCCGCCCGCCTGGCCGCGGGCGCGGCCGGACGCTCACGGGCTGCTGTCGGGGGATCCGCAAGGTCTCGCCTTGCGAGCGCTGGAGCAGCTGGCGAACCTCGCAGCGGGTAAACAAGCCGACCTCAGCGAGAGAAGCTCCGGGGATCCGGCAGATCCCCACCTGGTCCCGGGTGGCCGGGGCGGCGGCGGGCTGCGGTGCGGGCTGGCTGAGGATGACGGTGGACCTGATGCCCGAGTCGATGTAGTGGGCGGGATGAACCCGCGTGCCCTGGTGGCCAAGCCCTGCTTAAGCGCCTGCGGGTCGACTTTCATGACGCAGGAAGTCAGGCCGAGGCCGACCACCAGGCCGATCCCCACGGCCAGGCCCGATAACACGGGCCTGGCGAGTGCGTCTTCACAGCTGCCGGCCGAGATAGGGCCGGTCATGTGGGGTCATACCGGCCACCTAGGCGAAGGCACCCTTGTTCTCGGCTAGCCACTGGTCAAAGGTCCGGGGCGGCCTGCCAAGCACGTTCTCGACTGTGCTGGTCACCGTGGACAGCCGGCCCGCACGAGTGAGGCGCTGCTGCCCCAGGAACGAATCGACGAGCCAGCCAGGCAGGCCGAAGGACGCTAGCTCAACCTGCAACGTTCGCTCGTCAACCCGCTGGTGCGCTACCGGGTGCCCCAGCTCCCGCTCCAGCGCCGCTGCCACGTCGTCGGTGGTCAGCGCCACCGGACCGGTTATCTCGACCACCTGGCCGACGTGCCTTGAGCCGTCGAGCAGGACAGCCGTGGCGACGCCGGCTACGTCTGCGTGGTCGACCCACGCGAGGCCGCCGTCGCCTGCCGCCGAGGGCAGGACGCCCGCTTGGATCATCTTCGCCATGAAGAGGAAGGAACTGTAGAAGCCAGCCGGGCGGAGAAGAGTGGCCGGGATGCCCGAGGCGGTGATCTTTGCCTCGATGTCCTGGTGAAACTTGAAGATCGGCACCGATGGATCAGTGCCAATGACGCCGAGCGCGACGAGGCGGGGCAGCCCCGTCCCCGCGGCGGCCTCGATGAAGTTGGCCTCCTGCCTGGTCATCTCGGGAGACGGGGCGGTCGCGAGGTAGGCGGCGTCCACGCCCTTCAGCGCGGCCGGCAACGTCGCGGGATCTTCGAGGTCCCCGCGCACGTACTCGATGTCCGTCCCGAGCCTTGCCGCAGCCGCGCCGGGATCGCGGACCAGGGCACGGACCCGGTGACCGCGGTCCAGGAGGTTCCGGGCGACGATGGAGCCAACTTGGCCAGTAACGCCGGTCAGCAGGAAAGTCATTGAATTCAGCTCCTTGGGGCAATGTGGGTATTGGCTGACCCGGGAGTCAGCGGATTGGCTAGTCGCAGCGGGGCGGTCCCCTGGGGTCAGGCGATCCAGGCGCCGGCGGCGGCGGACGCGAAGTCTTCGAACGCGGTGGCGGGTCGGCCGGTCACGTCAGGGACATCGCTGGTGATGGCGCTCATCCCGCCGGAAGTGACGGCGTGCGCGTATGCCTGGCTGATGTAATCGGCGGCCGCGGCTGGGAGACCGGCGTCCAGCAGGGCGAGCCGTAGTACATCCGGGCCCGGGTCGGCGTATGGCACGTTCCTGCCCGCGGCAGCCGAGATGTGTGCCGCGGCCTGGCTAAGCGTGAGCGCTTCCGGGCCGGTCAGGGTGTATTCCTTACCTGTGTGGCCGTCTTCGGCAAGGGCGGCTGCCGCTACGCCTGCGATGTCCCCGGCCGACACGTAGCTGACGGGGTGCTCGCCGAACGGCATGACGAGCTTGCCCTGCTCCCGGATCGTGCGTGCCGCGGCTGACCAGTGATTCTCCGAGAAGTTCTGCATGAAGGCGGCGGGCCGCAAGATCGTGTTCGCCAGCCCAGCCCCGGTAACCGCAAGCTCCACCTGGCGTAGCGGGCCGTCGAAGGGGGCCTGATCGACGCCGAACGACGACAGCAGCACGACCTTGGACACGCCGAAGCTGGCCGCGCTGTGCAGGAACTTCCCGACCTGTGCGATGGGATCGGCGGTGCCGTCCGCCGGACCGGGACTTACCAGGTAGACGGCGTCCGCGCCCGCCAGAGCCGGCGCGTATGTGCTCTCGTCGAACCAGTCGAAGTGCACTGGCTGGACTCCGTCGCGCGCCGGGGTGGGGGTACGGCTGGCGGCCCGGACGGTGATTCCGCGCTGGCGGAGTGCAGGCGTCAGGCGGCGGCCGGTCTTCCCCGTCGCGCCAGTAACCAGAACGGTGGTGGCCATATGAATTCTCCGGTGATCGAACTTACTGGACCCTTCGACGCTATGGGTCAATATTGAGACTGTCCATGACAGTTCAACGCTGAATTATGTCTGGTCGTCTCACTATGTATCGTTACTGATATGACTGCTCAGGCCATCAGCGCACCGGCCAGTAACGCCCGCTCGGGGGACGTGGTCGCCGACATCGTGGCGGACGTGGTGGCGGCCACGCGCCGGGGAACTGTGCTCTACTGCCGGTCCCGCCTGCACGCCCCGTGGGGCATCCGCATGCCGGCCGGAGCTCTGGCCAGTGTCCACGTCGTCACCGCCGGGGCCTGCTGGCTGATGCCGGACATAGGCGAGCCCCTGCACCTCGCAAGGGGCGACGTGATCCTCGTCCCGTCCGGGCTCGGGCATTCCATCGCCGACATCCCCGGTCGGCCGGCACGGCCGCTCGCGGAGCTGATTGGCGGTCCCGTTGGCGTGGGGCCCGTAGAGCTGGTGATAGACGGGAGCGGCCCGCCGACGGGCCTGCTCTGTGGTGGCTACCTGCTCGCGCCCGGGCCGCTGCACCCGCTGACCGCGATGCTGCCGCCGATCGTGCACATCGGCGCCGGGCAGGCGCGAGGCACCGGCCTGACGGCGGCGGTTGACCTGCTGGCGGCCGAAGCCCAGGGGACCGATCCGGGGGCGTCCGCGGTGGTCGCTCCCCTGATCGACCTTCTCTTCGTCTACCTGCTGCGCTCTTGGCTGGCCGGGCAGGCCCGGGCCGACGTCGGCTGGGCCGCGGCGCTCTACGACCCGGCGGTCGGCGGGGCGCTTAGCCTGATCCACGCCGATCCCGCCAGGCCCTGGACCGTGGCAACGCTGGCCCAGGCCATGGGGGTGCCGCGTGCGACATTCAGCCGCCGCTTCACCAAGCTGACCGGCCAGCCGCCGATGACCTACGTCACGACATGGCGGATGACCGTCGCGGCCCGCCTCTTGCGCGAAGGCCAGGCACCACTGCGGGAAGTGGCGCCGCGGGTCGGGTACGATTCCGAATTCGCCTTCGCGCGGACGTTCAAGCGCGTCATCGGCAATCCCCCGGGCCATTACCGGGCAACGGTCTCCGAAGCCGGAATACCCGCACAGAAGTGACGAGGGCCCGGAAGGCCGACTGGGGGCGCCACGGCCGCGGACAGGGACCGGGGAATCCCCTTCCGCGATAGCGCACCACCGGAGATGAGCCGGTTCCGCATTCGCGTCGATGATGACCTATGAGGGTGTCACGGTCCGGCGACGAATGACTGGAGGAGTACGTGCAACCAACGGGGTGGCACATCCTGGCCACCGGACGCGGACCGGAATCGCTGCTGGCCATTGACTTCGACGTGACTCAGGCCCGTGGGTCCGCCGGGTTCGGTGATCTCGCGAGCCTCCTGCCGGATCGCTACACAGTGCTGGGCGTGGACCCGCTCGCGTGGCCGCCGGACGGGCCGCGGGTCGATCGGGTGGCCGCCTGGCTCGAGCGCGTCGAACGCCTGCCGGCGGGCACCGTTGGAATCCTTGCCTACTGCGCCGGCGGATCCCTGGCCTGCACGGCCGCGCGTCATCTTGCCGAGAGCGGTCGGAGCCGACCGGCAGTTGTGCTGTTCGATCCCACCCGGGTGGGATCGAACACCCTGACCCACCAATTCGGGCTCGCCGTGGACAACCTTGCCGCCAACCTCACCAAGGACGAGAGAGAAGGGGCGATGGCCGGGGCGGCCGGGGACGCGGCAACCACCCTCGACGACCTGGCACGCGCGCTCTCCGAGCGTTACGGCAATCTGGTCGCGCGGGCCTGTGACCGTATGGGAATCAAAAGCGCATTCGCACAGGAGTTGTCGGACCGCGTACGCCGGTACCTAAGTTACCTCGCACTCGCGGGCGCCGTCGAGCTCGATATCACCGGCCTTCGCGCGCATGTCCTGCGGTCTTCCGGCGACCCGGGCGAACTTGCCACGGCGGGTACGGAGGCCAGATTCCCCGTGGCACAGGAGAAACTGCTCAGGCAGCAGGGGGTGGCGGACACGATCACCCGGCTGCTGACCGTCGAGTCTCCAGTTTGACAGTGGTCACCGGCCGGCAAGCCGCTCCGGAGCCTCAATCGCCGCCTTCAGCGAGGACCGGACGGCAACCGCGTCGCGGTCCGTGCAGACCCTGTCGTCGTACGCGAGACCGAGGTGTGTCACCGGTTCAACGACGAGCGCATGGTCGGCGGCCCGCCGCCGGCAGCTGGGCCGCAGCCAGGCGGCCAAGGACGTGGAGGTCCTCGTGCTGCGGCACGAGGTCGCGATCTTGCGGCGGCAGGTCGCGCCGGAGCGTGACCCCGGGCACTCTGTGCTGGCCCGTGGCTGCCGCGGCACGCAAGGAGAAGGCGGGCGGACCAGCCGATGCAATTGTTGAAGCGCAGGACATGCGGCTATCGGTCCAGCGGCCCGATAGCTAGCTAGCCGGAGGAAGACTGGCCACGTTCCCGCGAGCCAGGCAGAAAGCACTCCGAACGAGCGAGACCTGCGGAAGGACGCTGGCCATGAACGGAGCGGACCGCGCCACCGGGCGGCGGCCCCGGACGCCGAGGGCGCAGGTGGCATCGGAACTGCCTAATGCCGCCGAGAGTGTGCTGGTCAAGGTCGGCATGGGTGCGACGCTCGTGGCCCACGGCCCAGAAACGACGCGTGGCGCGCGGACCGGTCGAAGGTGTTTGACACCCCGGCGCACCTGGCGGCAAGCAGTTAAGGGAGACAAGCATTGGCGCGTGAGCCGTTTATGCCTACCGAAGAGACGGTTGCCAGCATGTGGACGAGAGTGCTCCGGATTCGACCGACGTCTCGTGACGACGACTTCTTCGATCTCGGCGGTACGTCGCTTGGTCTTATGGAGTTTCTTCAGCAGGTAAGCGACGAGTACGGGGTCGAACTGGATGTGGGTGAACTCTTCGAGTCGCACTTCACCGTCGGTGTGTGCGCCCGCGCCATCGACCGCGCCCGTGGCGTTCCGGCCGTAAGCCCCTGATCCATGGGCCACATCATCATCGTCACACACGGCACCGCCGGTGACATTCTCCAGCTCTGCGGCCTGGCGAGCGGCCTGCGCGAGCGCGGTCACGAGGTGGTCATGCTGACCCACGGACCATACGCCGACCGGGTGCGCCAGGCGGGTGCGCAGTTCGTCGCGCTGGACACCGAGTCTGAGTACGCGCGACACGTGGCCGAGACCCCGCAACTGCTCTCCGTGCGCAGCCCCGCCAGCCTGGCGGCCTTCTACGAACACACCGGCCTGTTCGACCAGCTCCGCTTCGAAGTGCGCACCCTGCTCGCGCTGCACCGCCCTGGCCAGACCGTGCTCGTGGGTAGGCACGGATCGGCGCTGTCGGTCCCTATCGCGGCTGCCGTGCTGGGTGCTCCTGCGGTCTGGGTGGCGCTCTACCCGTCCCAGTTGCTCACCGCCCCGGTCGCCGCGTACTTCGCCGCCCGCGGCCTGGGTTCGGAGCTTTCCCGCATCCGTGACGAGTTCGGGTTGCCCGCGGATCAGGGGATGCTGCCGACCCTGACGACAAACCCAACGCTCGCGCTCTGGCCAGCGTGGTTCGACGCGGCGGGCACGTCGGCGCCGCCCGAGGCGCGTGTCACCGGCTTCATCCCTGGTGACGACGAGAGTCCCGGCGCCCTACCGCCCGCAGTCACCGACCTGTCCCGCGGGGTACGGCCGGTGCTCGTCACGGGCGGCACCGGTCGCATGCTCCACGCCGACTTCTACTCCGCTGCGATCCGAGCGGTGGCCCGTGTCGGACGCCCGGCGCTGGTGGTGACCCCGTACCGGGATCTGCTCCCTGATCCACTGCCGGCCCACGCGCGATGGGTTCCGAGCCTGCCGTTCGCCGCGGTCCTGCCGACGGTCGACGCCATCGTGCACCACGGCGGCATCGGTACCGCCATGCGGGCGTTGCGCACTGGTACGCCCCAGGTCATCCTGGCGCACGGCCTGGACAGGCCGGACAACGCCGCCCGCTTGGCCCACCTGGGCCTGGCGGAATGGTCAACCCCAGACGGTTGGCACGTCGCCAGCAAAATGCTCGGCAGAGCCCTTGCCGACACCGGCTATCGGGCTCGCGCCGCGAATCAGCTGCGCGACGACGATCCGAAGCACGCGGTGTCCGCGGCGGCCGAGGTTCTAGAGGGCCTGCTCGCGGGTACGTCCGGGGCACGTGCAGCGCGATGAGAATCGTCTTCGCGCAGAACATGATTCATCTTCCGGCGCACGGTGGCGCCAACAAGTCCAACCGCGTTCTCGCGGAGCTGCTTGCCGCGCGCGGGCACGAGTGCCACCTGGTCGCGCCGCTCGGCGGTGTCATGCGCACCAGCGACCAGGACCCGGACACGTTGTGGGATCGGTACGGCGCACGGTTGCTCGGGCGGGATGAGGCCGCGGTCAGGTATGAGCTCGGCGGAGTTCAGGTGCACGGGGTGAGGTCCCCGTCCGGTCTCGTGAAGCGTGTCCGTACCACGATCGCCGAGGTCCGACCGGACTGGGTGGTGGTGCCCTCCGACGACCCTGGCTCCATGGTGCTGGCCGCCGCGCTGGGCGCGGCTCCGGGCAGGGTCGTCTACCTGGCCTACACCATCCAGCAGCTCCCGTTCGGGCCGTCCGCGTTCTACCCGAGCGCGGGCGGCGCCGCGCTGGTCCGCCGGGCGGCGGGGACGCTCGCCATCAGCCGGGCCGCCCAGCGGTATGTGCACGACTGGGCCGGTATCCGCGCAGACCTGCTATACCCCCCGGTGTACGGCAGCATCCCGGAACCGCGCACCGACGACGGCAGCGGCGCGATCACGATGGTCAACCCATGTGGCTACAAGGGACTGCCGATCTTCCTAAGCCTCGCGGAGACATTCCCCGACCTTCCATTCCTGGCCGTACCGACCTGGGGGACAACCGCCGATGACCGGACCCGACTGGCCCGGCGGCCGAACATCGAGATCGCCGAACCGGTGGACGACATCGGCCTCATACTGCGTCGGACACGGATGCTCGTGGTGCCCTCGCTCTGGGACGAGACGTTTGGGTTCACCTGCGTCGATGCGATGCTCCGGGGGATACCGGTCCTGGCCAGCGCGGTCGGCGGCCTGACCGAGGCGAAGCTGGGCGTGCCGTACCTGCTGCCGGTCCGTCGGATCGAGTCCTACGATGCGGCAGCCGACCGCGCGCGACCGGTACCCGTGATACCGCCGCAGGATACCGCGCCCTGGCGAGACGCCGTGCACCGACTGCTCGACGACCCCGCGCACCGGGCCGACGTGGCAGGTCTGTCCCGGGCAGCCGCAGTGTCCTTTGTGGAGTCTCTCGACGAGGGCGCACTGGAACAGTACCTTGCTTCGCTCGAACCCGCCCGGGTCGGGGGCTAGAGATGCGTGAGCCGTCCGCTGCGAGGAGACTGCGACATGCCGGACCCGGTCACGGTGAACACGTCCCCGGTCGGACCCAGGTGAGGATGTAGTGCCCGAGGTGCTGTTGTCCCGCAATCAGGTGGCCGTTGCGGATGCGGTCACCAGGTCGTACTTGACCACGCCGACAGCCTTCATCGTTGTCGAGGTTGATATCGGAGCCGCGTCCGCCTACGCGAGAGCGGCCACCCGGCGATTGCGCACGCTGGTCGGGTTGCCCGAGATAGCGGTGAAGGTCCTGGCCAGCCTGTACCCTGCCTTTCCGGCGTTCTTCGCCGGTCCTGCGGCGAGCGTGGCAGTGACAATCGACCTTGGTACCGGCCTGTACCTTCCAGTCGTACCCGAGGCCGACCAGATCGGGATGCAGGACATCAGCCGCATGCTGCTGAATTACCGGCTTTCCGCACGACACGGCACGTTCCGATCCGCGCAGCTATCCGGCGGAACCATCGCGCTTACCCTGTCCACCGATGGGCCGCTCTACAGTAGACCAATCATCTTTCCCGGCTTCGTCTGCGCGGTGTCGCTGGGGAGCATGGAACAAGAACTTTATAGGGATCCGCATACCGGGCGCATCTCCCCGCGTTCCGTTATCCTCATCGGCTTGTCATACGACCGCCGCGAGGTGCCGACCTCAAGCGCCACCCGTTTCGTTTCGGCGCTGAAGTCGGCACTGGAATCCCTGGCGGAGCAAGATGTTGATTTCGTTTGAAATACATGGATTTTCCGGGGAGCCGCCGTGGTCTCGATAGCGCTGCATGATCTCGAGCTGATGCTATTCATCAGGCGGTTCGAGGAGAATCTTCTTCAACTGTACGCGGAAGGTAAAATCGCCGGGACAACTCATACCTGCATCGGGCAGGAGTATATCCCGGTGGCCATGGCGCCGCTGTTGCGCGATGACTTCATCATCAGCAATCATCGCGGACACGGGCATTATCTCTCGCACTGCGATGATGCCGAAGGTCTGCTTGCGGAGCTTATGGGGCGCCAAGGGGGCGCCAGCGGCGGCTTCGGCGGCAGCCAGCACCTGAGGCGCGACTCATATATCTCCACCGGAATCCAGGGTGAAGGCCTAGCCGTGGGGACGGGCGTGGCGCTGCACTTCCGCAACTCCGGCTTGCCGCGAATAGTCGCCGTGTACGTTGGAGACGGGACCTGGGGCGAGGGTGCGGTATATGAGGCACTGAACATGGCCCAACTGTGGCGGCTGCCGGTACTGGTGCTGGTCGAGCACAACGGAATCGCCCAGTCGACCGAGACCGCTCACCAGATGGCGGGCACGATCGCCGGCCGTGCCGCGGGATTCGGCATCACCTGCAAAGAGATCCACTCGACTGACATCACTGCAGTCCGGGCCGAGATGGCGGCAGACGTCGCCCGGGTGCGTGCTGAGCACAGGCCGCACGTGGCGGTGTTCCACACCCTCCGCCTCGGGCCGCATAGCAAGGGGGACGACTCACGGGCACCAGCGGCAATCGCCAGGCTCGCGGAAAGGGACTGGCTGCGGGCCGCAGCAAGCAATGATCCAGCGACATTCGATCGCCTTGACGCGAAGGCGCGTGATCGAGTCGCACAGGTGACCGCGACGGTGTCCGCTCGCCCACTGGCCGGTGATGCGCCATGGTGACGAGTCAGCCGCGGATTGTCGAGGAACTCAACGCGGCACTGCACCGGGTCATGGCCGACACGGGGGCATATCTGCTAGGTGAGGACATAGCGGACCCGTACGGCGGGGCCTTCCGCGCCACCCAGGGACTGTCTACTGCCTTTCCGCAGCGGGTGCTGTCCACTCCCATCAGCGAGAACGCGATTTTCGGCGTGGCCGCGGGCCTCGCGCTCAGTGGCGAAACCGTCATCGTGGAAGTCATGTTCGGTGATTTCCTGGCACTGGCATTCGACCAGATACTTAATTTCATCACCAAGTCGGTTTCAATGTATGGGCGGCATACGCCGATGCGCGTGGTGGTGCGCTGCCCGGTGGGCGGCGGCCGCGGATATGGACCAACCCATAGCCAGAGCATGCAGAAATTCTTTATAGGTATCCCGCATCTGGCACTTTACGAACTGACGCCATTTCATGACCCGTACGAAATCCTCGCGGACCTGACCGCACGCACGGAGCCGTCCATCCTCTTCGAGGACAAGCTGCTCTACACCGAGCGACGTCCTCGCAACGGCAGGGCAGGGGAGCACTTTAAATTCGGATACCTGGACGATGCGCAAAACTGGGCGTGGGCATCCGCCCCCGGGCGGTCCGGCTCGCTGGTCCTCCTCATAGCGACCGGGGGCACCGCCCGCCGTGCGCTGCAGGCGGCCGACGAACTGGCCAGCGAGGACGGCCTGAATGTCCAGGTACTCGTGCCGTGCCGGCTCTACCCGCCAGAACTGGAGCCGGTGCTGCCATTGGTCGAGCTCGCAGACAGCACGTGGGTCGTGGAGGAGAGCACCGCAGGCGGTACCTGGGGAGCGGAAATCGCGGCCCGGCTGCACGCGAACGCGTGGCACTCACTGAGGCAGCCGGTTCGGCTTGTCCACTCGGCCGACCGGGTAATCCCGTCAGCCCCCCACCTGGAGCGCACGGTGCTGCTGCAAGCGGAGACCATCCGAGACAGCGTCCGCGCCTGGCGCAACGCCCCGCACATCGCAAGGGTTAGGGCACCCGAAGCGGCCCGGCTCGACCGAACGGAAACCGCCCGGTCGGCGGACGCGGTGCCCGCGACAGCCCCCGCAGCGGTGCGGGCGGTCGTCGACCCGACCCCAGCCTGCGGCAGGGGGATTTCCGTACCCAAGCTGAACAGCAACGATGAGACGTACCTCCTAGTCGAGTGGCTAGTCGAGGAGGGAGCCACGGTGGACACCGATGACGCGGTCGCGGTGGTGGAGACTTCGAAGGCCATCGAGGAGATCGCCGCGGATCAGGCCGGCGTCATCCGCATCCGGGTGCCGGCAGGCCACGAATGCGCGCCCGGCGAAACGATCGCCTATGTGCAGGACGCGCAAACGGGCACGTCGGGAGCCGACGTGACGCCAGTACCCGAACCGGAGGCAGCCTGGCCGGCCGTCCGCAGCCCATCAGCCAGCAGCGGACCCGGCCAGGCGGTCACCGCATCGCATGACCAGATCCCGTCCGCGTTCAGCCTGATCCGCGTACGCGTGGACGCTGCACTCGACCATATCTCGCGACTCCCCCCCGGGGTCCACCCGGCGGGCCTGACCGAACTTGTCGTGCGTGCCATCGCGGGTTGCCGGGAAGACTTCCCGCTGGCGTTCGGGACACTATCCGGGCCGGACAAGGTGCACGTGTCAGACGGAGCCCATGTCGCCGTCACCAAGGGCGGCGCTACGGGCGACGGCTTCCGGACCATCCGGGACGCGGAACAGCACTCCCTGACAGACATCGCGGCGCTCCTCGCCAGGCCGTCGGCCGACCCGGCGCAGGAGACCGAGTCACCGGTGCCGACCGACGGGGCGAACTTCGCCCTGGCCATCCACTGCCAGGACGATCTGGTGGTGGTCCAGGAAATCATTCCGCCGCAACTGGCATGCATCGCCTCCCTCACTGGTATCAGTCGTCACATCGCGCTGTCCGCGGAGGGGGAGCCGTTCGAGCAGCAGAGGGTCGGCCTCGGCCTTTCGTATGACCACCGGATCATCAACGGACGAACCGCAGACGCGTTGCTCCTGCGCCTGAAGAAGCTGATCGAAGAACCGGAAGCAGAAGCAGCGCTATCCAGGGGGTCAGTATGAGCCGGATCCTGTGCGTGCCGAAACCCTAAGCCACCAGGCGATATTCATGGATCACGCCCCGGCACGGTCGCGCCGCCGCCGGCGGACAGAGTCTAGGCTGGTGACGCCATCGGGCAGAGCGCGGAGCGGCGCGGCCTGATTCAGGGTGCGGTGCGGGCGGTGCGCGTTGCAGAAGTCCTCGTACTCGCGCACCAGGGCGGCGGCCGGCCCGCCGCCACGGCCGGCTCGGCCCCACGCGGTGTGTAACCCCGGCTCCTATTACCTGACGTGATGATCACGAGACCTCCGCTAGGGGAGGCATGGGCGCGCCTGCGCGCATCAGCTGTCCTGCTGGCCGGATGCGCCACGCCCGCTCCGCAGTGCTGGCCAGCCAGCGGGTCACCGGGCCGGACGGGACAAAGACGTCCGCCGGCTGCGAACTGCCGCCCGTCGCGGCCCCGCAGCCGGCCCGGACGCGCCCGCGCCCGCGCAGTGCAAGCTAACGTCTAGAAGGAGGATCATGCAGTCACTCTGGCCGTTCACGACCATGGCCCTGATCAAGCCCTCCCGCTCGCGGCCGCGAGCCAGCCGGGCGGTGCCCCTGGCCGCCGCGGCGGCCCTGGCCATCGCGGGGACCACGCTGGCCGCAGCCCCGGCGTACGCGGACGGCGGCCTCGGCGCCCAGCAATGGACCGCGTACGAGACCAACGCTGACACGCTGTCGACCGACACGAACGGCGGCATCAACCCCTTGCAGCTGGGCATGGAGCCGGGCACCCGGCCGTCCATCTCGGCGCTGTCCTCCAACGGCTACCAGGTCACGTTCGCCGATCGCAACGCTCAGCTGTACACCAACGGGCCCCGCGGCTCCGGTCCCCTCGGCCAGTTCCTGGCGACGGGCACCAGCCCGTCCATGACCATCTTGACCAACGGCGCCTATGAGATCGCGTTCCAGGGCGCCAACGGCGACCTGTGGACCTACAACGGCAACACCGGCGCGCATGACACGGGCCTGGGGATGGACAACAGCACCAGCCCGAGCATCACCTCCCAGCCCGGCGCCGGCTTCGAGATCGCGTTCCAGGCCAACACCGGCGACCTGTGGGCCGCCGGGAGCGCCGGGACCGCGGACCTCGGCCTGGGCATGGACAACAGCACCAGCCCGAGCATCACCTCGCCCAACGGCGGCGGCGCGCAGTGGGAGATCGCGTTCCAGGCCAACACCGGCCACCTGTGGACCGCCGGGACCTCCGGGACAGGGGACACCGGCTTGCCTATGTTCCCCAGCACCAGCCCAGGCATCACCACCATCAGCCAGAACGGCGGCTACCAGATCGCGTTCGTGAACATCGACGGCATGCTGGCTTCCGCGGGAACTTACGGCCCCCACAACCTCCAAATCGGCGCTGCTAGAACGGGCGCCAGCCCCAGCATCGCCGGGATCAGGGGCTCCACGGCCGCCGCCATCGCCGTCAACGGCCCCGGAGACACGCTATGGACAGCCGTGGTGACACCGGGGTCCGGCGTTGTCAGCAACACCAACCAGAGGATGGACCACAGCAGCAGCCCCAGCACGACCACTACCGCCTAACCACCACTCGCAATGACCGCGCGGGCCCGGCCCGGCCGGGCCCGCGCGCACCCGTGTCGCCGGGCAGGCTGCCTCGGGGCTTCCCTACCGGCCACCCGAGGACCGTGTCGTGCATTGCGTGCACCCACGGCGGACGGGCTACCGCTCGCGCTGGATCTGCTTGCATGCCGCAGCCAGGGTTACTGCGGCGGGCTGGCCACAATCTTGCTGCCCCTTCGCGGTGAACACGGCATCGAAGGAGCTGGCGAACTAGCCCGCGCGGTCCCTGATCAGGAACCTGACTGAAGAAGCGCGCTGGCCCAGGTCCATCAGGAGGGTGTCCACGTGCCCGAAAACCGGTGCTCGGCGATCGCCCGGCGGAGCCGGCGCACCAGGAGGCCAAGGCTCGCGAACTCGGCCACAAGCCGGGTCTTGCCCATCCTGGCCGACCCGAGGACGGTCACCCGATGCGTGCGGTTGAGCCGATGTAGCTGCGCCCGCGAGCGCTACAGGATGGGCAGGTTGCGCTCACGCCCGACGAACGACTCCGGGTGCTTCCGGCCGACGTGTTCCCCAACGGCAGGTTCCGGCTCGCGGCGGCCGTCTGCTCGCAGATCGAGACCTCGCCGAGGCGCGCGGCTGCGAGCCGGGCCATGGCCCGGTCGAACACCGGCCCGGTGATCACGGGAAGGGCGCCCTCTTGCGGGCGGACCAGGGCCTTGCCGGTGGCGACCGCCACCGTGCCGGCCGGGCTGGCGCTGGCCCTGCGCTCCGCGGGAAGCTGCCAGGCCAGCCGGTCGCTGATCGCCTGCGCCGCGTGTATGGCGCACCACGCGTCGAACTCCCCGGTGGCTGGCACCCCCATGACGACCATCCACAGTGAGCCGAGCATGCCGACCATCATGCCGCCCCATCGGGCCGCCTCGACCTCGATCGCCCGGGTGACGTGCTCGTGCGCGAGCGCAAAGGGCACCGGGTCGAGCATCTCGGCCGGCTCTTCGAGAGCGCGGATGAGAACCAGGCTGATCTGCTTGATCTCCCCACCTGCCACGGCGACCGGTGCGGCCCGGGCTGGAACTACCGGCTCCAGAGCCGATGGTGCGGGCCGCGACGGGACCGGCTCCGCGAGGATGGCCCGCTCGGCCAGGTGGCCGACGGCCCGGCCCGCGGGCGCGCCCGGTGCCAGGTCGTGGTTGAGGATGGCGCGTTCCAGATGCTGCAGCCCGGGGCTCGGATCCAGGCCGAACTCCTCGATCAGGAAGGCCCGGGTGCGCTGGTACAGCGCGAGCGCGTCGGACTGCCGGCCGCCGTGGTAGAGCGCCCGCATCAGCTGCCCGGTCATCCGCTCCCGCAGCGGGAGGACCTCCAGCTGGGCCTCCAGCTTGCTGATCACCTGAGCGTACTGGCGCATGGCCAGCTGGGCCTCGACGAGGTCCTCGACCGCCGCCAGCTTGACGTTCTCCAGGCTGATCAGCTCGGCCCAGTTCACCCCGGCCTCGACCAGGTCGGCCAGCGCAGGCCCGCGCCACAGGGCAAGCGCGTCGCGCAGCCCGCTAGCGGCCTGTTCCCACCGGCCGGACGCGAGATCGCCCCGGGCGTGCTCCACCTGACGCTCGAAGCAGATCATGTCGAGCGACTCGGGCCGCACCCGCAGGAAGTAGCCGGGACCGTGGGTCAGCAGCACTGGTGCCTCGGCCGTCATGCCGGTCACGCCGAGGACACCGCGCAGATGGGAGATAGCGTTGTGCAGCATCTTGCGGCCGGTGGCCGGGGGCCCGCCGGGCCACAGGGCCTTGATGAGCCGGCTGACCGGAACCACCGAGTTGTGGCTGAGCAGCAAGTACCCAAGCGTCGCCCTCGATCGGATGCCGCCGATGGCTACGCTGGTCTCCTGGTCGACGACCTCGAGACAGCCGAGTAGTCGGAAATGCAAGGGATTGAGCCTCCTCGCCTTGCCGGCCTGGACGACGGTCACGGCCGCCCAGATGCAACGCGCAGTCGCCGAGCGCCGGAGCGCCTTCGGTGAGTCCAGCCGACCCGGGCGGGTCAAGGAGACCTGTTCCCGATGGCGACCTCGGTCACCGCGCCCTGGTACTCGGGGCCACTGATGGCCTGAATGCCGTGGTTATCCCCGGTTCCTGTTACCGGAGAATCCGCAGGCCGTCAGGGCAGTCCACTGGGCTGCGACGGAACATCGAGGGTGCTGACCCTGAGGTCTGGCACCGCGTTGACCGCATCGAGACCCGCCTGAATCGCCTCGGCAAGGTTGGCCGCCTCGGTATCGGCGTCGATCTGCGTGACGACGGAGTCGTCCAGCGGCAGCGAGTAGGTGGTCATGGTGAAACCAGTGCAGCCCGCCTTGCCCAGGGCCGCGAATTCCTCGCCGGTTATCACCCGGTTGAGTCTCAGCGTGAATTGATAACCCATTTCACATCCTTCGAACTCGACGGTAATAAATCCACCGATACCTGTTCCAATGGCTTACATCCTGGACGGTTCCTAACCTGCCACGGCCAGGTTAGACCGCACTGCGATGACGCAGTACCCCTGGACCTGCAACGAGCACGAGACCAAACTCGTACGACGGCACATCAGCACGACCAGGAAGCCCAAAATAGACCGAATGGTGACCTGCTATACCCCAGAGTCAGGTAGTTCACTGGGGAGCCTACCAGGTAAGCATTCAGCCCATTCACGGTTAGTGATGGGTGGCGCGATCTTCTGATCGGCGTTACGGGGTAAGCGATCCGGCTCCGCCAGCAACTGCCGCGCGTGACCCTCGAACGGATCGAACGCCGACGGGCCGCTCACCCGCACGGAGGCCCTGAGCAAGATCAGCGGGCAGGTGCGGTCCTGGCGGCAATCGCCCACTGGGCCTGGACTGCAGCAATACCGCGAGTCTGGTGACCAGGACGACAAGAGCCGTATATACCGAGAGGTTTACGTACGGATCTGTGAGAGCCGGGGTTGAGACGCCCCCGGCTACTCGACAGGACGCGGATTGGTACGACGGGTCCGGCGAGCGGTCCGGGGAGACGGACCGGGAGCAATCCCGGCACTGCGCTCCGGGCCGGCTCAACAAGGTCCAGTCCGCGCCAAGCCAGGCGTTGACCCGCTCGAACATCCGGTGCGCCCCGTGATAGGTCAGCGGCCAGCAAGGGCCCCGCAGCGTCCACCAGGCCGGCTCCCGGATGCCCGTGCGGACCATGCTGATCAGCTGCTGGAACCGGCTCTGCGCCCGGCCAGCGCCCGCATGACCAGCATCAACCGCCCGCACGACAGGGAAGGAGGCGTCCCGGCGCGGTCAGAGCCGGTGCAAAATGCGCGGCATCGCCGATTCACTCGCCGGCCGACAGCCCCCCGATCCCCGGCCCGCCGCGAGTGCCGTGAGTTATGCCGCGTATCGCGGCATAACTCACGGCACTCGCGATGATCATGACGCGAGCGGCCGTCCCGCGACGCCACCGTGGCCCCGGGTGCCCCCGCAGCATCGCCAGCAACAGATCGCCACGCGCTGCTGTTGTAGTACTAGCCGTGGTTCCCGTGCTGGAGTGCCCCATGGGAATCGATGACCGGATAGGCGGTGTACTCGAAGAGGGTGCGGAACTTGAACAGGTCGTCGGCAAGGTCGCCCGCGTTATCGCTTTCCAGGACCGCGAAGCCGCCCTCCCCGTCGACCCGCCGGACAACCTGGTGAATCGTGAGGCTGGGCGACGGGCTCCATTTGCTGACGAGCGAATTAAGCTGGGCCGAGCTGGCCTCGTTATCGACTTGTGAGCCGTTCCTGCGCGGCTTCCAAGTAACGACGTATTTCATGATCGTCCCCCTTATCTGGCCCAATGATATGGGCCGAGCACTGGTTCCCAGGCTAATGCCGATCACTGCGCGTGTCAATAGCGGAGATGGCGCCATGGGGGTACGGTTACCAACTCGCTTATCCGCCAGTTCGGTAATTCTCTGACTGGCCGTATATGACTCGACTTTCGAGGTTTTGAGCGGAGCCTGCGGGCCGCCGCGATCAGGCGAGTGCCGGGATCAGCTCGGTCGCGATGCGCTCCATGTGCTCGTGGGCGTCGAAGAGCGGTGTAAACAGGATCAGCTCCGCTCCGGCCTTGATCACCTCGCGGACCCCCGCGACGCACTCCGGCAGCGTGCCCGCCACGGCAGCTGACTCGATGGCCGCCACCCGGCGCCCGTACACGGCCTCAAGGGCGGCGTTCATCCGGGTACGTGCCCGGACCCGGCCGGCTGGGTCGAGCCCGATGTAGATCCGCTTCGCGATGGGGAACTGACCAGGGCCGAAGCCTTCGGATCGCCCCGATGCCGCCAGCACGGCGCGGGCCACCGACACTTGCGCGGCGAATGCGGACGTGGGCGACTGCCCGCCGCCGAAGAACCCGTCGCACAGCCGCACTCCGCGCCGCACCGCCGCCTCGGCCGAGCCGCCGAACCACAGCCGGGGATGCGGCCTCTGATACGGCTTTGGCTCGATCGGGATGTCCTTGAGCTGGAAGAACTCCCCTTCGAAGGTGACAGGAGAGCTGGTCCACAGTGCCTTCATTAGCTCAATGCCTTCCGTGAACCGTGCCAGGTACCGGTCAGGGCTGAGCCCGAACGCCGCGAACGGCCGTTGCGGCCCGCCGGACCCCACGCCGACCTCCACCCGCCCACCGGACAGCTGGTCAAGCGACGCGAGCGCCTTTGCCAGGTGCACGGGGGAATTTTGAGTGGTCACGAAGACCGCGCAGCCGAGCCTGAGCGTAGCGGTGCACGCCGCAGCGTATGTCATCATCTCAAGCGGGGACAACTGCGGATTCGAGCCGAACGCTGCTTCCTGCGTCCACGCGCTCTCGTACACCCCGAGTGACTCCGCCCGCTCAAGGTAGCCACGGAAGTCGGCGGGTGAGAATGACCCGTCTGGATAGAGCTGCGGAATGGCGATCGCGAATCTCATACTCGGATCGTAGCGAGGTGTCGGCGACGGCTGAATACTGGATCTGGGATCTGGGATTTGGTCCCAATTTCGGGCTTTTCCGCGAATTTTGTGGTCGCTGACGAGGCTGGTCCTGTTGTTTCCGCAGCTCGCGGAGCCGCGGGAGCCCCTCATTAGGAAACGGAATGTCTGAAGGCGCGGTTTAGCAGGCCAAGAAGCGCTCTCCAGTGGCGTTCGGTGGCTCCAGGGTCGTAGACGCCAGTGTCGGCGCGGGTGAAACCGTGGGAAGCTCCGGTGTAGACCTCACAGTGGTGGCGGACGCCTGCCACGGTGAGCGCCTGCTCGAGACGGCCGATCTGCTCCGGGGGCAGGGCATGATCTTCGTCGGCGTGGCCGAAGTACAGTTCGGCGGTGATGCGGTCAGCGAGCAGGTGCGGGCTGTCGGGGCCCTCGAATGCGAGGTTCCCCCCGTGGAAGCCGGCTGCGGCGGCGATCCGCTCGGCATAGGTGCCGGCGGTGCGCAGCGCTAGGCCGGCGCCCATGCAGTAGCCGGTGATGGCGACGGGCCCGCCAGTGGTCAGGGGCGAGTCGGCCAGCCAGCGCAGGTATACGTCGGCGTCACGCATTGCCAGGCCGGGGGTGAGCGACTTCATGATCGGGAGGACGTGCTCGAATATCTCCAAGCCACTGGCCCGGTCGATGAAGTCGGGCAGATCGACTACCGGCGCGCGTCCATGACGGTAGAAAACGTTGGGGACTAGAACGGTGTAGCCAGCCTCGGCGAGGCGGTCGGCCGTTTTTTCCAGGTCGGGCCTGAGTCCGAAGGCGTCCATGTAGACCAGCACGGCTGGATGGCCGTTGCCGTCGTCAGGACGGGCTAGGTAGGCGTCGGCGGTGCCATCCGGTGTGCGGATGCCGATGGATGTCCGGTCTATGGCGATCAATGTGCTTGCCGTCTCCTTTTAGTTGCCTGTGTTGATCACCCCACCCGCCAGGAAACTGCCGACCGTCCGTGAGTCCGAGTGGTGCCATTGCGTGGTGCGGAGTGGTGTCGCTACGGGTTGCGGTGGCCGAGGGACACCGGCAAGCGTGTCGGGGCGCGGAAGAACGAGTGCACCAGCCACTCCAGATCGCCGGGGTCGACGGCTAGCTCCAAGTGCGGGAAACGGGCGAACAGGCGGCTGAAGACGATTTCGAGTTCCAGCCGGGCAAGCGCGGCACCGACACAGTGATGGATGCCGTGGCCCATCGCCAGGTTGCCCTGCGTCGAACGGGTGATGTCGAGCCGGTCTGGGTTGGGGAACTTCTCCGGGTCGCGATTGCCCGAGGCCAGCGACAGCAAGACGAACTCGCCCTCGGGGATGACTACGCCGGCCACCTCCACTGGCTCGGTGGTGAAGCGCAGGCTGGCCGAGAGGCTGGGGCCTTCGTACCGTAGCAACTCCTCGACTGCACCAGCCGCCAGGCCGGGTCGCGCCCGCA
>Ga0157369_10002706_pt1 | contig 21145 bp, 23 predicted proteins | sample C25metaG_FD_113461 | JGI IMG/M metagenome (GOLD analysis project Ga0157369, IMG submission 113461) | Corn rhizosphere microbial communities from Kellogg Biological Station, Michigan, USA - C2-5 metaG | ecosystem: Host-associated > Plants > Roots > Rhizosphere > Soil | place: USA: Michigan...
CCGCCGGGCTACTACGAGAAGACCAACGCCGATCGGCGCTATCCGACGATCTATCTCTTCCACGGCTACCCCGGTCGTCCGCAGGACTGGTTCACTGCGGGCGATGTCCAGTCGACGATGGATCTGCTGATCCGCGACCACTACGTGGGCCCCATGATCGTGGTCTCGCCCACCGCAAGCACCGGCTACCTCGACGATGACGAGTGCCTGAACGCCCCCGGCCACTTCGCCCTCGAGAGCTACCTCGCGTTCACCGTCGTCGACCGCATCGACCGTGAATTCCGCACCGACCGAGATCGCGCCTATCGGGCGATCGGCGGTATGTCCTCGGGTGGTTTCTGTGCGCTCAACATCGGGCTGCACCACCTGCATCGATTCTCGGTGATTCTCGCATCAGAACCGTACGGCGACCCGGGGCTCAACCCGCTGCACAATGTGCTGAACGACGACTGGGCGCTTTGGCGGGCGAATAGCCCGTCGTTCTACATTCCCCTGTGGCGGTTCGACCCACCCGTCGCGACATTTCTCGACTCGGGTGGTCTCGACGTCCATACAACGCCGATTGCTCTGCGACTGGCACAAGAGTTCGCCGCCCGCGGGCAGGAGTCGAGTTATCGCCCGGCGCCGCACGTGCACCATAACTGGAGGGAAGCGCGATTGGCCCTTCCCTATGCACTCATCTTCGCCTGGCAGCACTTCGGGAAGATGCCGGGCGGCGGGTCGGACGCCGCTGACGCGCTCCAGTTCGAACGAGTGCTCGCCTATGCCCGCACGCTGCCGCGACCGCTCGCAGCCGACGTCACCGCCTCTCCTGCTGCGTCGTCCACGAGTCCGCCGACGGGCACACCGAACTTGTCACCCACCGCCTCGACGAGTCAGTCCCCCACCGCTGCCTCCTCCCAAGGCTCGACGCGACCCGCCTCGGCATTCCCCAGTGGCTCGCCTACGACGGGGCGGCCAGGTGAGGCCGTCGATACGTCGCGCGCGTCACGCGGATATGTGCGCCGCCCGATCACGAGCAGCAGCAGGCCGCCGATGCCGAGCGGCACCAGCGAGAGAAGAAAGGTGTCGCGCAAGCCATGACCATCACGGAACACATCGCTGGAGACGACCCCGAAAAGGATCGGGGCAGCCGCCTGAGCGCCGCTCTGCAAGACCGTCCGCACTCCCTCCGCACGGCCCCACAACCACGGGGGCATCACGTCGAGTCGCGCAGCGTCGAGAGGCGGGTTGGTGCCGGCGAGAGCGCAGCCGCAGACCGCGAGCAACGGCATCGCCAACGCCACGTCCGAGACAAGCAGAGCGGGAACGAACAACGCACTCGCGCAGAGCATCATCACTGCCGCCACCGTGACCCGCGCCGTACGGTGTCCCCGCTCGAGCGCCCGGTCGGCGATCCGTCCACTCAAGAGCACCCCCGCCAACATGCCTGCGCCGATGACGGGCACCAGCGACGTCACCGTGGCCTGCGCCAAGTGGTACTGGTGTCGCGCGAACTCGATGCCGAAACCGCGTACGCCCGCGAAGAAGAAATAGCCGAGGGCACTGGACACGATCAGTACGACGTTGGACGGCACGCTGAGCACGCAACGCACTGCCTGCAACAACGACAGATCAGAAGCGGAGTCATGAGCCAGTCTGCGTTGGTGCGCGCGCCGCGGCGGCTCCTCGAGACGGAGCACGAAGAACGCCAGCGCGATCGCAGGGGGCACCAAAGCGAGGAACGATGCCCGCCACGACAGCGCGGCCAACGCGCCCGACGCGATGAACCCGAACCCCGTGCCGACCAGCTCACCCGTTAGCACATAGCTGTAGATGCGGCCTCGTTGCCGGCCGGGAAAATAGTCGCCGAGCAGCGATGCCACGCCCGGTCCGGCCACCGCCACGACAACGCCGAGTCCGACGCGAGTGACGAGAAGAAAGACGAATCCCGCCGCCAGGCCTGACACCCCGCTGGCCACGCCCCATAACGCGACGCCGATACCCAGCAAACGCACCCGACGCACACGGTCGACCAACATCCCCGCCGGCAGGGTCGCAGCAGCACCGACGATGGTCGTCACGGCAAGCAACACGCCGATTTCGGCTTTGCCGATGCCCATCGCGCGCTGCAGTTGTGGGGCGGCCGCCCCCACGGTCGCGAGGTCGGCGGACTGCAACGCGAGAACGGCTCCGAGTGTGACGACGACGCGACGCCGGTCGCCCAGCGTCGCGGCAACTGGCTGGCCGCCCACGTCCGATGTCTTCCCACCCGCGGACGGGGTATCTCGCTGCGCGAGGTATCAAAGCGGTGGTGACCACAAGCAGTCGGGGATGAGCGATGGGAGGCGAGACATTGGCGACCGACCTGGCGCTGACCGCACCACGGCTGACGAGCCGCGCGCACGCACCCCGACTGCTGATCGTCAGCGCATCGATGGGCGCGGGTCACATGACCGCTGCCGAAGTGCTGGCCCGCCGAGCCGAGTGCCGAGGGGCACAAACTCGAATCGTCGACCTGCTCGATCTGCCGGCACGCGGTCAGGGACATGTGGTCCGCGGCTTCTACCGGCTGCTGGTGACGCGCGTTCCAACGGCGTACGACGTGATCATGCGCCTGTGGGGCCGTTACCCGGGCGCGTTCGAAGCAATCACGAGCGTCAACGACGACGGCTACCTGCGAGCGCTTCGCCCCGTGTTCCAGGACTTTCGCCCGGACCTCGTCGTATCGACGTACAACCTCGCCGGTCAGCTGCTCGGTCGTTTGCGCCAACGGGGACAGCTGCCCACACCCCTGATCGCGTATGTGACGGATGCAGGGCCGCATCCGTACTGGGTCTCGCCGGGTGCCGACCTGCACCTTGTCCCGCTCGAGGCGACAGGAGTGGCACTGCAACGTCTCGGAGCGGCCAAGGTGCGGACGGTGACGCCGCTGGTGGATGACGGCTCGAAGCTGCCGCGGCCGCTAGCGCGGCGTCGGTTGGGTCTTGCTCAGGACGTCACGATCGCGGTCGTCAACGGTGGCAGCTGGGGTGTCGGTCCGGTGAGCGCAATGGCTCGGGCGCTCGTGGCCGGCGACGTCACGCCGTATGTCCTGTGCGGTCACTCGGACCGCCTGGCGCGTAAGGTCACCGCCGTGACCGGCACGCACGCGATCAGATGGACGGACGAGGTCTCGACCTGGATCGCGGCCGCGGACGTCGTCGTGGACAGTGCGGGCGGCACCACATGTTGGGAGGCGTTGCTGGCGGACCGGCCGGTGATCCTTCATCAACCACTCGCCGGGCACGGCCGACTCAACGCCGAGATGCTCGCCCGCGCCGGCCTCGTCACCGTCACGATGACCGACGACGAGCTGCGCCGGGCCGCACTGAGCCCGCGACCACCGCGCCGCAGCCAGCTCGACGGCGACGACGCTGCCGACGTAGTGCTCGCTGAGCTGGCCACCGTCCGCACGCTATGAGCCCGGTGTGAGTCCGGTGTGAGCACTCGTCTGGTGTCCCGAGGCGCCGCGCTTGCCATCACCGCGCATGTCCTCCCGGCGGGCACGTGGCTTCCGGCCGTGCGACGCGTCCTTCCGGCGCTGGCCAGTCCGATGCCGGCCGGCACCGTGGCAATCACCTTCGACGACGGTCCGCACCCGGACGGCACGGCCGCCGTGCTCGATGCACTCGATGCACTGGGTTGGCACGCGACCTTCTTCATGCTCGGCGACGCGGCGCGTCGCTACCCCGACGTTGCACGCGAAGTCGCTCTTCGCGGACATGGCATCGCACTTCACGGCGACGAACACCGCTACCTGTTGCTGCGGACGCCGGGCGACGCGTTCGCCGATCTGCATAGGTCCGCGGAGACGGTCGCTGACGTCACCGGCGTGCAGCCCCGTTGGTGGCGACCTCCGTACGGCGTTCTGTCCGGCGCCGGCCTTGTCGCGGCACGTCGGCTGGGACTCCGGCCGGTCCTGTGGAGTGCGTGGGGAGAGGACTGGAAGCCGGGTGCGACACCGGAACACGTGGCTTGGACCGTCTTCGAAAGCCGCCTATCCGGCGGCACCATCCTGCTGCATGACTCCGATGAGCAAAGCGTTTCCGGCGCCTGGCGGACGACGGTCGGCGCGTTGCCGCTTGTGGCCGCCGAGCTGGAGCGACGTCGACTCGCCGTGCGCCCCCTGCCGGATCGAGCCCCGTGTCCGGATTGAACGGACGACCGCTCGCTTACAAGGCGAGTGCTCTACCACTGAGCTAACGGGGCCTCCCGCCAACAGGCGGTACTAGCGATGCTACGGGGCACCACAGCGACTACTAACTGGCGTCGGCGATCTCTCTGGCCTTGAGATGGACGTCGAGCTTGCGCTTGATGCGCTGAAGGGCGTTGTCGATCGACTTGACGTGACGCTGGAGGACCGCGGCGATCTCCTGGTAGCTCTTGCCGTCGACGTAGAGCCGCAGCACTTCAGCTTCGAGGTCGGAGAGCACTTCGTCGAAGTGCTGCTGGAGGGCGCGAATGCGCTCGGCCGAGATGACGAGATCGGCCGGATCGGACACGGTCAGCATCGGCAGCATGTCGCCGAGACAGCGCTCGCCCTCGTCGTCGGTGAGGACCGGACGGGAGAACGACACGTAGTTGTTGAGCGGGCCGTGCTTCTGTCGGGTCGCCGTCTTGATCGCGGTGATGATCTGGCGAGTGATGCAGAGCTCGGCGAATGCGCGGAACGACGTCTGCAGATCCGGGTTGTAGTCGCGCACAGCCTTGTAGAGGCCGATCATTCCCTCTTGCATGATGTCCTCGCGGTCGGCGCCGACGAGGAAGTAGGAGCGAGCCTTCGACCGGGCAAAGCCGCGGTACTTGTCGAGCAGCGCCGCCAGTGCGCGGTCGTCGCCCGCTCGGGCAGCGTTGACCAGCTCGTCGTCGCCGTCGGCGACGCGGGACGCATTCGCGCTGGTTGCCTTAGCAGCACGGAACCGGGCGGAACGCACGGGTCTGGGGCCTCCGATGGGAGCTGGGCTGTCGTTGCTGCGCACGATCTGCTCCGAAATGTAACGGATGACCCCGATGCGTGAACATCGGGCTTCGTCACAACAACGATCGGATGGACTCGGAGTGACGCGCCGATTTCCCGGTCGGATAACCGGACTTCTCAGCGTAAAAACGGACATTCGTCACATGCGTCACACTCATCCGTTCGGACGAGGCCGGATCGCGCAGTTGTGGTTCGTCACTAAAAGCGAATCAGATTCGGCGCCGGCGGGACACCTCGGCGAGCGCCACACCGGCCGCAACGGAGGCATTCAGCGACTCCACTTGCCCGGCGAGAGGGATCCGCACGGTCACGTCACAGGTCTCGCCGACGAGCCGGCTGAGCCCTCGTCCTTCCGCTCCGACGACCAGAACCAGCGGCCCGGTAGCGAGCTCGAGGGCGTCGAGATCGATCTCGCCGTTGCCGTCGAGACCCGCGATCATCAGCCCGGCTTCGGCGTACGCCGACAGCACCCGCACCAGGTTGCCGGCCCGCGCGACCGGGAGCCGGGCGAGGGTGCCGGCACTCGCCTTCCAGGCCGCCGGCGTGACGCCGGCGGCGCGTCGCTCGGGCAGCAGGAGGCCGTCCGCGCCGAATGCCGCCGCCGAGCGCGCGATCGCGCCGACGTTGTGCGGGTCGGTGACACCGTCGAGCGCGACGAGGAGCGGCGCCGCTGACGCCTCCGTCGCCCGGCGGAGCAGGTCGTCCGGGTGCAGGTAGTCGAACGGTCGCGCATGCAGGAGCACTCCCTGGTGTGGCGCGCCTGCGCACAACCGATCCAGCTCTGACCGGCTCACGTCGAGAATCGGCACGGCATGGTCACCGGCCAGCTTGCGCGCGTCGTCGACCCGTTCGTCTCGTTCGATGCCGCCGGCGACATACAGCGCGATCGAGGGAACGGCGGCGCGCAACGCTTCGACGACGGCGTTGCGGCCGACCACGACCTCGTCCTCGTGCAGGCCGCCGCCTCGCGGCCGTCGCGCCGCGCCCGACGGCGGCGCCGCGCTGCGCTTGGCAGCGGAACGCGCCCGCCGGTGTGCGGGGTGCCCAGGCCGGTCCTCGGCCTTCGGCGTCGGACCTTTGCCGGCGAGCTTTCGACGACCGTGGCCGCCGGTGCCCTTCTGCGGCCCCTTCTTTCCGGCCATCAGGCGAGCCGCCACCGCGGACCACTCGGTGTGTCCTCGATGACGAGACCCGAAGCCGCGAGCGCGTCGCGGATGCGGTCGGCTTCGGCGAAATCCTTGCGCTCTCGCGCCGCTTCGCGTGCGCTGAGCATGACGGGAACGAGTTCGTCGACGACTCCGCGGAGCCTGCTGTCCTCTCCACTTGCTGAAGCGAAGTCAGCCGGCGCCAAACCGAGCACCGCTGTCATCGCCGACACCGCGCCGTAACTGGTGAGCGCTGCGTCCTTGTCTCCTGCGGCCAACTGAGTGTTGCCCTCGCGTACGGACCCGTGTAGCACCGCAAGTGCGCCGGGCACCCCGAGGTCGTCGTCCATCGCAGCAGTGAAGGGCACTGGCAAATCGACGGTCGTGGGCTCCCCGAACAACTCGGCGCACCGTTGCAGAAAACCGTCGATGCGCGCGAACGCCGTGTCCGCTTCGGACAGTCCGTCCTCGGTCCAGTCGAGGTCGCTTCGGTAGTGGGCGGAACCCAAGTAGTAACGAACCGCTTGGGGCCGAGCGCGTCGCAACACGTCCTCGACGACGAGTGAGTTGCCGAGCGACTTGCTCATCTTCTCGCCGCCGGTGTTGACCAGACCGTTGTGCAGCCAGTAGCGCGCGAAGCCGTCGCCCGCCGCGTGCGACTGCGCGACCTCGTTCTCATGATGCGGGAACACGAGATCTTGGCCACCGCCGTGAATGTCGAACTCGGCACCGAGATATCGCGTGGCCATCGCCGAGCACTCGAGGTGCCAACCTGGACGGCCCGGTCCCCACGGCGTGTCCCATGCGGGCTCACCGGGCTTGGCGCTTTTCCATAACGCGAAGTCGAGTGGGTCTCGCTTCGCGCCGGCGCCGTCGCTCGAAAGCATCTGGTCGGGGTTCTGGCCCGACAGTGCGCCGTACGACGAGAACGAACGCACGTCGAAGTAGACGTCACCGCTGGCTGCGTAGGCGTGGCCGCGGTCGATGAGTCGTCGCATCAAGGCGACCATCTCGGGAACGTGTCCGGTCGCTTGTGGTTCGCCGGTCGGCGGGAGCACGTTGACCGCGTCGTACGCCGCCGTGAACGCGCCGGCATTGCGCGTGGCGAGCGCCCACCACGGGATGTCCTCATGACCTGCGTTGTGCAGGATCTTGTCGTCGATGTCGGTCACGTTGCGCAGAAACGCGACCGCGTAGCCGCTTGCCGTGAGCCAACGACGCAAGATGTCGAAAGCGATCGCGCTGCGCACGTGCCCGACGTGCGGCGGCGCCTGCACGGTCGGGCCGCAGACGTAGACACCGACGTGACCATCCCGCAACGGCGTGAAGTCACGCATCGTTCGCGTGCCGGTGTCGTGCAGCCGGAGACCCACTAGTCGCGCTCGACGAGCATGGCGAGGCCCTGTCCGACACCGACGCAGAGGGTGGCGAGGCCGCGGCGGGCGTTCTCCCGCTCCATGCGGCCGAGCAGAGTCACTGCCAACCGGGCGCCGGAGCAGCCGAGCGGATGCCCGAGAGCGATTGCGCCGCCATCGGCGTTGACGATCTCGTCGTCGAGTCCGAGCCGACGAATACAGGCGATTGATTGCGTGGCGAACGCCTCGTTGATCTCAACGGCGTCCAGCTCGCTTGCCTGCCAGCCGACCCGCTCGAGCGCCTTCTGCGACGAGGGCACGGGGCCGAGGCCCATGATGTGCGGCGGCACTCCCGCAGATGCGGCGGTCACCATGCGCGCGCGTGGGGTCAGACCGTGTTGCTTCACAGCGGCTTCGCTCGCGACGACGATCGCGGCGGCACCATCGGACAACGGCGACGACGAGCCCGCGGTGACGATGCCGTCGGAGCGGAAGACCGTGCGCAACTTGGCAAGCCGCTCGAGCGTCGTGTCGGAACGTGGACCCTCGTCTTGTGAGACCGTGCCCGCGTCGGTTTCGACCGGAAGGATCTCGGCGTCGAAACGCCCGTCCTTCTGGGCCGCTACCGCGCGCTCGTGTGAGCGGAGCGCGAAGGCGTCGGACTCCTCGCGGGTGATGCCGTCGAGGATGGCAACCTCCTCGGCCGTCTCACCCATGGGCAGCGTGGCCTTGCCCCCGTCTACGTCTTTGAACTTCGGATTGGTGAACCGCCAGCCGAGGCTGGTGTCGGAGACCTCGCCCGGACGTGCCCATGGCGTGCCTGGCTTGGCCATCACCCACGGCGCGCGGGTCATCGACTCGACCCCGCCGGCGATCACGACGTCGGCCTGCCCGGCCTCGATTGCTGCCGCCGCCGACGCGACCGCCTGCAGCCCGCTCGCGCACAAACGGTTGACCGTGAACCCGGGCACCGTCTCCGGCAGGCCGGATAGCAGTGCGGCCATGCGAGCGACGTTGCGGTTGTCCTCGCCTGCCTGGTTGGCCGCGCCGAGGACGACCTCGTCGATCGCGTCCGGAGCGATGCCGGCGCGCCGAACCGCTTCCGCCACGACAAGCGCGGCGAGGTCATCCGGGCGCACGCCCGCGAGGGCTCCGCCGTACTTGCCTAAAGGAGTGCGCACACCACCGACGAGAAAAGCCGCCATGCCCCCATTCTCCCCACGCCGTCTCCCGTGCTCAGCGGGGGATGACGAGGGCGGTGGCGATCGCGGCGATGCCTTCGCCGCGGCCGGTCAGGCCGAGGCCGTCCGTCGTCGTAGCAGTAACCGATACCGGCGCGCCCGCGGCGGACGACATCGCCGCCACGGCCTGTTCGCGGCGAGGCGCAAGGCGCGGCCGGTTGCCCACGATCTGTACGGCGATGTTGCCGACCGCCCATCCCGCGCCGCCGAGGCGACGCACCGCCTCGGCCAGAAGCTCGGCACCGCTCGCCCCCGCCCAACGCGGATCGTCGACGCCGAAGACGGCGCCGAGGTCGCCGAGCCCGACGGCGGAGAGCAGCGCATCGCAGGCAGCGTGAGCAGCCACATCTCCGTCGGAGTGACCTGACAAGCCCGGCTCGTCGTCCCATGTCAAGCACGCGAGTGCGAGTGTCCGGCCGTCAGCGGCGAACGGATGCACATCGACCCCGACCCCGACCCGCGGCAGGTCGGGCAGTCCTTCGGAGAGCGGGATGATGTCGGGCTCAGACACCCGCGCTCCTGCTGGTCATCAATGCGCGCGCCACCTCGAGGTCGAACGGCGTCGTGACCTTGAAAGCCTCGGCCGATCCCTCAACGGTCACGACGGTCAGTCCCAACGCCTCGACGAGCCCGGCGTCATCGGTCGCGCTCGGACCGGTTGCGCCGGCGGCGTGTGCCCGCACGAGCACGTCGCGCCGAAAGCCCTGCGGCGTCTGGACGCAGCGAAGACTCGTGCGGTCGACCGTCCGCACAACTGCACCGTCGCTCTCGACCTCCTTCACGGTGTCGGTCACCGCAACGACCGGTATCACGGCATCTGCTCCGTCGCGCACCGCCTGCACGACCCGCCACGACACCTCGACCGGCACCCACGCACGCGCCGCATCGTGCACCAGGACGATGTCGACGTCGGCCGGAAGCAGCGCCAACGCTGCGCGCACGGAGTCCTGCCGGACGTCGCCGCCCGCGACCACCTCGACATCGCTGAGCAAGGACCTGACCTGCTCGACCAGAGTCGTCGGGGCGGCAACAACGATCAGATCGGCCACCGGACGAATGCCGTCGACCGCGTGCTCGAGGAGCGATCGGCCGGCAACATCAACAAAGGCTTTGGGCCGGTCGGCACCGAGCCGCTCGCCGCGACCGGCGGCCGGAATGACGACGGCGACCGTCATCAGCTGCGGCCACGAGCGGCGCTCGGCGATCGCTCGGCATCGTCGGCGGCCGGATGCGCGAACACCAGCCGCCCGTTCGACGTCGTGACAACACTCGTGACCCGCACTGTCACGTCACGGCCCACCAGCCGGCGGGCGCCTTCGACCACGACCATCGTGCCGTCGTCGAGATAGCCGACGGCCTGGCCCGGCTCGCGCCCGGCCTTGATCAACTGCACGCTGATGTCCTCGCCGGTGACCACGGGTGGACGCAGCGCCAGCGACAACGCGTGCAGGTTGAGCACACGGACTCCGGCAAGACCCGCGGCCTTGGCCAGGTTGGTGTCGAGGGTCAGCAGCGCATAGGTGTTGTCCAGACAGATCCGCACGAGCTTCGCGTCGACCTCGGGGATCTCCGGGTAGACGTCATCGACGACGTCGATGTCGATGGTCGGCTCCCGCTGCAAAGCCTCCAGCACCTCGAGCCCACGACGACCGCGCGACCGGCGAACCGGGTCGCCGGCGTCGGCCAACCCCTGGAGCTCCCCGAGCACGGACGCGGTCACGACCGTGCGCCCATGCAGGAAGCCGGCTCGTACGACGTCGAGGATGCGCCCGTCGATCGCAACCGAACTGTCGATGACGTGTGGCAGGGCGGCCGGCGACGCCGCTCGCGGCGCCACTCCGGTGCGGCCGCCGAAGATCGCAAGCATGCCGTCGCGCTTCGATGCGCCGATCCGGAAGCCGAGGTAGCCGAGCACGGCGACGACCATGCCGAAGAGCGGAATCGCGATCAGGGGGTCGGGCACGAAGAACAGCGGCCAGGCGATCCCGCCGCCGGTGAGGACACCGCACACCAGTCCGAAGGCGCCGGCGAGGAGGGTGTCGGCAGAGACTTCCCGCAGCGCCGCTTCGGTTCGGTCGGCGCTAGCCGCAACGGTGCGCCCGAAAACCCCGCCGACGACGAACCCGATTCCCGAGCCGACGATGATCGCGACGGCGAGACCGTTGAACGGCCCCAGCACGTTGCCGTGACCACGGTCGGAGAAAAACCGCGAGGTCTCGTAGCCGAGCCCGGCGAAGAACAGGATCGTCAGCAGCCGCAGGATCTCGATCAGTCCGGTCGGCGGACGCTGACGCGGTCCCGGACTCATGCAGCGAGGCTAATCTGCGGCCCGGCGATTGCGCCGTACCGGCGCTTACGCGCCGACCACGCGCAATTGGTCAGCCGGACGCGAGGACCTCGTCAAGGAGGGCTTCGGCTTTGTCCTCGTTGGTGCCTTCGGCCAAGGCGAGTTCGCTGACGAGGATCTGGCGGGCGCGGGACAACATGCGCTTCTCGCCGGCGGACAGACCGCGCTCGCGGTCACGACGCCAGAGGTCACGCACGACCTCCGCGACCTTGTTGACGTCGCCGGAGGCGATCTTCTCGACGTTGGCCTTGTAGCGGCGGGACCAGTTGGTCGGCTCCTCGGTGTGCGGCGCCTTGAGGATCTCGAAGACCCGCTCCAGGCCGTCTTGCCCAACGACGTCACGAACCCCGACGTACTCGGCGTTGTCCGCCGGCACGCGCACGGTCAGGTCGCCCTGCGCGACCTTGAGAACGAGGTACATTTTCTCCTCGCCCTTGATGGTCCGCGTCTCGATTGCTTCGATAAGGGCAGCCCCGTGATGGGGGTAGACGACAGTCTCACCGACCTCGAACGTCATGCGTGAATTCCCCTTCCGCTACATCAAGGTTAGCACGCAGCACCGACCGCCTTCGCCTCGTTCTCCAGGTAAAACCGCAGGTCAAGGGCCTAATTCGGCAACGATGGGGTCTTGACAAACCCGCGGTCGACGTGCCTCGTACGAGCGGCGCATACTGAGGCGATGCCGGAGGACGCGCCGTGGGCCGAGCCGCCCGCTTGGATCGACCCGGTGGTGCCGGATGACATCCGGGAACTACAGCCCGACGTCGACGCCTACCACCGCGAGCTGCGATCCGCTCGGCGGCGAGAGCGTTGGCAGTGGCTCACCGGCACCCGCGCGTGGCAGCGCTGGAGCTTTCCGGCCGGTGTGCTGACCGGCGCCTTCGCGTTGGCGATGGTCGTGTTCGCGCTTCTCGCCGTCGACGGTCGGAGCGCGCGCCCGGAGTCGACGCCAGTGCCGCTCGCTTCGCCGGCCGCAGCCGTCGGCACCAAGGGCGGACTGCTGCCCGACGTCTCGCTCACGACGACGACCGGCGCCGGCATCTCGGCCCGATCGTTGCGTCCTGCTCTCGTCGTGGTGCTCCCACCGCACTGCAACTGCAACAACGTGCTCACCAGCCTTGCCGGGCAAGCCGAAGAAGTGCAGCTCCGCCTGGTCGTCATCGGACCGTCACAGCCGGACGCGGAAGTGGCCGCGCTGCCGGGACAGCTGCACTACGCGGACCTTGTCGCGGCGTACGACGCTTCCGGCAGCCTCTCGTCGACTTACGCCGCAAGCGGCGTCACTGCCCTGATCCTCGGCCGCGACGGGGTCGTCGAGTACATCCAGCAGCAAGTGGATGAGCACACTCGCCTCGAGGGTCCGTTGCAGTCCGCGTTCCTCTTGCCGCCGACCGTGGTGGGCTGACCGCCAGAGTGAACCCGCTCCACCGGCAACGCGAACATAGAAGAGTGCGTCGTCGCATCGCTGCAGCCGCCGGCCTGGTTGCGTTGCTGGCTACGGCATGCAACAGCGCAGGATCCGCCGGCAAGGACGGTTCAGCGCACGGCGCCAACACGTTGACCCTGCACGGGGCGATGCCGGGCGACGCGCAGCCGCGACCGGAGTTCAACCTCGTCGACACCGCTGGTCATGCGTATGACTTCGACGCGCATACCAACGGTCACGTGACGCTGCTCTACTTCGGCTACACCCATTGCCCGGACGAGTGCCCCACGTCGATGGCCGACGTGGCGTCCGCACTCCGGCAGGTGCCCGCCACGGTCTCGCAACAGATCGACGTGGTCTTCGTCACCACCGACCCCTGGCGTGATTCCGCTCCGGTGTTGCGTCGCTGGCTCGACAAGTTCGGGCCGCCGGAGCCCTTCGTCGGCCTCACCGGCACGCCGACGCAGATCGCGGGTGCCGAGGTCACTATGGGCATGCCCATCTCCCGTCGCGAGGCCGCGCCCAAGTCCTACGGCGCGGGTAAGTACGCTGTGAGCCACTTCGCGGCTGTGATGGTTTACGGCCGTGACAACCGGCTAGCGACGGTCTATCCATCCGGGCAGTCGCCGGCCGATATCGCGACCGACCTGAAGGTGCTCGTCAAGGGGTGACCGACCGCAGTGAGAACGACGCGACTCCTGCCCGCCGCCTTTCTCGCCGCAGTAGCCCTGGCCGGCTGTGCCTCCGGGCTGAACGATGCGACGTCGCGCGAGCACGCAACGCCGTGGGTGGCCAACGCCACTGTCGGAAGCGTCGATGTGCGCGACGTCACGATCTCGCCCGCGACTGGCGGCTCCGGCGCGCAGGCCTACCTGTCCCTGGCCCTCGTCAGCAGCAAGCCCGACCAGCTGACCGGCGCGACTCTGTCCGCAGGCGGCACGGTCACGCCGACGGTGCCGGGCGCGTCGTTCTCGATGACGCCCAACCAACTGCTGTCGATCCCGGACCCGGAGACACCGACCACCCTGCCGGGGCTCGCCATCACCGGTCTGACCACGCTGCCGCAGGTCGGCACGACGATGCAGGTGACGCTGACCTTCCGTGACGCCGGTCAGGTTCAGTTGCAGGTGCCGGTTCGCGACGCCCCGATCTCGTAGCCGGCTCGATCTCTAACGTCCCTGGTTCTTCACCGCTTCGATCGCCGCTGCGGCAGCGTCCGGGTCGAGGTAGGTGCCACCGCGCTTCGTCGGCACGATCCGATCGTCGAGGTCGTAGCGCAGCGGGATCCCGGTGGGGATGTTGAGACCGGAGATCGTGTCGTCATCGATGCCGTCAAGGTGCTTCACGAGTGCGCGCAACGAGTTGCCGTGCGCCGCAACGAGCACGGTGAAACCGGCGCGTAGGTCGGGCACGATCGCGTCGTACCAATACGGCAACATCCGCTCGAGCACGTCCTTCAGGCACTCGGTCCGCGGCACGATCTCCGGCGCCAGCTGCGCATATCTCGCGTCGCCCGCCTGTGACCACTCATCGTCGTCGGCGAGCGGCGGCGGCGGCACGTCGTAGGAGCGACGCCAGAGCATGAACTGCTCGTCGCCGTACTTCTCCCGCACTGCGGACTTGTCCTTGCCCTGCAGGTCGCCATAGTGCCGCTCGTTCAGCCGCCACGACCGCCGCACCGGGATCCAGTGCCGGTCACACCCGTCCAGCGAGATCTGCGCCGTCGCGATCGCCCGCCGCAAGACCGAGGTGTGTACGACGTCGGGGAGCAGTTGCACCTCGCGCAGCAGCTCGCCACCGCGCGCAGCCTCGTCGCGTCCCTTGGCCGACAGGTCGACGTCGACCCAGCCGGTGAACAGGTTCTTCGCGTTCCATTCGCTCTCGCCGTGGCGGAGCAGGACGAGCGTGCCGGTCATGAGTCGGAAGACTAAGTGGCCGCGCGCGACTGCCGGTTCGCAGGATCAGCGAACCTTCTGAATGCCTCGAGGTTGCGCAACGATTCACCGCGCTTGACCCGCCAGTCCCACTCCTTCTCGATGCTCGACCGGAAGCCGATCTCGAGAGCCGTGTCGAATCCGTCGTCGGCGTAGGTGAGCACCGACCCGAGGATGCGATCGATCTCCTCGGCCGTCACCGCTGACAGCGGCAGCCGGCCGATCAAGTAGACGTCACCGATGCTGTCGACTGCGAACGACACTGCATACATGCGGGCGTTGCGTTCGAGCAGCCACTTGTAGAACGCCTCGTGGTTCTCGTCGGGTCTGCGGATGAAGAAGGCCTCGACCGACAGCGCGTGGTCGCCGATCACGAGCCAGCACATCGTCTGCAGCTTGTGCGTGCCGGGAAGCGTGACGAGGAAAGCACCTGGCTGGTCTTCGTCGTATTTCAGCTCTCGCTCGTCGAGCGTCCGACGCACGACGTCCGCGAGTTGGTCGGACACCGGTCAGCGCACCGCCGCGATCGGCGACAGGGCGGCGATGGCATCGCCGTAGACCCGCAACATGCCGGCGGCGGTGCGGGCCCATCCGAACCGGGCGGCATGCTCCACCGCCCCCGCGGCGAGCTTTTGGTGCAGCCGGCGATCGGTCACCAGACGGTGGATCGCCTCGGCGTAGCTGGACGCCCGATGGCCTTCGACGAGCAGCCCGGAGACGTCGTCGGCGACTGCGGAGCGAAGCCCACCGACGCTCGCGGCGACCACCGGCGTGCCGCAGGCCTGCGACTCGACGGCAACGAGACCGAACGACTCGGTGTGGCTCGGCACGACGGTCACCGTCGCCGCGCGGTAGTAGTCGGCCAACGTGCCCTGATCGACCGGCCGGGCGAAACGTGTGATGTCGGCAATGCCGAGGTTGCCGGCCAGCTTGTGCAGCTGCTCGGGGTGCGCAAGGCCACTGCCGCTCGGACCACCGACGATGACCACTTCGAGGCGCTCGCGCATCGCCGGGTCTGCGGCGACCAGCCGCTCGGCCGCGTGCAACAGCACATCGGGGGCCTTGAGCGGCTGGATGCGCCCGACGAAGAGCAGCACGACCGCGTCCGGCGCTATGCCCAGGCGCTGGCGGGCGCCGACCGGGTCGCCGGGACAGAAGACGTCGAGGTCGACGCCGGGTGCAACGGTGCGCACGTGGCGGGGGTCTGCGCCGTACAACGACACGAGCTGGGCCGCCTCGTCATCGGTCGACGCGACGAGACGGTCGGCGGCATCGACGACCTGCGCCTCGCCGATCGCGCGCGCGTTGGGCTCGGGATCGTCGCCTTCGGCGAGGGAGGCGTTCTTGACCTTGGCCATGGTGTGCATCGAGTGCACCAAGGGCACGCCCCAGCGCTCCTTGACCAGCCAGCCGACCTGCCCGGACAACCAGTAGTGCGAGTGAACGAGGTCGAAGTAGCCGGGCTCGTGCATTGCCTCGACCCGCAGCACTCCGGAGGTGAAGGCGCAGAGCTGGGCGGGGAGCTCGGACTTGTCGAGTCCTTCGTAGGGACCCGCGGTGATGTGACGCACCGTCACCCCGGGCACCAGCTCGACCGTCGGCGGCAGATCGCTGGACGTAGCCCGCGTGAAGATCTCCACCTCGATGCCGGCCTGTGCCAGCCGCTTCGCGACCTCGCACACATAGACGTTGAGTCCGCCGGCGTCGCCCGCACCTGGCTGGTCGAGGGGCGACGTGTGCACGGACAGAGTCGCCACTCGCCGCGGCAGCGGGCCTGAGGACAGCGCAGGCGAAGACGTGACGGGTAGCGCCATGCCCGCCACCTCCGATCCCCTCAAGGCGCCACCGCCAGCGGATCCAGCGGCCGTCCTCGCGAGGGTCAACCGTCAACCATCCTGCCCGATTCCCGTCCGGATCCCACAACTGGATTCCCGTCGAGCAGCCGGGCGATTGCGCCGAGGGGGCGGCAGCGCGCTTCTCCTAGGCTGGGCCCCGTGGGACGGGGACTGGCCGTGGTGACCGGCGCCAGCAGCGGCATCGGTGCCGCAACCGTCCGCCGGCTCGTGACCGAGGGCTTCGAGGTCGTCGCTGCCGCGCGGCGCGCCGATCGGCTCGCGGACCTCGCGCAGGCCACCGGCTGCCGGCCGATCACGCTCGACGTGACCGACGATGCGTCAGTGGCCACGCTGGGGGAGCAGGTGTCGACGTGCAGCGTGCTGGTCAACAATGCGGGTGGAGCCTTCGGCTTGGAGCCGATCGCCAGCGCCGACGTCGCGGACTGGCAGCGCATGTACGACGTCAACGTGCTCGGCGCCCTCCGTGTCACGAAAGCCCTGCTACCGGCCCTGATCGCGAGCGGCGATGGCGTCGTGGTCATGATCACGTCGACAGCGGGTCACGGCGTCTACGAGGGCGGCGCGGGCTACACCGCCGCCAAGCATGCCGAACGGGCGATGACGGAGACGCTTCGGCTGGAGCTGTGTGGTCAGCCGGTCCGCGTGACGGAGATCGCGCCCGGCATGGTCCACACCGAGGAGTTCTCGCTGGTGCGGTTCGGCGGCGACCAGAAGCGCGCTGACGCCGTATACGCCGGAGTGCCCGGCCCGCTGTCGGCGGAAGACATCGCTGACTGCGTCGCCTGGGTGGTGACCCGACCGTGGAACGTGAACATCGACTCGATGACGGTGCGGCCGCGCGCCCAAGCCGCCCAACACAAGGTCTACCGGGAGACGAACGCTTGACCGACACCTCTTCGCCGGCGGCCCATACGCACGTGGTGCACAACGGCAAGCGCGAGCTCACGCTGGACGAGCTGGCGCGGATGCAGCCCGGAATGGATCGGTTGATGGCCGAAGTCGGGCCGCGCACGCACCGGCTCTACTACGCGGGACTCGCCGGCAACTGGCGGTTGGCCGACTACTTCTTCCGCTCCATGGTGAAGCAGCTTCGACTGTGTGCCACGAGCCGACCGAAGTACGAGACGGACATGACGACGTTCATCGACGAGGACTGCCTGCCGGTCCGCGACGCGATCCGCGACCGCGATGCACTGGCGTTCCGGTTGGCCTATGACCGCATGATCGAGCGGGCCAACCACTTCCACGAGGTGTTCGGCAAGCCTTACATCCGCTGGGTGACGCCGGCTGAGCCGCCGCACGACCTGGACCTCTCCGCCGGGATCGAGCTGTGACCGCGCCCGTCTTCTCCGAGCATGTGGCCGCCGTCCGCGGCGAGGGCGAGCAGATTCTCGCGGCTGCCGGACAGGGTGGTCTCGACGTGCCGGTGCCGACATGTGGCGACTGGACGATGCGCGACCTGCTCGTGCACGTAGGCAGCGTGTATCACCGAGCCGGCACGGTCGTCGGCGAGCGCGCCACCGCACCGGTCGCCTGGCAGCAGCCAGCTGACGACATCGAGGATCCCGTCGGCCACCTGTCCGACGCGCTGGACGAGTTGATCCATGCCCTGTCCGACGCCGACGCCGACACTCCGGTTTGGAACTGGTCCGGCGACGACCAGGTCGCCGGCTTCTGGGCACGGCGCATGGCGCACGAGTCCGCCGTACACCGCTACGACGCACAACGCGCCCACGGCGTTGCGCAACCGATCGACGACGACCTTGCCTACGACGGTATGGACGAGCTGGTCGACGTGATCCTTCCTCGAATCGTCACTCGCGATGAGCTCACGTTGCCCTCGCAGAGCTACACGTTCAGCGCTTTGGATGACGGGGCGTGGCACGTCGCACTCGACGAAGCCGGCGTCCACCGGCTCGACGCACTGAAGGACCCCGACGTCGTCGTGCGCGCGACTGCGAGCGGTTTGTTGTTGGGGGCCTACGCGCGCGTGCCCTGGACGTCGCTCGATGTCGACGGCGACGATCAGGCGCTGGCCCGTTGGACCGACACCTTCAAGTTCTGAGAGCAGTCGCGAAGGCGCCATATGCGGCGTCGCTGAAGAGAACGAACCGCACCAGCTCGACATCGGTCTTCGCCGCTCGCACGGTCGAGACGGCGATCTGCGCCGCCGACTCGATCGGCCAGCCGTAGATCCCCGCAGATACAGCCGGCATGGCCACAGTGCGGGCCGAGAGCTCGTCGGCGACACGCAGCGCCTCGCGGTAGCACGACGCGAGCAGGTGCGACCGGTCCTCGTTCTTCGCGTAAACCGGTCCGACGACGTGGATCACCCAGCGGGCGCGCATCCCACCCGAGACGGTGGCCGCCGCCTGGCCGGTGGGCAACGAACCGATCCGGTTCCGCAGCTCTTGACGGGCAGCGAGCTGGTCAGCACCACCTGCCCGCAGGATGGCGCCGTCGACACCGCCGCCGCCCATGAGCCCGCTGTTGGCCGCGTTGACGACGGCATCGACGTCCTCGCCGACGATGTCCCCGCGGACGAGCACGATCTCCATCGCTAGTGGCCTGCGGCCACTAGCTGACCCAGGACTTGACCTTCTCGATCAGCTTGAGGGGGTCATCGCCCATCGGTGTGACCGTCAGCCGAGTCACGCCGGCTGCCTTGTAGGCCTCGATGCGCTCCCGGACGAATCCTTCGTCGCCGACCATGGCAGTGGCAGCGAGATAGTCATCCGGCACCAATGCTTCGGCTTCTGCCTTCTGCCCGGACAGGTAAAGGTCCTGGATCTTCTCGGCCTCGGCTTCGTAGCCGTAGCGCTTGAAGACGTTGTTGTAGAAGTTGCGGCCCTTCGCTCCCATGCCACCGACGTACAAAGCCGTCGTCGGGCGGGCAGCGTTGCGCAGCTTGTCGGCGACATCTTCGGCGCAGATCGCGAGCGTGCCGCCGGCGACGATCTCGAGCGGAGCGAGGCTTGAATCGCGTTTCGCGGAACCGATCTCCAGGTCGGCCTGCCAGATGTCGGCCTTGTCGGGATGGAAGAAGACCGGCAGCCATCCGTCCGCCACCTCGGCAGTCATCTGGACGTTCTTCGGGCCGAGCGAGGCGATGTAGACCGGGATGTTGTCGCGCACCGGATGGTTGATGATCTTCAGCGGCTTGCCGAGCCCCGTGCCCTGATCTGCCGGGAGCGGAAGCTGGTAGGCGTCGCCGTCGTAGACGACGCGCTCGCGCCTCCAGACTTGACGGCAGATGTCGATGATCTCGCGGGTGCGGGTGAGCGGCTTGTCGTAAGCCACGCCGTGCCAGCCCTCGATCACCTGCGGCCCGGACGCCCCGAGGCCGAGCACGAAACGACCGCCCGAGACGGCGTCGAGGCCGGCAGCCGTCATCGCGGTCAGCGTCGGAGTGCGCGAGTAGATCGGCAGGATGCCGGATGCGAGCTCGGCTCGCTCGGTGTGGGCGGCAAGGTAGCCGAGGATCGAGACGGCGTCGAAGCTGTAGAGCTCGGCCACCCAGATCATGTCGATGCCGGCGGCTTCCAGGTCCTTCGCGCGTCGCGCCGCCTGGGTGGGATCGCCGGTGTAGCCGAGGCCGGTGGAGAGCTTCACGGTCATCGTCCTTTTCGCAAGACGCCGGTGGTGCCGGACAGCGTCGCACAGGCGCGACCGGCGCTGCTTCAGCCGGTGTGCAGCAGAGGGACGAGCAGCTCCTCGTCGGTGACGGATCCGTGTTGGCCGGGCATGGCCGCGAGGCGAGGCAGCTTGCGGCGCTCGACGACGCCCCCGTCGCTCAGTGAGATCGCCACGACATCGCCGATTCGGCGCCTTGCGCCATCAGCCACGACGGGACCGAAGAGCCCGGTGGCAATCGTGTCATCGCGGGAGAGCACGAGCCAGGCCTCACCGAGGCGGTCACGCCATGCGCCGAGGACATCGTCGGCCGCTCCTGGCCGGGTGTGCACGTAGCGCACGCGCGGTTCTCCGGCGATCGCGAGGACGCCATCCTGAAGCGCCGGCTCGGCATCGGCATCGATCTTGGCGTCATCGGGCACCGCAACCATCCCGTGGTCCGCCGTCACCAGCAGGTGGCCATCCGACGGCAGTTGCGCGGCGAGCTGCTCCGCGATGCGATCGACGATGCCGAGCTGCGCACGCCAAGACTCAGTGTCCGGACCACGCATGTGGCCGACGAGGTCGAGGGCGCTGACGTACACGTAGACGAGAGAGCGATGTCCCCGCTGGATCGCGAGTGACGCACGAGCCACTGCGTCACCCTCGGCGACGGTGCCACCCCACCGTCCACCGCGAAGCGCCGCACGGGTGAGGCCGCTGTCGGCAAAGTTGTCGAAGGTGCAGACAGTTGTCGCGATGCCGGCCGTCGCCGCGCGTTCCCAAACCGTTGGTTGTGGCTGGACGACCTCGGGCACCAGCCGGTCGCGCAGATCCTCGTTCGGTCCAACCGAGCGCCAAGCAAGCCAGTTGATGACAGAGTCGACGGACTCGTCGTACGACGTGTATCCGGTGAGCCCGTGCTCGCCCGAGGTGCTTCCGGTGCCGAGCGAAGTGAGACTCGAGACGGTCGTCGACGGGAATCCGGCGGTGAGCGAGCGGCCCGTCAACGAGGCGAGGAACGGTGCAGCGTCACAGTGGCGTTGCAGCTGCACCCAGCCGAGACCGTCGACGACGAATAGGCATGCGCGGGCAAACTCGTTGAGGCCCAACGAGTTCGGCTCTTCCGAGACGCCGAGCGCAGCCAGGATCGACGGCCCGACGTCGGACAGCGCGCCCGAACCGTAGTCGGGCACCCGCAATCGCGCGATATCCACGTTCTATGGGCCC
>Ga0157369_10002709_pt1 | contig 21141 bp, 32 predicted proteins | sample C25metaG_FD_113461 | JGI IMG/M metagenome (GOLD analysis project Ga0157369, IMG submission 113461) | Corn rhizosphere microbial communities from Kellogg Biological Station, Michigan, USA - C2-5 metaG | ecosystem: Host-associated > Plants > Roots > Rhizosphere > Soil | place: USA: Michigan...
AAATCTCCTTATCAAGTCAAACTGCAGCCGGTTATCACCGAAAAGGGCCTCGGAGCCAAGGAAGCAGAAGCGACGCTGGTCTTCAAGTTTGCGGACAAGGCGACCAAGACCGAGACCAGTAACGCGGTGCAGACCGTGTTCAAGGTGAAAGTAGACTCGATCCGCACGGCAAACTTTCAGGGCAAGGAGCGGCGCCGCGGCAAGTTCGCCGGCTATCGCCCCGACTGGAAGAAGGCGTACGTCAAGCTGAAGTCGGGCGAGAAGATGCCCGAGTACGCGCAGAACCTGTAACGACAGTGGCTAGTTGCTAGTGACTAGTGGCTAGCAAGACAGCGAATGGCAAGCTCATTCGCAGCTAATGCGAAAGCAATAGCAAAGAGCTGAATATGGCAATCAAGACATACAGACCGACGACTCCGACGCTGCGGTTCCAGACCACGCTCACCAACGATGAGCTGACCACGAACCGTCCGCACAAGCCGCTGACCAAGTCCAAGATGCGCACCGGCGGGCGCCGCAATTCCGGCGACATCACCTCGTGGTGGCGCGGAGGCGGCCACAAGCGCAAGCTGCGCACCGTCGATTTCAAGCGCGACAAGTCCGGTATTCCGGCGACCGTCGTCTCGATTGAATACGATCCGAACCGCTCGGCGCGCCTGGCGCTGCTGAGCTACGCCGACGGCGAAAAGCGCTACATCCTGCATCCGCTCGGACTCGAAGTCGGACGCAAGGTGTTGAGCGGGCCCGAAGCCGACATTCTTGTCGGCAACGCCCTGCCACTGAAGAACATTCCGGCCGGCACGACCGTGCACAACATCGAGCTCAAGCCCGGCAAGGGCGCGCAGATGGTGCGCTCGGCGGGCGGAGCCGCGCAGTTGGTCGCCAAGGAAGGCGAGTACGCGCTGATCAAGCTGCCTTCGGGCGAAACCCGCAAGGTGCTGGTGGGCTGCATGGCGACGATCGGGCAAGTCGGCAACACCGATCACGAGAACGTGGCCATCGGCAAGGCCGGCCGCAAGCGCTGGATGGGCAAGCGTCCGCACAACCGCGGCGTGGCCATGAACCCGGTCGACCATCCGCACGGCGGCGGCGAAGGCAAGACGTCCGGTGGACGTCATCCAGTCACGCCCTGGGGCCAGCCGACTCGTGGATACAAGACCCGTAACAACAAGCGGACCGACAAGTTCATCGTCAGCCGCCGCAGCAAGTAACGAGAGACATATATATGCGTTCACAAAAAAAAGGACCGTTCATCGATCAGTACCTGCTGACGCGGATCGAGGACATGAATCGACGCAACGAAAAGAAGGTGATCCGCACCTGGTCGCGGCGCTCGACGATTGTCCCCGAGATGGTCGGACACACCATCGCGGTACACAACGGCAAGAAGTTCATTCCCGTGTACGTCACCGAGAACATGGTGGCGCACAAGCTGGGCGAGTTCAGCTTTACCCGCCAGTTCAAGGGACACTCGGTGAAAGCCGCCCTGGAAGTCGCGGCCAAGCCGGCGGGCGTTCCCGGCGGACCTGGCGCAATCGTGCCGTCCGGCGGATCGTCTCCAGCACCGGCGGCTCCGGCGCCGAAGGCGTAGGGAGATTAAGGAACCATGGCGCAAACACAGACTGCTGATCCGACCACGTTCCGGGCTGAAGCCCGCTACATCCGGGTGTCGCCCCAGAAGGCGCGCCTGGTGCTGGACCTGATCAAGGGCCGCCGCGTCGAGGATGCGATGAACATCCTCACCTTCACCAAGAAGGGCGTCGCCCCGCTGGTTCAGAAGCTGCTGCGCTCGGCGCTCGAGAACGCGAATTACCTCAGCCAGGAAAAAGGGCTCGATGTCGACATCGACCGCCTGGTGGTGCGCAACGCCATCGCTAACGACGGTCCGCGCATGAAGCGCGTGCGTCCGGCTCCGATGGGACGCGCGTATCGCTACCAGCGGCGCATGGCGCACATCACCATCACGCTGGGCGAAAAGACATCGCAGAACGGCGCGGTTCACGCCGCACCGGCCGCGGAAGCATCGGCGGCAACGGCGAAGGCTCATAAGAAGACCGGCACGAAGCAAAAGGCCGGCGCCAAGAAGAAGACCCCGGCGAAGAAATTCGCCGGCAAGAAGTAACGAGGAAACTATGGGACAAAAAGTCCACCCTTACGGATTCCGCCTCGGATACACCAAGCCGTGGAAGTCGCGCTGGTTTAACGAGCGCGATTACGCCAAGCAGCTGCTCGAGGACGTGAAGCTGAAGAACGAGCTGAAGGACAAGCTCAAGGCCGCGGGCGTGAGCTCGGTTGAGATCGAGCGTCCGGGCAACAAGCTGCGCATCATCATCCGCACCGCGCGTCCGGGCATCATCATCGGCCGCAAGGGCGCGGAGATCGACAAGCTCAAGGGCGAGCTGCAGAAGCGCACGAACCGCGATGTCTACATCGACATCCAGGAAGTGCACAAGCCCGAGCTCGACGCCCAGCTGGTGTCGGAATCGATCGCGCTGCAGCTGGAAAAGCGCGTCGGATTCCGCCGCGCCATGCGCAAAGCGGTTGACTCGGCGCTGCGCTTCGGCTGCAAGGGAATCAAGGTGCGCGTCTCCGGCCGGTTGAACGGCAACGAAATCGCGCGCTCGGAGTGGTACCTGCAGGGTCGCCTGCCGCTGCACACGCTGCGCGCCGATATCGACTACGGCTTCAGCGAAGCGCGGACCACGTACGGCGTGATCGGCGTGAAGTGCTGGATCTATCGCGGTGAAATCCTCACGCAGAAGAAGCGCGAGCCGCAGAAGGAAGCCGGCAGCCCGTCGGGAGCGTTTTAAGACGTCGTTGGCCGTTGGTCTTTGGTCGTTGGCAAGAACAAGAGCCGCAAACGTCGCGGCAACTGAGAACTGGCAACTGGCAACTGGAAACTGATTATGTTGATGCCAAAGAAAGTGAAGTACCGCAAGCAGCAGCGCGGACGCCGCGCCGGCAAGGCATGGCGCGGATCGACGCTGAGCTTCGGGGATTACGGGCTGAAGGTGCTCGAGCCGGGCTACATCACCGACCGGCAGATTGAGGCCAGCCGCGTCGCCATGACGCGTTTCGTCAAGCGTGGCGGCAAGATATGGCTGCGTCTTTTCCCCGACAAGCCGGTGACCAAGAAGCCCGCCGAAACCCGTATGGGTAAGGGCAAGGGCGCGCCCGACCATTGGGTCGCGGTCGTTCGCCCGGGCAAGATTTTGTTCGAGATGGAAGGCGTGACCAAGACCGAGGCGCAGGAAGCGATGCGCCTGGCTTCGCACAAGCTCCCGCTCATGACCAAGTTCGTGTCGCGCGACAGCGTGCACTAAAGAGAAGCGCAATGAAGGCAGAGAAAATTCGCAATCTGACTGACGCCGAGCTCCAGAACCAGGAGCGCGAGCTCAACGACCAGCTCTTCCGTCTCAAGTTCCAGCTCAACATGGGACAGACGGAGAGCCTCAAGAAGATCCGCGTGCTGCGGAAAGACATCGCCCGCGTCAAGACCATCGCGCGGCAACGCAAGACCGCCGGCGCCGGCAAGGAGACGAAGTAATGGCCGAGACCACTGCAACCCAGGCCAAGTCAACCGGCTCGCGCCGCAAGACACTGGTCGGCGAAGTTGTCTCCACGAAGATGAGCAAGACCATCATCGTGGAAGTGAACCGCAAGAAGGCGCACCCGTTGTACATCCGCGTGATCGCGCGGTCGCGCAGATTTTATGCGCACGACGAGAAGGGCGTCGCGAACGTCGGCGACGTCGTCCGCATCGAGGAGACGCGGCCGCTGTCGAAGCTCAAGCGTTGGCGCTTGATCGACATCATCCGCAAGGCGGCACTGGTGCCGCAGCTCGAGGAAAAGACCGGAGCGCAGGCGTAGCAGCGCGATCGGCGAAGAGTTTTTGAGGATACGAACATGTCCGTAATGATGCGATCCATGCTCGAGGTGGCCGACAACAGCGGCGCCCGCAAGCTGCAGATGATCCTGCCGCTGGGCGGAGGCACCGGACTGCGCGCCTCGCTCGGCGATGTAGTGACCGCCAGCGTCAAGGAAGCGTCGCCCGATGGCACCGCGAAAAAGGGCACGGTGGTGAAGGCTGTCATCGTGCGCACGCGCAAAGAATACCGCCGGCGCGACGGCACCTACATCCGCTTTGACCAGAACGCCGCCGTGCTCATCAACGAGACCGGCGAGCCGGTCGGCACGCGCGTCTTCGGGCCTGTCGCCCGCGAGCTGCGCGAAAAGAAGTTTTTGAAGATCGTTTCACTGGCGCCCGAGGTCCTGTAGGACCTTTGGCGTAGCGACGCGGCATGCCGCGTCTACATGAAGAGGATTGGAAATGGCTACGACGCAAACAGCGATTCTGGACGGAGCGCATAAGCACTCCGACATCCGCCGCAACGACACGGTGAAGGTCATCACCGGCCGGGACAAGGGCAAGGAAGGCCGCGTCCTGCGCGTGTTTCCCGACGAGGGCAAGCTCCTGGTCGAGCACGTGATGATGGTGAAGAAGAACGTAAGGCCGAACCCGCAGAAGAACATTAAGGGCGGCGTCGCCGAGCAGGAGAGTCCTATCTCGCTCTCCAACGTGATGCTGGTGTGCCCGTCGTGCGGCCCGGTCCGCATCGGCCACCAGAAGCAGGGCGACCGCAAGGTTCGTGTCTGCAAGAAGTGCGGAGTGGTGCTGGATAAGTAGTCCGGCGTGAACGGTTAGTTCGGATTTGTGATTTTTGAGTTGCGATTGGTGATTTCAAATCGCAAGTCACCAATCGCAAATCGCAAATGGATTGGATGAATCATGGCGAAGGAACAGAAGGAACAGAAACAGAAGAAGGGCGCGGCTGCGGCAGAGCCCGAAGAAAAGGGCAAGCCGACGCGTGCGCGCGCGAACCTGAAGGATGGGTCGCGCCTGCACCAGCGCTTCCAGAAGGAAATTGCCCCGGCCCTGATGAAGGAGCTGGAGCTGAAGAACCCGATGGCGGTGCCGCGGCTGCATAAGGTCGTCATTAATATGGGCGTCGGCGAAGCCACGCAGAACGCCAAGGTGCTGGACCCGGCGGCGAACGAGCTGGGCCAGATCACAGGCCAGAAGCCGGTCATCACCAAGGCCAAGAAGTCGATCGCGGCCTTCAAAGTGCGCGCCGGCATGCCGATCGGCGCCATGGTCACGCTGCGCGGCGACCGCATGTACGAGTTCATGGACCGGCTGATCAACGTCGCCCTGCCGCGCGTGCGCGACTTCCGCGGCGTCTCGACCAAGAGTTTCGACGGCCGCGGTAACTACACGCTCGGCCTCCGCGACCAGCTCATCTTCCCGGAAATCGATTACGCGAAGGTGGACAAGACCAAGGGCATGAATGTCACGATTGTGACTACCGCCCGCAACGACAACGAAGCCCGCGCGCTGTTGAAGCACATGGGCATGCCGTTCCGTCAGCAGTAGCAACGAGAAACGAGAAACAGGAATTTATGGCAACCACTGCAAAACGAGTGAAAGACGCACGAAACCTCAGCAAGAAGTGCACTCCCTGCGGGGGCACGGGGAAAGTGGAAGGCAAGCGGTGCCACGCCTGCGGCGAGAAGGGCAAGATCTTCACGTCGCGGCAGCACAATCGCTGCAAGATCTGCGGACGCCCGCGCGCGTACCTGCGCCGCTTCGGCCTCTGCCGTCTCTGCTTCCGCGGCTTGGCGCTGCGCGGCGAGATTCCCGGGGTTTCCAAGTCGTCCTGGTAGTAACAGTCATGGCTGTCTTGACCGGTCTTTGACCGGCAACTGACAACCGGCAACTGGCAACTGGTTTTACGCCGTCATCGACAGGTTCCCCGGCACGCCGGGGCGAACGGATGACGAGAGGAGAAGCAGCAAAATGAATTTGACCGATCCGGTCGCAGACTTCCTCGGGCGCATTCGCAACGCGATCGGCGCTCGCCAGCAGAAGGTGGACATTCCCGCCAGCAAGCTCAAGGCGGAGATCGCCCGCATTCTGAAGGAAGAGGGCTACATCGCGAACTTCAAGGCCGTCGAAGAAGAGGGCCGCAAGCTTCTGCGCGTGTACCTGAAGTACGGAAACAATAACGAAGCCGCCATCACCAAGCTGGAACGCGTTTCGCGCCCCGGCTGCCGCGTGTACGTCGGCCACAACGAGATTCCCCGCGTGCTGGCTGGGATGGGCATCAACATCCTGACCACTCCGCGTGGCGTCATGACCGGCCGCCAGGCTCGCAAGGAAGGCGTCGGCGGCGAAGTGCTCTGCCAGATCTGGTAGTGCGCGACTCTGTCGCGCAGGTTTCACGTTGCGCGTTTCACGTTTCAAGTTTGTGCTTGGAACGGCTTGCGTGAAACTTTGAAACCTCGAAACGTGAAACTTTGAGCTGGAAGCCGGCACGATTGTCGCGCTGAGAGCAGACAGTAGAGAGAGAACAAATGTCGAGAATTGGAAAAAAGCCGATCGCGATCCCGCAGGGTGTGAAGGTCAACATCCAGGGAAACGTCGTCTCGGTGCAGGGACCGAAGGGCAAGCTGGATACGCCCCTCCCGCCCGGCATCAAGATGGAACAGAAGGACGGGCACCTGCTCGCCGTCCGTCCCGATGACGCGCATGCCGCGAAGCACGGGCTGGCGCGCGCGCTGGTGAACAACGCCGTCGATGGCGTCACCAAGGGCTGGGTCAAGGACCTGGAAATCGTCGGCATCGGCTATCGCGCCGAGCTGAAGGGCAAGACCACGGTTGTGTTCACGCTCGGTTACTCGCACCCGATTGAGTATCCGCTGCCCGCCGGCATCGACGTCGCCGTCGATCCCAAGCAGACGAAGCTGACCGTCTCCGGCATCGACCGGCAGAAGGTCGGACAGGTTGCCGCGGAAATGCGCAGCTTGCGTCCGCCGGATCCATACAAGAACAAGGGCGTGCGCTACGCCGGTGAACGCCTGAAGAAGAAAGTCGGCAAGACGGGCGCGAAGTGATGATTCAAGACCTTCACCCACGGAAACGGTGAAGGCGAGGAAACGAAATGATTGCCAAGGATTCGAAAGATATCGTTCGGTCGCGCGTGCACAAGCGCATTCGCAGCAAGATGCTGGGCACGAAAGAGCGCCCGCGCCTGAACGTCTACCGCTCGCTGAACAACATCTACGTCCAGGTCATCGACGACATGGACGGCAAGACGCTGGTCCAGGCGAGCACCAACGAGAAGAAGGAAAAGGGCGCAAAGAAGCCGACCGGGGGCAACGTGGCTTCCGCCAAGGCCATCGGCAAGCTGATTGCCGAGCGCGCCAAGGCCAAGGGCATTGACAAGGTCGTCTTCGACCGCGGCGGATATCTGTATCACGGACGCATCAAGGCGCTGGCAGACGCAGCGCGTGAAGCGGGTCTGAAGTTCTAAAAAGGCAAATATGGCATTCACAGCAAAGAAGAGAATCGACGCCGGCAACTTCCAACTGAAAGACCAGGTGGTCGCTATCAACCGCGTCACCAAGGTCGTCAAGGGCGGCAAGAACCTTTCGTTCGCCGCACTGGTCGTGGTCGGCGACCCGTCTGCCGGAGTCGTCGGCTACGGGTCCGGCAAGGCCAAGGAAGTGCCCCAGGCGATCCGCAAGGGCATTGAATCGGCCAAGAAGAACCTGATGAAGGTGGCGCTTACCCAGACCACCATCCCGCACATGGTTCTTGGACGCTATGGCTCAGGCCGCGTCCTGCTCAAGCCCGCTCCCGAAGGCACCGGCGTCATCGCCGGCGGCGCGGTGCGCGCGGTGATGACTTCGGCCGGCATCCAGAACGTGCTGACCAAGTCCATCGGCACCACCAACCCGCACAACGTCATCAAGGCCACGTTCGCCGCGTTGAACATGCTGCGCGACAGGGCCCAGGTCGCCTCGATGCGCGGCAAGACGGTGGAGGAACTCTAATGACGGCGAAGAAAGCCACCAGCGGCGTCAAGGGCAAGATGAAGCTCAAGTGGGTGCGTTCGTACATTGCCGCGCCCTTGAAGCATAAGAAGGTGGTGCGAGGCCTCGGCTTCACCCGCCTGAACCAGGTCATCGAGCGCGAAGACTCGCCTTCGATCCGCGGCATGGTCAAGAAGGTGCCGCACCTGGTCGAGATCGTTCAGTAACGGTGGAAGCACCGGCCTTCCGGCCGTTGCATTCGCCGAAGCAATGGCCGGGCTTTAGCCACGGCGCAAAGAGAACAGAGAATCATCATGAATCTTTCAACTGTACGAGCACCGCGGAAGGCCAACGAGAACCGCAAGCGCGTGGGACGCGGTATGGGTTCCGGCATGGGCAAGACCTCCACCCGAGGCCACAAGGGCCAGGGTTCGCGCTCCGGCTCGCGTCAGAAGCGCGGCTTTGAAGGCGGCCAGATGCCGCTGCACCGCCGCCTGCCCAAGCGCGGCTTCACCAACATTTTCCGTACCGAGTACTCGGTCGTGAACCTGTCCGACATCGCCGCACTCGGCGAGAAGAACATCACGGTAGAGCTGTTCCACGAGTCCGGACTCGTCCGCCGCAAGAATGCATTGATCAAGGTGCTGGGCGACGGCGAGCTCAAGGGCGCGGTCACGGTGCAGGCGCACAAGTTCTCCAAGTCCGCGCAGGAAAAGATCACCAAGGCCGGCGGAAAATTTGAGGCCCTCGGCGCTGTCCCGGAATCGAAGCCTGAGACCAAGGCCGAACCGAAGTCGGAAGGCAAGAAGCCCAAGGCGTAGTCAGATGTAATCGGAGGCGCGGAAAGATGAGCCTCCACGAAGGTTCCCATGTTTGAGAAGTTCGCGAATATCTTCCGCATTCCCGACCTGCGCAAGCGTGTCCTCTTCACGCTGGCGCTGCTGGCGGTTTACCGCCTTGGCGGGCACATTCCGACGCCGGGTATCAACGCCGACCTGTTGCAGCAGTTCTTCCAGCAGCAGCAGGGCACCTTCCTGGGCTTCATCGACCTGTTCAGCGGGTCGAACCTCCGCAAGCTGACGGTCTTCGCCCTCGGCATCATGCCGTACATCACGGCGTCGATCATCCTCCAGCTGCTGACGGTCGTTTACGAGCCGCTCGCCCGCCTCCAGAAGGAAGGCGAACTCGGCCGCAAGAAGATCACCCAGTGGACGCGTTACCTCACCCTCGGCCTGAGCGCCATGCAGTCGCTCGGCATCGCTATCGCTCTCGAGAAGGGCAGCAGCGGCGTGCAGTACGTGCTGCATCCGGGCGTCGGCTTCATCCTGATGACCATGCTCACGCTCACCACCGGCAGCGTCTTCATCATGTGGCTGGGCGAACAGATCACCGAACGCGGCGTCGGAAACGGGATGTCGCTGCTGATCTTTGCCGGCATCGTCGTTGGCCTGCCGCGCGGCGTCGCCGAACTGCTCGACAAGATCAAGGTTGCCGCCTGGGGCCCGTTCACGCCGTTCGTCGTGATCCTGCTGGTGGCGGTCATGATCGTGGTGGTCGCCTTCATCGTCTACGTGGAACGCGCCGAGCGCCGCATCCCTGTCCAGTACGCCAAGCGCGTGGTCGGACGCAAAGTGATGGGTGGACAATCGACGTTCCTGCCGCTACGCGTAAATTCCGGCGGCGTCATGCCGGTCATCTTCGCTTCGTCGATCCTGACCTTCCCGCAGACCGCGGGCTTCGTCTTCCGCGATAACCGCTACTTCGGCCCGCTGCTTCGCGCGCTGGGCTGGGGCGAACCGCTCTACACGTTCCTGTACGCCGTGGGCATCATCTTCTTCGCGTACTTCTACGTGTCGATCGTCTTCAACCCCAATGAAGTCTCGGACAACATGCGCAAGTACGGCGGGTTCATTCCCGGCATCCGTCCCGGTCCGCGCACCCGCGACCACATCAACGAGATCCTGACGCGCATCACTCTCGTCGGCGCGCTCTATCTCATCATTATTTCGTTCATCCCTGAGTGGATGATCACCGGCATCCACCTCAATCACCTGCCTGGCGTCGTCGGCACGATGTTTGAGAAGTTTCCGTCCTGGGTGACCAACGGCCTCGGCATTACCTTCTACTTCGGCGGCACTTCGCTGCTGATCGTCGTCGGCGTGGCCATGGACACCGTCCAGCAGATTGAGTCGCAGCTCATCATGCGGCACTACGAAGGCTTTACCCCGCGCTCCGGACGCATCCGCGGCCGGCGCACGTGGGCGTCGTAGGTGGGAGCACCGGGCTTTAGCCCGGTGAAGAAAGCACGAAAAATGGGGCTTTAGCCCCGGCCGTCTCCCGTATCGGGATGACTTTGGTGCGGTAAGTGACGGTAGCTGTTGCACTTATTTTGGGCCTGGAGTAGCTTGTCTCGCTCTGTGAAACGCTCGGTCCCCGAAACTGCATCAGACCACGGTGCAGTCAGACCAGGGCAAAGGCGGATGCATGAACGCACAGGCTGCTTCATCGCTGGATACATTTACGTCAGTGAACGCTGGCCCAATCATCATGATGGGTGCCCCGGGCGCCGGCAAGGGCACGCAGTCGAAAGCGATCGTGGAACGCTACGGCATTCCGCAGATCTCAACCGGCGACCTGCTGCGCGACAACGTCGTGCGCGGCACGGAATTGGGTCAGAAGGCCAAGGCCATCATGGACCGGGGAGATTTGGTTCCCGACCCGTTGATGTTCGAGATGATGACCGTGCGGCTGAAGGGCGAAGATTGCTGCCGCGGCTTCATTCTCGACGGGTTCCCACGCACTGTGGCACAAGCCCAGTGGCTGGATAACCTGTTGAAAGACAAGTTCTTTGACAAAGTGTGTTCCATTCCGCCGGTTGTCGTGAGCATCTCCGTCGACTATAATGGTCTTTTGCAGCGGCTCACCGGACGTCGTTCGTGTCCCACCTGCGGTCGGATCTACAACGTCCACTTCCAGCCTCCCAAGGTCTCCGGCGTTTGTGACGCAGACGGTTCTGCGCTCCAACTGCGCCGCGACGATACCGAAGAGGTCATCAAGGAACGGTTGCACGCCTACGAAGCCATGACCCTGCCGGTGAAAGAGTATTTCCGGGCAGCGGGTCGCCTGGTGGAGATAGATGGCGACCGGCCCGTGGACCAGGTGACTCGGGACGTTCTGCGGGCCATCGACAGGCATGGCAATCGTCTGTAAGTCACCGGCCGAGATTGAGAAGATGCGCCGCGCCGGACATATCGTCCGGCAGGTGCTCGACGCCACGGCGGCACTCGTGCAGCCCGGTCTCAGCACCATGGACCTCGAACGCGCGGCGGAAAAGCAGATCCGCGAGCTCGGGGCAAAGCCTGCGTTCAAGGGCTACTACGATTATCCGTGCTGCTTGTGCACCTCGGTGAACCACGAGATCGTGCACGGCATCCCGTCCGATAAGCGCAAGCTCAAGGCGGGCGATATCGTCTCCATCGACTGCGGCGTCGTGCTCGACGGCTTTTACGGCGATTCGGCGGTCACGGTTCCGGTCGGGGACGGCCTCAAGCCGGAAGTGCAGAAGCTGCTCGATATTACGAAGCAGTCGCTGTACCGGGGCATCGAGGCGGCGCGCATCGGCAACGCGGTTGGCGATGTCGGCGCGGCGGTGCAGGAATTGGTCGAAGCCAACGGATTCAGCGTCGTTCGCGAGTTCGTCGGACACGGCATCGGCACCCGGCTCCATGAGGATCCGCAGGTCCCGAACTTCGGTACCCGCGGCCACGGAACCAGGCTGCGCGAAGGCATGGTCATCGCCATCGAGCCGATGGTCAACGCCGGCAAGGCCGGGACGAGAGTTTTGGAAGATCGCTGGACCGCCGTCACCGAAGACGGCAGCTTCAGCGCACACTTTGAGCACTGTGTAGCGATTACGGGAGATGGCCCCGTGATCCTGACGCAGTAAGAATCGGCTGTTAGCCGTCAGCTGTCAGGAAGTCCTGAAAGCTGAGAGCTGAAAGCTCGAACGAGAAACTAGAAACGCGAAACGAGGAACTTGAGCAAAGAAGACGCGATTGAAGTGATGGCAGTGGTGATCGAGCCCCTGCCCAACGCCATGTTCCGGGTGGAGCTGGAGAACAAGCACCAGGTGCTGGCCCATGTGTCGGGCAAGATGCGCAAGAACTTCATCCGCATCCTTCCCGGCGATCGCGTCGCGGTGGAACTTTCGCCGTACGATCTGACCCGCGGGCGGATCGTGTATCGGTACAAGTAGGAACGTGTGGCACAGCCGCCCTCGGCTGTGCGATTTGGAAGCGAGAAACGGACTTATGAAGGTACGGGCATCGGTTAAGAAGATTTGCGACAAGTGCAAGATCATCCGCCGCAAAGGTGTGGTGAGGGTGATCTGCGAGAATTCCAAGCATAAGCAGCGTCAGGGGTAATCAATGGCACGTATTGCAGGCGTGGATCTTCCGCGCAATAAACACGTCAACGTCGCGCTGACGTACATCTACGGTATCGGGCATCCGCGCGCCGCCAAGATTCTCGGCGTCGCCAACGTCGAGCCGTCCAAGAAGGTGCAGGACCTCAATGAAGACGAGGTCAACCGCATCCGCCAGGTCATCGAGTCGGAAGGCAGCGTCGAAGGCGACCTGCGCAAAGACATCTCGATGCACATCAAGCGGCTGATCGAAATCGGCTCGTATCGCGGCTATCGCCATCGCCGCAACCTGCCGGTCCGCGGACAGCGCACCCATACCAACGCGCGCACCCGCAAGGGTCCGCGTCGCGGTACCGTCGCCCAGAAGAAGAAGACGGCCGCCAAGACCTAAACGCAGCTTTCAGCTGTCAGCGATCCGCTGCCGGCTGAAGGTAGACATAGATTCAAGCTCCACGGAGAGCTGAAAGCTGAGAGCTAAGAGCTAAACATGGCTAAACCAGCAGCACAAGCAGCGGGCGGCGCGGCAGCGCCGGAGAAAAAGGGCAAGAAGAAGCAGTTCAAGAAGAAGGAGCGCAAGAATGTGCCCCACGGACTGGTGCACATCCAGGCGTCCTTCAATAACACGATTGTCACCATCTCCGATCAGACGGGGAACGTGCTCTCGTGGAAGAGCTCGGGTTCGCTCGGCTTCCGCGGATCGCGCAAGGGCACGCCCTTTGCCGCCCAGCAGGCCGCGATGACCGCCGCCAACCTGGCGCGCGATCACGGTGTCCGCAGCGTCGACGTGCGCGTCAGCGGCCCCGGTTCTGGACGCGAGTCCGCCATCCGCGCCTTGGCTGCCGCCGGTATCGAAGTGCGTTCCATCAAGGACGTCACGCCGATCCCGCACAACGGTTGCCGTCCGCCGAAGAAGCGCCGCGTGTAATTTGCAGCGCCGGGCGTCGGAGTGAGCAATGAGCACCCCTTCCGTCAAAGACGAAAGAGTGCCGAAATTGCGCGGAGTTCTGGCGATGCCGTTCGTGAGCGACGTCGCCCGCTCCATCGAGTTTTACAAGCAGTTGGGATTCAAGGTCGGCAACACGCACGAAGACGAAGGCAAGATCGTTTGGGCCTTGTTGCAGTCGCCGGACGGCGCCGCGCAGTTCATGCTGGCGCACTCCGCAAGGCCGATGAATCCGGGCGCGCAGGACATGATGTTTTACCTGTACGCCGAGAATGTGGAGCAGTACCGCGAAGAACTGAAAGCCAAGGGATTCGCGGTTGGGCCAATGAATTACCCGTTTTACTCGCCGCGCGGCGAGTTCAGGCTCGAAGATCCGGACGGTTGGACGCTGTTCATCGCCCACGCGGATTGATCGAAGGCCTGGCAGAAGATTGCTCGAGCGGAAGGCTCGGCGGTTTTAACAAATTACGGACCGGGACGAAGCGGAAGCCATCGCGTAAACCGGTCGTCACCCGAAGTAAGGAGAAAACAAAGTGGCACGATATAAAGACGCCGTCTGCCGGCTCTGCCGGCGGGAAGGCATGAAACTCTTCCTCAAGGGCACCAAGTGCTTCAGCGACAAGTGCCCCGTCGAAAAGCGCAACTTCGCTCCCGGCCAGCACGGTAAGGACCGCAAGGCGAAGATCGTGGGCTACGGCCTGCAGTTGCGCGAAAAGCAGAAGACCAAGCGCATGTTCTTCACCCAGGAGCGCCAGTTCCGCACCTACTTTGAGAACGCGGTGCGGGCGAAGGGCGTCACCGGTGAGCGCCTGTTGCAGCAGCTCGAGACGCGTCTCGACTCCATCGTCTTCCGCATGGGCTTTGCCATGTCGCGCCGTCAGGCTCGCCAGCTGGTCCGCCACGGACACATCCACGTGAACGGACGCAAGGTCAACATCCCCTCGTTCCAGGTCGTTCCGGGGATGGAAGTGGCCGTCCGCGAAGCCAGCCGCAAGTCGGTCGTCATCGAGCAGGCGAAGGAATACTTCAGCCACCAGTCGACGCCGAGCTGGGTCCAGGTCGACCGCGAAGGACTCAAGGGCACGCTCACCGTTGTGCCCAAGCGCGAAGATATCAACCTGCCGGTCAACGAACAGTTGATCGTCGAACTTTATTCGAAGTAACGAGCACCGGGTTCCGAGCTTTTGAACTCGGAACTCGTAACCCGCAACTGGTTTTTCGGCCCGCTTCCCGCGCCCGATCAGCCTTGTGCGACGTTCCGCCGCAAACGTGGGCCGCTTGCGGATGTCGCCTTGAGCAGCAGGGCCGGAAGGAGAAATACAAATGGCACTTTGGAAAGGTTTCCAGAAACCGAAACGTCTCGCCGTCGACACCGAAACGCTCACCGACAAATACGGCCGCTTCTACGCGCAGCCGTTTGAGCGCGGGTTCGGCACCACCATCGGCAACGCGCTGCGTCGCGTGCTGCTCTCCTCGATCGAGGGCGCGGCCGTGACCGCCGTCAAGATCGAAGGCGTGCTGCACGAGTTCCAGTCGATCACCGGCGTGGTCGAGGATGCGACCGACATCATCCTCAACCTCAAGCAGGTCCCGTTCAAGCTCAACGGTGACGGCCCCAAGGCCATCTACCTGCGCGCCGATCAGCCGGGCGTGGTCACCAGCGCCATGATCGAAGCCGATGCCGACGTCGAAGTCCTCGACAAGGACATCTACATTGCCACCGTTTCGGAAGGCGGCAAGCTCGACATGGAAATGCGCCTGAAGCGCGGTCGCGGCTACGTCGCCGCCGACAAGAATTTCGACGAGGACCTCGGCCTCGGGTTCATTCCCATCGACTCGGTCCACTCGCCGGTGCGCAAGTGCAACTACACCGTCGAAGCCGCGCGTCTCGGGCAGATCACCGACTACGACAAGCTCACCGTCGAAGTCTGGTCGAACGGCTCGGTCACGCCGGCGGATGCGGTTGGCCTCGCCGCCAAGCTGCTCAAGGACCACATGAACATCTTCATCAACTTCGAGGAGGAGATGGAGACGTCGGCGGCTTCGGAAGAGCGCAAGCCGGAGATTCGCAATGAGAACCTCAACCGCTCGGTCGAAGAGCTGGAGCTCAGCGTTCGCAGCTACAACTGCCTGAAGAACGCCAACATCCAGACCATCGGCGAGCTGGTGCAAAAGACCGAAGCCGAAATGCTCAAGACCAAGAACTTCGGCCGCAAGTCGCTGAACGAAATCAAGGAGATCCTGGCTTCCATGGGGCTGAGCCTCGGGATGCGGATCGACGAGCACGGAAACGCCGTGCCCGCGGCTCCCGGCTCGCAGCCTCCTCTTCCGCCCACCAACTACGGCATGGGCGAAGCCGGCGATCTCGAGTAGTGGAGGGCCGGCGTCTCGCCGGCCACAGGTTCACGTAGAGACGCGGCATGCCGCGTCTCTACATCAAGATTAGAAATTTAAGGACACGATCATGCGGCATCTCAAAGCAGGCAAGAAACTCGGACGCAACACCAGTCACCGTCGCGCGCTGCTGCGCAACCTGGTGACCTCGGTCATCATGGAAGAGCGCATTGAAACCACTCTTCCCAAGGCCAAGGCGCTGCGCCCGCACGTCGAAAAAATGATTACGCTCGGCAAGCGCGGCGACCTCGCCGCCCGCCGTCTGGCGCAGGCGTACCTGATGACGCCCGAGTCGGTCACCAAGCTGTTCGACATCATCGGACCGCGCTTCGGCGATCGCAACGGCGGATACCTGCGCATCGTTCGCACCGGCTTCCGCCAGGGCGATGCCACCGACGTCGCCTTCGTGGAACTGCTCGGCAGCGAGAAGACCATCGCCGCCAAGCAGAAGAAGCGCGCCGAAGCCCGCGCCAAGCGCGCCGAAGAGGCGAAGAAGGCGATGGAAGAACAGGGCGCGGCCGAAGAGTCCGCCGCCGAAGAGAAGAAAGAAAAAGAGTAGTTCGGGCTTTACGCGGATTACGTGTGACCGGACGTCTCGTCCGGTCATGCGCTGCGACGCAGCGCAGCTCGACTCGATATCTCAGGCGTGGCTCCGGCCACGCCTTTTCTTTTCCGGCTTCCTGTAAGGGTAGACTTGGGCGAAATATGAAGACTCTCTTGAAGCTGATGAGCTTGCTCGGCGCGACGGCAGCGGCGTTTTGTGTCGGCGGTTATGGGGCTGGCTTCTATTGGCAACATTGGAGAGCTCCTGCCTTATATCGTCAATATCCACATGACGGTCAATTGGACTGGACCTGTTCGCCTTCCTATTTGCCTCGGCCGTTCTGTCAGCAGCGCTCGTTTTTGCAGCTGGTCTTGTGTGGTGGATCAAGAGCTCAAGGCGGTCCAATCAATCGACGTCCTGAGGTACTCCGCATCCGTTAGTTGAATCTTTCCGCACCGCTCCACTCTCCTGTCTCATCCATTACAATGACTGATTTGACTCACCCAGGAGGAGCCGACATGGCGCATACACTTCCGCCGCTTCCGTACGCCTACGAAGCGCTGGAGCAGACGATCGACGCACAGACCATGCACCTGCACCACGAGAAGCATCACGCGGCCTACGTCAACAACCTCAACGCCGCGCTGGAAAAACATCCCGAGCTCGCATCGAAGACGCCCGAGCAGCTCATCGTGAACATCAACGCGATCCCCGAAGACATCCGCGCGGCCGTGCGCAACAACGGCGGCGGCCACGTCAATCATTCGATGTTCTGGACGATCATGCAGCCCAACGGTGGCGGCGATCCCAGCGACGACATCGGCAAGGCCATCAAGGAAACTTTCGGCAGCTTCGCCGACTTCCAAACCAAGTTCAACGACGCCGGCACCAAGCAGTTTGGTTCGGGCTGGGCCTGGCTCGCCCGCGACAAGGGCGGCAAGCTTCAAGTCCTCTCCACTCCCAACCAAGACAATCCTCTTTCTCAAGGTCTCTACCCCGTCATGGGCAATGACGTGTGGGAGCACGCCTATTACCTCAAGTACAACAACCGCCGGCCGGACTACCTGAAGGCGTGGTGGAACGTGGTGAACTGGAAAGAAGTGAACAAGCGCTTCCTGGAGAGCATGGACGCGCTGAAAAAGATCGCCGCGTAGCAACAACCCATTTCCACCGCGGAGACGCGGAGTCGCGGAGGTCGATGATTTATGATCCTCCGCGTCTCAGCGCCTCCGCGGTGGATTCGTCTTTGTCTCCCGAAAACCAAAATCCGCGCGACCTCCGCTCCAACGTTTACAGCTTCGGCGCGACGTCGCTGCTGAACGACACTGCGAGCGAGATGGCCTATTGGGTCATCCCCGCGTTCCTGGTGTCGATTGGGGCCGGCCCGGCGACGCTCGGCGTGATCGAAGGCATCGCCGAAAGCGTCGCGTCCTTCGCCAAACTCTTCTCCGGATATCTCGCCGATCGCGTTCCGCGGCGCAAGCCGCTGGTGATCAGCGGCTACGCGGTCGCCAATCTTGCCAAGCCTGTGCTCGCGATGGCGACCTCGTGGTGGCACGTGCTCATCATTCGCTTCGCCGACCGGCTGGCGAAGGGCGTGCGCGGCGCGCCACGCGACGTCATGTTGTCAGAGTCCGTGCCAAAGGCCGGACTGGGCGGCGCGTTCGGGCTGCTGCAGGCGATGGACAGCGCGGGCGCCATCGTCGGCCCGCTGATCGCGCTGCTGCTCCTGAAGTTCGGACACGGATTGCGGACGATCTTCTGGATCGCGGCGATCCCGGGTCTGGCGTCAATCTTCGTGGTGTGGGCGCTCGTCCGCGAAACAAAAAGTGGCGCAGCCTCTGCGGCCTCGGGTGCCCCAGCCTTGCCTGGTTTTGGCAAGGGTGGGCTCGGCGGCCTCCCTACCTCGTTCTATTACGTCGTCGCGGCGGTCACGCTGTTCTCGATTGGCAATTCCAGTGACATGTTCCTGGTGTTGCGGGCGCAGGACGTGGGGATCGCGGCCGCGCTCGCGCCGGCACTTGGGCTGGTGTTCAACATCACGTACACGGCGACGTCGTGGCCGGCCGGACGCTGGAGCGACCGCGTCTCCAAGCGCGCGATGGCCGCCGCGGGATACGTGGTTTTCGCCGTCGTTTACGCGGTGTTCGCGTGGGCGCCGTCGCGGGCGGCGATCTGGGGCGCGATGGCGTTCTACGGGCTCTTCTACTCGCTGACGAATCCCGTGTTGCGCGCGCTGGTGGCGCAAACGATCGATCCCGAATCGAGAGGACGGGCCTTCGGGATCTTCTATTTCTCGACCAGCGTGGCGACGTTGCTCGCCAGCGTGCTCACGGGCGAGTTGTGGAAGATGTTCGGAGCGGCGATGCCGTTCTATCTGTCGGCGGGACTGGCGGTAGCGGCGGCAGGAATGCTGATGTTGAGTAGCGAGCAGCGAGTAGTGAGTAGTGAGTAGATGGGGGTTTGAGGCGCAACTTGCAATTCGCTAATACTCGCTACTCCTACTCCCTACTCTCTTTATTGATCCACATCACCATGAAGATGAGTTGCAGGAAGATGGCGCCGAGGGTGTCGATGAGCACGTCGACAGGCGTCGAGGTGCGCGAGGGGACGAACGCCTGATGCCACTCGTCGAAGCCGGCAGCGAGGGCGGCGCTGGCGACCGCCAGCGCGGACCAGCGGAGCGTCCAGAGTTTTTCCCGGTAGACCGCCACGGGGTTGCCGGTCGCCGGGTCGGTGGCCCACGAGCGACGCCACGCGGGCAGGGTAGCGCGCCAGGCGCGGAAGAAGAGACCACCGAGAATCGCATATGCGGAGAAGTGGCCGAGTTTTCGCAGGAGATGGTTCAGCTCCGCGACGGTCGCGCGCGGCAGACGGATATGCAGCAGGTTGAGCGCATAGGCGAGCATGACGGCGGTGTGGCTGCTCGACATCAAGTCGCTGGAAGCGATGAAGTTGAGGGTCATCCAGAGGAAGGGCAGGATCCAGACGCGCCAACTTCGTGCGCGCAACGGCGGGTGCGTCTGCGAAGGGAGCGTGGTCGAAGTGATGTCGGTCTCCAGAGAGAAGCTATCAGCTGTCAGCTATCAGCCGTCAAGAAACGCCAGCGCGAACAATTGCTAATCGCCAAGTGCTAACGGCTAAACGCGGACAAGGGCGTTCGCGCCACACAAGCTACTCAACGTTATAGTTTTGGCCAAAGGCTTGGTGCACGCACCCGCCTTACTCAACGTTATAGTTTGGCGCTTCCCTGGTGATGATGACGTCGTGGACGTGGCTCTCGCGGTAACCCGCCGAGCTGATGCGCACGAAGCGCGCTTTCTGTTGCAGCTCGGGAATGGTATTGCAGCCGCAGTAGCCCATGCCCGATTTGAGTCCACCGACCAACTGGTAAACCATCGCCGCGGTGGTGCCGCGGTAGGGAACGCGTCCCTCGATGCCTTCCGGCACGAGCTTGGCAAGGCGGTTGTTCTCGGTGTCGCCATCTTCCAGGCTGGCAAACGAGGGCGCGTCGCTATCGAGCGCCTGCGCGTAGCGTTCGCTCGACCCCTGCGCCATGGCGGCCAGCGATCCCATGCCGCGATAGATCTTGAAGCTGCGTCCCTGGTAAAGGATGGTTTCGCCGGGACTCTCGTCGGTGCCCGCAAAGAGCGAACCGATCATGACGATGTTGGCGCCGGCGGCGATCGCCTTGGTGATGTCGCCGGAATACTTGATGCCGCCGTCGGCGATGATGGGAACGCCGGCGTCGCGCGTAGCGCGCGCGGCTTCGGCAATGGCAGTGATCTGCGGCACGCCCGCGCCGGTCACGATGCGCGTCGTGCAGATCGAGCCCGGCCCGATGCCGACCTTGATGGCGTCGACGCCGGCTCGCACCAGCTCGCAAGCGCCGTCGAAGGTGCCTACGTTTCCGGCGATCAGGTCGACTTCCGGCATCGCCTGCTTGATCTTCTGCACCGCTTCGATGACGCGCGAAGAGTGGCCGTGCGCGCTGTCGATGGCGATCATGTCGGCCTTGGACTTCACCATCTCCTGGGCGCGCTCGAAGAAGTCGCCGGTGGCGCCGATGGCCGCGCCCACGCGGAGGCGTCCTTGCGCATCCTTGGCGGCGCTCGGGTACTTCATCTTCTTCTGGATGTCTTTTACGGTGATCAGACCCTTGAGCGTGTACTTGTCGTCGACCACCAAAAGTTTCTCGACGCGATGCTTGTGCAGGATCTTCTCAGCGTCTTCCAGCGTGGTGCCGACGGGCACGGTGATGAGGTTGTCCTTGGTCATCACTTTGCTGATGGGAATGTCGAGGCGCGTTTCAAAGCGCAGGTCGCGATTGGTGAGGATGCCGACCAGCTTCTTATTCTTGGTGATCGGCACGCCGGAGATGCGATAGCGGCGCATGACCTCGAGCGCGTCGCTTATCTTCTCGTCTGGCGACATGGTGATCGGGTCGACGATCATGCCCGACTCGGAGCGCTTCACCTTGTCGACCTCGCCCGCCTGCTGCTCGATGGTCATGTTGCGATGGACGATGCCGAGCCCGCCCTGCTGCGCAAGCGCAATTGCCATGCGCGATTCGGTCACGGTATCCATGGCCGCGCTGACGATGGGAATGTTCAGCGTAATGTTCTTCGACAGCTTGGTCTGGGTATTGGCGGTGGCGGGTACAACGTCGGAGCGCGCGGGCAGAAGGAGAACGTCGTCGAAAGTGAGCGCCTCGGGCACCGGAAAATGAATCATCGATCGGTCCTCATCGCGTGGAGTGGAACCATTGTAAATGATGGCGAATCGGTCCGAGGACGGGGCGAGAGAACAAGGAAGAGGACGAAGAGCTGCGGTCTAATCGAGCTTCTGGCAAGAAAGACCCCCCCCCGCGGCGTTCGGTGACGCAGCGTTCTCGAACGCGGGACGTCAAGCGCGGCGGGGGAGGGAACATGTTCCGAGGCACCGTGGGCGCGCAACGGAAAT
>Ga0157369_10002711_pt1 | contig 21136 bp, 25 predicted proteins | sample C25metaG_FD_113461 | JGI IMG/M metagenome (GOLD analysis project Ga0157369, IMG submission 113461) | Corn rhizosphere microbial communities from Kellogg Biological Station, Michigan, USA - C2-5 metaG | ecosystem: Host-associated > Plants > Roots > Rhizosphere > Soil | place: USA: Michigan...
TGACGGCATACCGTCCGACTATTTCGCCTTCACCAGCCGCCCAGATTGTCGCCGTAAATCCGACTACATCGTCGACCAACTTCTCCCCGTCTCCACCTGGCGTGCCACCGCCGCCCAGGAACAAGGACCGGCAATTTAGTGGCGCGGCCACTCATGGCAATGCGACTTGGTTTTGTAGGGCGGACGTCCTCGTCCGCGGCCGACGTCCTCGTCGGCCTGCCCAATCGTGTTGCAAAGAGAGTAAGCCGGACTGGAACGTTCCGCGCGGGTCAAAGGGGACCGGCCACCGACGGCCGCCGCGCCTCGACGCTTCGAGGCGCTTGGCAATCGGTCCATTTCGTTTCGTAAAAATGCCGCATCTCGTTGATGGGCATTCTGTTGCTGCAAGCCATAATGAGGGAGACATGGCGTTTGAACGTGAAATAGAAGTCGCGAAGGAACTCGCGCAGGAAGCCGGATCTCTGGCGCTCGATTATCAGCGGCGTGGAGTGACCGCCGAGACCAAATCGGACGAATCTCCGGTCACCGCAGCCGACCGGGCTTGTGAAAAGCTGATCGTCGAGCGGTTGGCGCGCGAGTTTCCCGAGGATGGCGTTCTTGGAGAAGAAGGCGCGAACCGCGAATGCCGGAATGGGCGCAAGTGGATTATCGATCCCATCGACGGCACGCGTGATTTTGTTCGAGGCATTCCGCTGTGGGCCGTCTTGATCGGGCTGGAGCAAGCCGGCGAAGTCGTGGGCGGCGTGGCGCATTGCCCGCGGCAAGGACTGTTGGGCTGGGCCTCGAAAGGTGACGGAACGTTTGTCAACGGTACCCAAGCCCGCGTCTCCAGTGTGAGCGATCCAAGCCAGGCGGTTCTCTCCTTCAATGGTTTTAATAAGGCCGGCGTGAGTGCGCTCGCGGACCGTCTGCTGCCCTGGGTCGGTCAGTTCTGGGCGGTGCGTGGGCTGGGCGGCGCGGTGGACGCGTTGCTGGTCGCGCAAGGCCAAGCCGACGTGTGGATCGAGCCAAGCGCTCAGCCGTGGGATTTCGCGGCGCTCAAGATTCTTGTTGAGGAAGCAGGCGGGCGGTTCGCCAGCTTCTCCGGCAAGAATACGATCTATGGCGGCAATGCCTACGCCTGCGCTCCGGGACTTGAGCCGCATGTGCGTCAACTGTTTGTTCCTATACTCGAAGCGTGAGCGATCTCGTCCTTCACATTCTTTTTCGCTATCTCCACATCAGCGCGGTGATTCTGTTTTTGGGCGGTGTGGTCTACGCGCGGCAGGTTTTGTCACCAATTTTAAGCGGGCTGCCCGAAGACCTCCGCATGCAGGCGGCGGCCGGCGCCCAGTTGCGTTATCGCGCCACTCTGTACACGCTGTTAGGTCTAATCGTCGTTTCCGGGCTCTACAATTTTTTGTCGTATGAGGGCCCGAAGCACGGCCAAACCTATCAAATCTGGTTCGGCATCAAGATACTGCTGGTGGCGCACATTCTCACCTCGGCGATTCTGTGGACGACTTCGCCATATGGCGATGTGACGGTCGGCGGCAAGAGCAAGCGGCGCCTCGCCGGCATTGGGGTTTCAGGATTGATTGTTGTGCTGATCTCTGCGTATCTTCGTTCGCTCTCGCAGCGTGGACTATGAACGGCTACGAGGGATTGCGTAGACAGGCTGCCTGGATCGATTTGTCGGCGCGTGGGAAGATCCGGATGACCGGCGAGGATCGGGCACGGCTATTGCATGCCATGAGCACGAACCATGTCCAGGGGCTCGCAGCGGGAGAAGGTTTGTACACCTTCTTTCTGAATGATAAGGGTCGCGTTATGGCCGATGCCTACATTTACAATCTGGGCGAGAGCTTGTTGCTGGATACTGAGCCCGAAACGGCGGCCAGCCTCGCCGCCCATCTCGACAAGTACATCATCGCCGACGATGCCGTGATCGAGGATGAAACCGGGCGCTGGATGGCGGTCGGTCTGGAAGGACCGGCCAGCGCCGAAGCCGCCGCTAAACTGGGCATCCGTGCGCCGGCGACGCGCTGCGCGTCAGTCGAATGGGGCGGCGGGTTCGTAGTTCAGGTGGCCGAAACCGGCATGCCCGGGATTCGTATCTTCGTTCCGATGGAGGACCGGCATACGCTAGCTGCCCAGCTAACATCGGCGGGCGTCCCGCAGGCCACCGCCGAAGAAGTGCGACTGGTGCGGCTCGAAGATGGAAAGCCACGTTATGGCGAAGACATCAGCGACCGTTACCTGGCACAGGAGACCCAGCAATTGCACGCTGTGCACTTCAACAAAGGCTGCTATCTGGGACAGGAGATCGTGGAGCGTGTGCGCTCCCGCGGACAGGTGCATCGCCATTTGACGCCGATCGAGATAGAAAGCACGACCCCGCCGGCTCCGGCAACCAAGCTCCTCGCGGACGGCAGCGCGGCGGGAGAGATCACGTCGGCGGTTTATTCGCCAGCTCTGCGAAAAACCGTGGGGTTGGCGTATGTGCGAACAGAGATACTCGAAAAGAAAGCGCCGATGACGGTGGAAGGAAGCGACCCTCCGATCGCTGTTCGTATCAATCTACCGGTCGCCCAGAATTCTTCCGTAGCCGTGTAGCTGCTCGACGTTATCGCAGACAGCTTTCACCCCAGCCGTAATCGGCACCGCGAGGATAAGCCCGATGCCCCCCCACAGTAGCCCCCAGAACATGAGCGCCACCGTGACGACGAACGGGTTCAGGTGTACGCGCCGGCCGATGATTTTCGGATAAAGAAAATTCATCGCGAAGATGTGCAGCGCGGCCGTAATCAAAATGATGAATAGGACGATTTTGAATTTGTTGGGAATGGCGAGTGCGGCAAGCGTCGGCGGCAGAATCGAGAGCGGCAGACCGACGTAGGGAACGAGGCTGAATAACGCACTGAGTGGAGCCACGATCAACCAATATGGAACACCGAGGAAGAAGAAAACGATTCCACTGAAGACGCTGAGAGAAACCCACAGGAAGAAATTGCCGAGCACGTAGGCGCGGGTGGAATTGCCGATGCTGTCCCAGCTCCTGCCCGCCATGTAACGGCCCTCGTCGTGGAACAGGCGCAGGATGGCTTGGCCGATGTAATCACGCCAGCTCAACATGAAATACACCAGGAATGGCACGAAGGAAGCCATCACAAGCACGTGAAAATAACCGGCGACATAACTGTAGAGAGTCGCGATGGCCGGCTTCGGATCGGTGTGCACCCGCACTTCCTGAATCTCGGGCTTGGGCGGTGGTGTCACCTGCGCGGGCGGAAGACCGGCTCGGCGGCGGCGTGCTTTAAGGGCCTCCTGAGGCTTTTGCTGAATCTGCTGGTCCTGCTGTTGCAGAGCCTTCGGCACCACGCTCGCGACCGCTCTCTTTTCGAGATCGGTTAACTTGTCGTTTACTTTATTGCTGACCTCGAGAACACGTGAGCTGTAAGTGGGCAGGTCTTCGCGAATTGTAGCGATCTGCATCCAGGCCATGAGCGAGAGCAGGTACACGGCGACCAGCGCCAGGCCGATGACGATGCCGGTCGCGGCTGGGCGCGGGATACGCAGCTTCATGACCAGCATGACGATGGGATCGAGGATGCATGCGAAAACGGCCGAAACGATGAGCGTCACAAAAAAATCACGGCCGTAGTAGAGCAATGCCACCACGGAGGCGAGCGCGATCAGCGAGGTCGCGACACTCGTGGTTTTGTGCGACGGGTGCGTTGAAACGAGCAGAGCCAAGCGAAAGAACCGCCCCCAGGTATCGTTAATTTACCATGCTTTCAACCGCATGCTTATAATCCGAAGTACGTGAGTGGGCGAATTCTGGCGCTGGATGTCGGCAAGAAGCGAATCGGGCTGGCAGTGAGCGACGAAATGGGATGGACGGCGCAGGGTCTGGACACGCTCGAGCGGACACGGATTCGCGATGATCTCACGAGATTGAAAGAGTTGGCGGAGCAGTGGAACATTGAGACTCTGCTGGTCGGAGAGCCCCTGCACATGAGCGGTGAAACCAGCCGGCAGAGCCAATATACGCGCGAGTTTGCGGAGCGCTTGAAGGAACATTTAAGTTTGCCGGTAATTTTCTGGGATGAACGATTGACATCGGTGGAAGCGGAACGCGTGCTGCGGGAGACCGGTGCGTCACTCGAAAAGCGCAAGCAATCCATCGATCGGCTGGCCGCTGTGCTGCTGCTGGAGAGCTATCTGGAATATCGCGGTGCCGGACTTGGTTAAGCGGCTTGCGCTGCTCCTTTTGATTCTGCTTGCGGCTGCGGCAGCGATCGGATACCGGTGGTTTGGGACCTATCGGGGATTTCGGGAGCCGATGTTCGTCGAAATCAGCCGCGGCACGTCGTCGCGTGATATCGCAGCGGAGTTAACACGTCAAGGTGTGGTGCGGGCGGAATGGATTTTTCTGGTGGTTCGTGCGCTCCACCCGCGCGCGACTTTGCAGGCGGGCGAGTATCGCTTTGCCGAATCCGAAACGCCTTGGCAGGTCTTTGAAAAGATCCGCCGCGGCCAGATTTTCTATCAGGATTTTACGGTGCCGGAGGGCAGCAATATTTTTGATATCGCGTCGCTGGTCGCAAGCGCCGGCGGCATGCATGCTGACGATTTTCTCCGGGAGGCCGCAGATCCGGCCGCCATTCGCGATCTGGATCCGGTGGCCCCGAGCCTTGAGGGCTATCTGTTTCCTTCGACCTATCGAATCACGCATCACACCACAGCTAAACAGTTATGCCGGATGATGACCGCAGAGTTTCACAAACACTGGCGAGTTCTAGCAGGCGCGGATGTACACCGCACGACGACACTTGCCTCCCTTGTCGAGAAAGAGACTGGCCTCGCCGGCGAGCGGCCGCTAGTTGCGAGCGTATTCGAGAATCGCCTGGCTCGGAATATGCCGCTGCAGTGTGACCCGAGTACGGTGTACGCGGCGCTTCTCGAAAACCGATACCGGGGCACGATTTACAAATCGGACCTGGCAAGCCGCAACCTGTACAACACGTATGCCCATGCCGGACTTCCACCCGGGCCGATTGCCAATCCCGGAGTCGCGGCGTTAACCGCTGCGCTTCATCCGGCAGCCACTGACTACTTATACTTTGTGGCGCGACCGGATACGCCCGGCAGCCACCACTTTTCGGCTACGCTTGCGGAGCACGAAAAAGCAGTAGCTACCTTTCGCAGTAAGAATCACTAAGCGGCTATTACTTTGTCGACAGCCGCTTTGAACTTGGTCATCTCTTCCCAGGTGCCGACGGTGACTCGGACTTTGGTGGGATAGTGGGCCAGACACGCCCGATGATCACTTTGTTAGCTGTCATCGCCTTGGCGAATTCCATTCCGGGGCGGTTTACTTCCATCATGAAGAATTGGCTTCACTCGGAATGCAGGTAATATTTTTCTTCTCGAGATAGGCGAAGGTATCTTCGCGAACATTTTTCATGCGCGCGCCGCTCGGGAACCAGCGACTTGACCTTCAGGCTGGCGGTAGCGCAGGCGATACCGGTGATCAGCAGCATGCCGATGCCGTAGGGACTCAGCTTCTCTAGCAGGTCGGGACGGCCCATGGCGAAACCGGCGTGTAGGCCGTCCATGCCGTAGATCTTTGAAAATGTGCGCAGCACAACGACGTTTTTCCCCGCCGCTACCAAGTCGCTCGACGGCTGCGCGGAATGCGCGCAGTGAATGTAAGCTTCGTCCACGACTACGATCGCGTCAGGTTTTTTGTTCGCGAGCAGGTATTCAATTTTCTTGCGCGGCGTTATGGTTCGGGTCGGATTATTCGGATTGCAGACATAGTACGCGCCCGCGTTCGGATCGGTTTGATCATGGCCTCGACATCGTGGCTGTAATCGGAGCACAAGGACACACAGGTGACTTTGGAGCCGATGAATTCCGGCGCTTCGCCGCCGTAGCCGGATTCGCCATCGTCCAACTGCGGGACGGCGAGGTAAAAGCACAGGAGACCCGATGCAGCGGATCGGTCGATCCGGCGTGATCGGCCACTATCCGCTTCAGCTTCGAGTTCTCTTCTTCCAGTTGCTTCAGCCGCTTGGCTTCGCTCACCTCCAGCCCGCCATACTCGCTGCGCCAGGCATAAAACGTGGCCGCGCTGACACTGTGCTGCCGGCACAACTCACTCGTTTTGGCCCCTGCTTCGCTCTGCTTCAATATCCCGATGATCTGTTCTTCGTTAAATCTGCTCTTCTTCACTCTCTGTCTTCCTTCCGCAACTCTCGTTGCTTCGGAAAACCCAGTTTAGAATGGCGCAGTCCGTCGGGCAAGGTCAAGCCCATCCTGCTAGTGGCTGCCTAGAATGAGACGATGTCAAATCCTTGGCTAACCATACCCCTCGAAGACTATGAAACGCACATGAGTTCCGCAGGCGTGCAGCAGTTGACGGTGCTGGCGGAACTGTTCAAATACGCTCTCGATCACTACGTTCCGAAGAGTGTCGCCGTGTTGGGAGTAGCGGGTGGCAACGGTCTGGAACATATCGACTGCGCCGTCACAAAGAGAATCGTTGGAGTGGACATCAACCAGCAGTTTCTCGACGAGGTCCAGCGACGGTTTGGCACGCTCCCTGGCATCGAACTCCACTGTTGCGACCTCGCCCAACGGGACTTCAGTCTGGCTCCGGTGGCTTTGGTACACGCGGCATTAATCTTTGAACACGTAGGACTGGGGCTCCCGTTAGCGAATACGCTTTCACTGGTCGCCCCTGGGGGCAAGGTCTCGGCAGTATTGCAGTTGCCGAGCGAGAATGAACAGGCCGTTGCTTGCACGGGCTGCGCATCGATGCAGACGCTCAAGCAGGATTTCGTACTGATCGACATCGGTGAGTTCCAGCGCCTGCTGGCGCAACAGGGATTCCAACTAGTTAAACATGAGCTCCGATCGGTGCCTGCTGGCAAAGCACTTTGGCTTGGCATATTCGCCAAGAATCAGTAAAGCGTGTGTGGCCCCAAACGAACACGACCTTAAGCGCATCGCATCGCATGATTGACATCGGCAGATTATCATTATGGAGGCATGGGTACTGTCTTCGAGGCGGCGGGCGGCAACGAGGGCCTACACCGTCTTGCCGATGCCTGGCATCGTCGGGTCATGACCGACGACGTGGTCAGCCATGCATTCAGCCACGGTTTCCATCCCCAGCATGTCGAGCGACTTGCCGCCTATTGGGCCGAGGCACTCGGTGGACCCAGAGTGTATTCCGAGTCCTATGGTGACGAGACCACTGTCGTCAGGATGCATAGCGGCAACGGGGAGCACGACGAAATGGACCGCCGCGCGATTGCTTGCTTCGACCAGGCTCTTGTTGATGTTGGATTAGCCGACGACAATGCGCTGCGACAAGTACTGCACGACTACTTCGCTTGGGCGACTGCGACAACGATGTCCCGCTACCACCGGTCCGCTGATGATGTGCCTAGCGGCCTCAGCATCCCACGCTGGTCATGGGACGGACTCCAGGTGTAAGAGTTCACCCCTGGGCTGCACCGTACCTGCCGTCCATGTTTATATTAGGCAGCGCTGGATGATGCAAATCTCCGGACACTACCAGGGCGTGCTTCCATCCGTAAGCCATCGCCTGGTCACCATACCGGTGAAGATCAAGGTGAAGCCGAATAGCTAAGCGGTCCTTTATAAGGCAGCCACGGTTCAATAGGATGGTCGCCCCAAAGTGGAAATGAATCCGTATCCTGGACGCTCTCGTGAATAATAGCATCGGGCGGCATTCTTCGCGTTCGTCCCATGGGTATATACCAGCCTTTACCCTTGTGCGGGTCTCTATGCGGAAGAAACTCAAGGGCCCACCACCAGCCATGAAGCGAATTATGGAGCATCCCGCATTTATCAGGCGGCGCATAATCGGGCAGATAGCCATGGCCAGCGTGGCCAAGAATGGTTTCTACCTTTCTGCTATCTAACAATAGGCCTGCTCGTTCCGCTTCGACGAACATCCATTCCAGTGCGATTTTGGCCAAACCGCTCTCTGGTTCCGGATAGCTGCCTCCCACATCCGAGTGCACGCCGCGAAACCAGACCTGCTTAATGTCCTGGCCGTGGTTCGGCTTTCCCCAAATATTGTCCTGGTAGTAGCAGCGGCGCTCATTGATCGAGATTGCATGCCGTCCTATCTTGATGATCGGATTATTGCCCAGGAACGGCAATTCGATCGGATCGGTTATCCAGCCATACGAACTTACCGTGTCCCATACTCCGCAAAAATGGATTCCCACTGAATGCTTGTGCGAAAACTGCCACTGAAAAACATGATCCGGCTTGAAGGTTCTATCGCGATGCTGAGCCTTCTTCGAATTCTTGGCATACATTGCAAGAATGTACGGGATGCATCCATGATTGCCCGCACAAAGCAAGCCGTAAACGTGAATCAGGCTGGCAAACGCCCGCGCCGTGAATGCGCCACGGCTGAATCCGAAGAGAAAAATCTCATCGCCGTCTTCATACGTATCCATCAGATACCGATAGGCATCTCCGACGTTATCCAGTAGCCCCTTGCCAAAGGCCAGCCCCCTCAATTGATAGAAATATCTGCTGAGCGGGCTGCCATGAGTCGGATCGCCCATCGTGCCCACGCCTGGGTGGTAGTAGCCGCGCTGTTGCTCATTTATAACCAGCGCGCTGTATAACTTCACGACATTCGAGTCCTCGTCGTGGTTGTCGAAGCTATTTCCCGTGCCATCGAAACAAATAACGATCTTTTTCTTGCTCACCTGGTAAACGCCTGACTTGACAGTTTATTTCATAGTTGCGAATTCTTCAATGGAGGGAAACGTCCCTTAATACTCTCACGGGCCATCTCCAGCCTGCATCCGGTTTCGTGGGCGAAGATTGCTACTAAGGCATAGACCCGCCGGAAGGCGTGTTCTCTGGCCTCCGCCATGACAATGGCTATGAGTGGGTCAGCTCTACCACCGAAACATGCCGGAGAAAATTGGACCCTGCAGACGGGCCGTAAGGCCATTCGCGCTCTCCGCGTTCGACGTCACAACGATCGAGGTGTCGACTGCGCGATAGCCGGCGAGTATAGTGAAAGGCCCCAAGCAAACGCCGCCTTGCGCGATTGCTTGCACGTAGTAGCCGTAGCTCCCAAAATCCATACCGCGCATTCCGCCCTCGATCTCTAGGAAATTATGGCGGCGAAGAGGAAAGAGACGAAAATCAAATCCCGCGAGCGGTAAGCCCACGGTCTGTGTCTTTGTCGCCGAGACATTCGAAGTACTACCAGCGGCTGTCACCTGCGTTTCAAGGGTGCCAGAAGCGCGCAGGTAGGCGCCGCCAGCCGAGAGGCCCAAGTGTCCCTTGGCTCCGCTCAGAAGATCGTACTGATAGCCGGCAAAAAAGTAGTCAAGGTTAGCATTGGAGGCGACGGACTGGTTGACCGCGAAAGTGCGTCCCTGATATACGATCGACCGATCGATTGTGTTGAGCCCATGCAATCCGAAGGGAGTACCTTCCGCCTCGATTCGATGGCGCCGCGCTGGCTTGACGACAAGATGGCCGAAAAACGTCCCTTGTCGCTGTGCAACTCCGAGATCGTTGATAAAGTTAGCGGGCGTGCCGTTGGCCTGAATCTGCCCGGTCGAGTTCACTAGCCATCCTGAACCCATCACTTCGACTCTGAAATTCTCGGGGTCTTCGCGGTCAAAATGCCCTGTTTGACCGGAAACCAAGGTGGGAGCGGCGCACGCCACAAACAAGCCATACAACAAGACCGAGCGGCATACATCTAGCGACGAAGAAATGTGCATTTTTCTCAAAAGTGGGGAACGCTACAGACTCTTCTCACCGCCCTTCGGTTTTCCCGAGAGCATGGCCGAAGAATCGCTATTCCTGCCACTAAAGCAGCAGCCCCCGCCGGTCAGAAACTCGGCACCGAACGCCGCCAGTTTCGAATTGCGATCAGCGGCACACCGACCAGCAGCAGCCAGAATGACGAAGGCTCTGGGGTATCCGCGACTGGTGGATCTATGATGGAGAAAATTTGCGTTTCGACCACATCGTTGAATCGCAGTTCGGTCGTATACACGCCCTCGGTGCTCAACGCCGGAACGGCGTACCGCGCTTCAACGGGCAGCTCCCAATCGGCCTGATAAGTGAACTGGCGGGAGAAATTCACCTACAGCACTCCCGGGCTGCGCCAGGACAAATCAGCCCCGTAGCAATAGAGCGCAGGATTGATCGTGTCGCAGGAAGTAAACTCCGAACCCGGTATCCAGAGATCCCGGCCAAGTTCAATTTCGATGGGTGCCGGTCGAGAAAAGCTAAAGCCTACCGGTGCGCAGGATTGACAGAAATAGTCTGTGAACGTGTAGTTCCAGATGCTGCCGGCATTCAGCAGGCCAGCGAACAATGTGGATAGTGCAAATATCTTTCTCGCTTTCATGAAGGAAGCCTCCGTGCTTCGCTACCCGGCGACTTCGAGATACAGATCGTTTCGCGATGACGCTTTGCGTCTGAAATTCTTCTGATTTTGTCCTGATGTTTCATAATGAAACGCAACGACTGCCTCGGTCTACCGAAATCCAATTTGCTATGCACGTTTCAGCCTCCCGGCTTGATCCGAGTGGAAAATATTTACTAGCAACAACCGGATAGCACACGCTCCTGTTTGGCTTCACACTGGGACCATGCCGAACCCAAAGAACAATCTGGCGCAGGACGAACTTTTCTGGCAGGCCGTAAAGCGCCGCGATCGTTCACTCGACGGCAAGTTTTATTTCGCCGTCGCGACCACCGGCGTATATTGCCGCCCATCTTGCGCATGCCGGTTGCCGCTGCGGAAAAATGTTCGATTCTTTCTGACTCACGAAGAAGCCGAACGCGCCGGATTTCGAGCCTGTCTGCGCTGCCGGCCCGCTGATCCCGTGGGTCCGGATCCGGCTCTGGTCCGCATTCAGAAAGTGTGCGACTATATCCGGTCGCACGCGCAGGATACGCTATCGCTTGCGATGCTGGCCGAACGCGCCGGCTTGAGCCGGTTCCATTTTCAGCGTGAGTTTAAGAAAGTGGTCGGCTTAACTCCGAAACAATTCCTGGAAGCTCACCGTTTAAAGTCTTTTCGTCATGAATTGCGAAAGCAGTCGTCTGTGACCGACGCTATCTACGAAGCCGGTTTTGGGTCTAGCAGTCGAATCTACGAACGAGTGGACACGCGACTCGGTATGACTCCCGCTGAATACCGGGCCGATGGCAAGGAAGTGACGATCTCCCACGTCTGCGTAGACTCCGTTCTGGGGCGCATGATGATAGGCGCGACCGATCGCGGGCTGTGCTTCGTGCAGTTCGGCGAGAACGATAGAGAATTGCTGGAAATGCTTCGGGCCGAATATTCGGCAGCCAGTCTACAGCCGATGCAGGAGCCGTTTCCGGAGGAATTCGAAAACTGGATGACGGCGTTGCGCGAGCACCTGGACGGCCAACAGCCCCGCCTGGATCTTCCACTGGACGTGCGCGCCACAGCCTTCCAGATGAAAGTCTGGCAATATCTTCAGTCGATTCCTTATGGCAGCGTCGAGTCCTATGCGGAAGTAGCGGCAGGATTGGGCCAGCCGACCGCCGCGCGAGCAGTGGCGCGCGCGTGTTCCCAAAATCGCGTTGCGCTTGCCATTCCATGTCATCGCGTGATTCGAGGCACCGGTGAATTGGGCGGCTATCGTTGGGGACTCGAACGGAAGCGGACGTTAATCGACCTCGAACGGCGTACGGTGAGCAGGCACTAAACTGGGAGTATGTGGACTGGCAGGAATGTCATGGCGTACCTTGCTTTCGGGGCATTGGGCGTGGCTGCTACTGGCGCCGGTACACTCGACCTGCAAGGGAAACCATTCGATCCGTTCACGGACAGCGTCCGCGCCCGAGTTTTCTTATTCGTCCGCACCGACTGTCCGCTGACGAATCGTTACGCTCCCGAGTTGCAGCGTATTGCGTCTGAATTTGTGGGAAAGGGCGTCGACTTTTGGCTGATCTATCCGGATCCAGCGGAGACTTCTAGCGGCATTGAGACGCAGATCGAGCAATATAAATTACCTGGCCGACCGCTGCGCGACCCGCATCACGCGCTCGTTGCGCGAAGTCGTGCGACCGTATCCCCGGAGGCCGCGGTCTTTGACAGCGCGGGCCGGCTTATTTACACCGGCCGCATCGACGATCTTTACGTGGATTTTGGCAAGGCACGGCCAGCGGCCCTTACCCACGATCTGGAGGACGCTATTACCGGTGTCCTCGCTGGCAAGAAGATGACGTTCTCTAGAACTCGCGCCGTGGGCTGCTACTTGGCGGACGTTCAGTAACCAACGATTTACCATACAGGGGTGAAGGCTTTGGTGAAGGCGCAGAATGCGCCCGGCTTATCGCTCGAAGACATCCCCGAACCGTCGATCGGGATCAACGACGTCCTGATTCGAGTCACACATACGGGAATTTGTGGGACCGATTTGCATATCTACGAGTGGGACGATTGGGCTCGTTCGACCGTCCCTGTTCCCATGGCGATCGGGCATGAGTTCGTGGGCGAAATTGTTGCCACGGGATCGAACGTCAGCGATTTCCATCCCGGCGAGGTGGTGAGCGGCGAAGGTCATGTGGTCTGCGGGCGCTGCCGCAACTGCCTGGCGGGCCGCCGGCACCTGTGCGCACACACCCAGGGTGTGGGAGTGAATCGTTCCGGCGCTTTTGCCGAATATATTGCGCTGCCGATGACGAATATCTGGCGGCACGCGGCTACGATGAATCGCGAAATCGCGGCGATTTTCGATCCATTCGGCAATGCCGTCCATACAGCGCTCTCGTTCCCTGTTCTAGGTGAGGATGTTCTGATCACGGGCGCGGGGCCCATCGGGCTGATGGCCGTTCCAGTCGTGCGGCATGCCGGTGCACGTTTCGTAGTAGTAACCGACCTGAATCCTTACCGGCTGGAAATCGCCCGCAAAATGGGAGCGACCCTTGCCATAGATCCAAGAGATACGCCAATCGCAGCGGCGCAAAAGCAACTTGGCATGCAAGAAGGCTTCGACGTGGGTCTGGAGATGTCGGGCAACCCGACGGCGTTCCGCGACATGATCGCTAACATGAGCCATGGTGCCAAGATCGCCATGCTCGGGATTCCCGCCAAAGAGATGCCCATCGACTGGCGCCAGGTCATTTTCAACATGCTGACGATTAAAGGCATTTACGGCCGTGAGATGTACGAAACCTGGTACAAGATGACGGTAATGCTTGAATCCGGTCTGGATATTAGGCCTGTCATTACACACCGATTCAACTACCACGAATTTGAAAAAGGATTTGAGGTCATGCGTTCGGGAAATTCGGGTAAAGTGCTCCTCGACTGGATGAAATAGAGATGTTTACCAATGTCGAGCCTTATTTGGCGCAGAAACTCGATGAGATCGAAAAGGCCGGTCTTTACAAACGCGAACGTCTGCTGGCTGGGCCGCAACAGGCCGAAGTGCGTCTGTCGAACGCTCCTTCGGTATTGAACCTTTGCGCCAACAACTATATGGGTTTGGCGAATCATCCCGCGGTTGTAGAGGCGGCGCGGCAGGCGCTCGATAGCTGGGGCTACGGCCTTGCCAGTGTACGCTTCATCTGCGGTACACAGTCGATTCACAAGCAACTGGAGGAACGGCTCAGCCAGTTCCTCGGTACGGAAGACACAATCCTCTATGGCTCGTGCTTCGATGCCAATGGCGGTTTGTTTGAAACGCTGCTCGACCAGGAAGATGCCGTTATTTCCGATGAGCTGAATCACGCCAGCATTATCGACGGCATTCGGCTTTCAAAGGCATCTCGCTTCCGTTACAAGAACTGCGACATGAACGACCTTGAAGCGAAGCTTCGGGAAGCGGCGAGCGCACGCCATCGTCTCATCGCGACTGATGGCGTCTTTTCGATGGACGGCTATATCGCGAAGCTTCCCGAAATTTGCGCTCTGGCCGAAAAGTATCAGGCGATGGTGATGGTCGACGATTCGCACGCGGTGGGATTTATGGGTAAATCCGGCCGCGGGACACATGAGTATCACGGAGTAATGAATCGTGTCGACATCATTACCGGCACGCTGGGCAAGGCGCTCGGCGGCGCCAGCGGCGGATACACCAGCGGGCGCAAGAAGATCATCGAGCTGCTGCGGCAGCGCTCGCGTCCTTATCTGTTCTCGAATTCAGTGGCGCCGCCCATCGTAGCGGCGTCACTAAAAGTTCTCGATCTCCTCGGAGAAACGTCCGAGCTGCGGGAACGCCTGTTCTCGAACACGCGTTTGTTTCGAGCTCGTATGGCGGCAAACGGATTTCAGATCGCACCGGGCGAACATCCTATCGTCCCCGTGATGTTAGGGGATGCCACGCTTGCCACACGGCTCGCCGACTGGCTTCTTCAGAAAGGTATCTATGTGATCGGCTTTTTCTTTCCCGTGGTTCCGCAGGGCAAAGCGCGCATTCGCGTGCAGGTTTCCGCCGCGCACACGCCCGAGGAACTGGAGCACGCGGCCGCACAATTTGCGGAGGGCAAACGCGTGCTCGGCATCTGATTCGTCCGCCTACAATGGACCTATGCCTGGACTCACCTGGGACCACACGGAAGATATTGCGCTGAGCCTCTATGAATCACATCCAGACATGGATCCGACCCACATCCGGTATACCGATCTGCACAAATGGATCACCGAGCTTCCTGATTTCAAGGACGATCCTGCCGCTTCGACGGAGGGAAAGCTCGAGGCCATACAGATGGCGTGGCTCGAAGAATATCAAGAGAACCAGGCTTAATATCCGGGGCTAATTTCTGGCTGCTCCCGCTATCTGGATCATTGCGGCGCTGACCGTCCTCGCCATTCTGATTCGCCCGAAAAACTGGCCGGAAGCCGTCTGGCCCGTCACAGGTGCCTTGCTGTTATTGGCCCTCAAGCTGCTTTCGCCGAGCGAAGCGTTCGGCGCAGTGCGCCAGGGCACGAGCGTATATCTTTTTCTGGCGGGAATGATGTTGCTCGCCGAACTAGCCCGCCGGCAAGGGCTCTTCGACTATCTGGCTTCTCATGCGGTCACCGCCGCGAAGGGATCACGTGAGCGCTTGTTTCTGCTGGTGTACGGGGTCGGCATTGTGGTGACGACCGTGCTTTCGAACGACGCCACCGCCGTGGTGTTGACTCCAGCCGTCTATGCCGCCGTCAAAAAATCCGGTGCTCCGGTCTTGCCATATCTTCTGATCTGCGCGTTCACCGCCAACGCCGCCAGTTTTGTTCTGCCTATTTCGAATCCCGCCAACCTGGTTATCTTCGGCCGGCAAATGCCGCCGCTGCTCGATTGGATGAAAACCTTCGCGCTGCCATCGATAGTTGCTATTGCCGCTACCTATCTGCTCTTGCGTGCGTCACAGCATCGTCCGTTGCACGGCAGTATTGACGCGGATCGAGACTCAACGGCACTTTCGCGCTCGGGCCGTGTTGTCGGCTTCGGCATCGCGGGGAGCGCGATTGCCCTGCTGGCCGCATCCGCATTCCATCGCGACCTCGGGCTCGTAACGTTTATCGCCGCCGTGCTGGTCTTTGCAATGGTACTTCTGTTCGATCGGCGCGCATTTTTTTCTGTAATCCAGGAAGCCTCATGGAGCATCCTGCCGCTGGTCGCTGGGTTGTTCGTCATCGTCCGAGCACTAGATACTACCGGAGCGGTCATGGAAGCCCGGCGCGCTCTGCATGAGCTGAACGGTCTTCCGCCACTGATCGGAGCGCTAGTCGCGAGCTTCGGAGTGGCCGCCGCTTCGAATATCGCCAATAATCTGCCAGTCGCGCTGCTAGCGGGAAGCGCTGTTCAGGATCACGTGCCGCCTTTGCTGCGGCACGCCCTGGTTGTCGGCGTGGATCTCGGCCCCAATTTTTCGATCACCGGATCGCTCGCTACAATTCTTTGGCTTATCGCCATCCGGCGCGAGGGCGAAACAATCGGTTTCTGGCAATTCCTCCGGCTTGGCGTGGTCATCACAACGCCCGCGTTGCTGCTTGCGACGTGCGCGCTGCTCATTAACGGCTGAGCATGTCTTCCGCCCGGCCCGCAAATTTTGGCAGTTCGGCAAGCAGCCTATCGGCCAGATCCGGCGCCAGATCGACGCGTATATGCACCACTTGCTGATCCTGGTCGACGTGAACCGCATCCCACAGCCGCAGTAGATCGAGCTTGCTCTCATTGGTTGAAAGCCGCGAAAGCCCGATCAGCCCGCGTAGCGCGTCGTGTACGCGCTGCGCCCCTTCATTCGAAATGCAGAAAATATCGGCTTGCACATTCACTCCACCGGCCAAGGTGAAGCCGCCCGATGTGCCGCTCACATAGCCCGAAATGTTAGACAGTGCCGATTCCAGATCGGAGCGCATCGCGAGTTCGGTGAACGGTAGTCCGCCGATGCTCGCTTCCCAGATCTGCGCGCTCTTTGGAACGCCACTCAAACGCTGCTGCAATTCATCCGCTATGCGGCTATTCCCTTCCGCGTGAGAATCCAGAGCGGCGCGTACCGGAACCGCTGCCCCCGCAACGGCAAAGCCTGCTTCCGGGAAGGCGATCGATTCTCTTGGGTTGCCGAGCATCGTGTAGGATTTGTAGCGTGTGCGTTGGGCGCCTACGCCATCGAGCTGCTTCTCTAGTTTTTCCGCGGTGAAACTGCCACGAGCCAGGAGCAGCGGATGGGTTCCGTCCCAGGTCACCAATAGAGCTGCCAAGTCGCGCCGCGGGTCGAGGCCGGTTCGTTCCGCCAGGGCGTTCAGTTGCGGCAGATCGAACTCCTTCTGATGACGCTTGTAAATATCGGTCGCTTTGACTTTTTCAACTTCGACTGAAACCAGTGCTTTGGTACTCGACAATACAAATGGACGGAATGCCGAATCGACGGAGACACCCGCAGGCGGCGCCTTGCCGCATCCGAGGCTGAACAGCAAACCTGCCAGCGGCAAACAAGCAACTAGGTTTCGCAAACTAAAAATCTCGTTTCTGAAAGATACGCAGTGCACCAAGGAGCACGATCGCGCCAAATGCGGCCGAGGTTCCGACCGGTGCGATCCAGGTGGCGTGACGGTCGAAGAGAATTGTCTGCCGCATGGCGTTTCCTAAATCGAAGACCTTCGGCAAAATCCAATAGAAGAACATCCATAGCTGCCGCGACCATTCGGAGCTGAGAAGGCGGATTACCAGCTGATGCTGTGCCAGCAACACGCTGATCAAACTAAGACCAATGGGCGCCATTACCGAGAGCGCGGCACTTTCCGAGATCACGCCCACCAGTACAACCACACAAAGCAGCACAGCGAAAAGGAAGATACTTACCGGGATAGCCAGCAAAAAACGCGGAGCCCAGATATGGGTCTTGAGCCCCAGGATAATCCATACGCTCAAAACCAGATAGGTATGGTTTAACGCCACAACCATCAGATTCCCGGCGTAACGGCCCAGCAAAAGCGATGTCCTGGTAAGCGGCTTTGAGAGCAACAGCGAAATGCGTCCCGCTTCGAGCACGCTCGGAATCAAACCTGAAGAGGCGAAAACAGCAAGGAATGTTCCCCACACATAGAGTGCGATCGACACCCATGAATACGAAACATTGACGAATTTCTGAATGCTAGAAATTCGTCGGCTGGTGGCTTCGATTCCGAGGAAGGTAATTGCCCCCGCGGCCAGATCGATTTGTAGAACAAACAAGAAGATCAGGATGAGCAGCGTCGAAAGGGCAAACAATCCCCAGAAGAGCCAACGCGCCCGTGCCTCCTGAAATGTATCGCCAATCAGCGCTGCCAGAGTCTTCATGCAGCTTTCTCCGGGTGAGCGGTCTGCATAAACAAATCCTCGAGACTGCTAGTAGAGGCCGCAACGCTTTCGATCTCTCCACCGGCCGCGCGAATTCTATCGATAATCGAGTTGGCTTCTTCCCGTGTTGTGACTTGAATCGACACACCTTCCGAGGTCGAAAGCGTCGATGCGCCCGACTGCCTGATTTCGGCGAGCGCCTCAGGGGGAACTTCGGCGGCAGTCACACGATAGCCTCGCCCAGTAAGAAGATTGCTGATTTTCCCCTCCACCGCAAGTTGCCCATTCCGCAGAATCGCTACATACTCGCAGAAGGATTCAACCTCGCTCAGCAGGTGCGAATTGATGAAAATCGTCACACCCTTCTCGGTCAACCCATCGAGCACCTCACGAATCTGGCGCCGGCCCACAGGATCGACGCCATCGGTCGGTTCGTCGAGAATCAGTAGCTTCGGACGATGGAGCAAGGCCTGCGCCAGCCCAAGCCGCTGCAACATGCCTTTCGAATATTTCTTGATGCGCACATCGCCCCAGTCCTTCAAGCCGACCAAGTCCAAAAATTCCGGAATGCGCTTCTTTCTCTGGCGAGCCTCCATCCCCGAAAGGGCTCCATAAAAATCCAGCATCCCGTAACCGGTCAGATAAGTGGGGAAACGATGATTCTCAGGCAAATAACCGATCGGCCGCCGCGCCTCTGGTTGGCGCGCATCCTGACCGAACAGCTTGGCCGATCCGTTGGTGGGATGTACCGCGGTGAGGAGCATTTTTACGAACGTCGTCTTCCCCGCCCCATTCGCGCCCAGCAGGCCGTACTTCACGCCCGCCGGCACACGCAGGCTGAGATTCGAAACCGCCCGGATCTCGCGTCCGCGCCATCGCGATCGGTAAATCTTTTCGAGACCGTAAGTCTCAATGGCGAAATCGCCCATCATCCTGTACCTTTAAGAATACGAGTCAATCGCGAAGCCGGTTCCGCGACCGGGACGGCAAGCCCCGCAAATTCTTCATTCATGACTTTCACGATACGCCTGCAAGTCATTGCTTTGGTGGCGATTCTCGTAACAGCCCAAAGGGTGATGGGGCAAACTCCAGCCTCGTCAGATCCCCAGCCTCCCACGCCGCCGCCTCTTAAAACCAGTGTCACCGTGAACAGCGTCCTCTCTAGCGAAACACCAGCCGCCATCACGACATTGGACGCCGGGCAACTGCAGCTCATCCCGGGCGCGGAACTCGACGACCGACTGCGGCAAATTCCCGGTTTCAGCCTTTTCCGCCGTTCGTCAAGCGTAGTAGCAAATCCCACCACGCAAGGCGTCTCGCTGCGAGCTACCGGATCCACGGGCGCGAGCCGGACCCTGGTGCTTTGGGATAGCATCCCTATTAACGACCCATTTGGGGGATGGGTGTATTGGGATCGCATCGATCCTTCTTATATCGATCGCGTGGAAGTAGAGCGCGGTGCTTCGACCAGCGTGTTCGGCGATCAGGCCATGGGAGGCACTATCTCGCTTTTTTCCCCGCCTGAGCAGCAGGAGCATCTCTTCGCGCAAGTTCTGCGCGGCAGTGAAGGCACCGGGGACCTAGCCGCCGGCTATTCGAACTTGTGGGGGCACTGGGGACTTTCGATGCATTCCCGCGCGTTCACTACCAGCGGTTATTACATTACGCCCGCAGACATTCGCGGCACTGCAGACAACAAAGCCAACGTGCGCTTCGCAGCCGGCGACATGCATCTCGACTATCTCGGCTCCCATGACCGTTTCTCCTTGCACTTCGATGCCCTGGCAGAAGAGCGCCACAACGGGACACAACTAACGCATAATTCGACCGGTCTCGGCACCATCGCCGCGAGCTATACCCACTCCTGGACGAACGATCAAATTTCGGTAATCGCCTTTCATACGCAGGAACAATTCCACAGCACGTTCTCGAGCGTGTCCGCCAACCGGAATAGCGAGGCTCTGACGTCGAAGCAAACTGTCCCGGTCCTGGATACGGGCGGCGCGGCTTACTGGCAACATCACGCGAAACGCTGGAACACCATTGCAGGCGTGGATGCGGACAACGTGGATGGTACAAGTTTCGATTACTCGTATTCGACGCACATTCTGACTCCAAACGGCGGCACGCTCTTCAAACATGGTGTATTTGGCCAGGGCGACGTGATGATCGGCCCGGTCCGTTTGTATGGCGGATTACGGCATCAGTTCACCGGCCAGCACGGCGACACGTTCGTGAGCCCGAACGCCGGCGCGGCCTTTGGATACCGGCGCTTCCGTTTCCGGGCCTCCGGCTATCGCAGTTTTCGCGCACCGACTCTAAACGAGTTGTATCGGCCGTTTCGAGTGGGTAACGCACAGACGCTGGCCAATGCGGCGCTTGTCCCCGAATCTCTTACCGGCGTGGAAGCCGGATTCGACTGGACCGCTGAAAGCACACGTATCACATTCACTGCTTTCCGCAATGAATTGTCGAATCTGGTCGATAACGCGACGCTGAGCAGTACGCCGACTTTGATTCTCCGCCAGCGACAAAATTTTCCCGCGGCGCTCTCTCGTGGTTTAGAGGTCAGCATCAACCATCAGTGGAACCATTGGCGCGGCGAACTGGGATACATGTACGCCGATGCACGCCTGTCCACCGGCCAGCGCATCCCACAGGTTCCCAAGCAGCAGGGGACCGCCCAACTAAGCTTCACTGCGAAATCGACCCGTATTTCCGGCGGCCTGCGTGTCTATGGACTGATATTCGACGACGATCTGAATCAATTTCTGATGCCTGGCTTCGCGTCTGTCGGGATGTCGGCCGAACAGCAACTCACCAGAGGCCTCTCTGCGGTTGCCTCGGTGGACAATCTTCTTGACCGAACGTATCTCGTGGCGCTCACTCCGAATCCCAATATTGGTCAGCCCCAAATGTGGCGGGTGGGATTGAAATGGAACGGGCGGCTGAGATAGTCTCAGGCGGCGTCAGCCAGTTTGTGCAAAGGAGCGGAGGCCGAACGAGGATCGAGTTCGAGGGCGCGAAGCTTGATTTGGGCCAATGGAAATTCGAAGCCAAATGCGGTTGCATCGAATTCCCGGCTCGGCTGTTCCTGGAGGGATCGGATATATTGGCGAGCGGCGTTATCCAGGCGCGGTTGGGTCCGGCGCTTGCGGTTGTCCTGCAACTCGCTCAACGCAGCGCTGTCTTTGTCGCGCTGGCGGCGTAAGCGGCTTTCCTGAATGCTGAGGTTGTTGAGCTGGCGCTGGTAGGCGAGAAAAACCTGGGCTTCGATCAAGTGCTTGCGGACGGCTTCGTCTTCGTTAGCGAAGGAA